>TARA_B110001450_G_scaffold247640_1_pt1 | contig 11611 bp, 13 predicted proteins | sample TARA_B110001450 | Tara Oceans TARA_B110001450 (sample SAMEA4396538) | marine metagenome | biome: Polar Biome; feature: [SRF] surface water layer (ENVO:00010504); material: water (ENVO:00002006), including particulate matter (ENVO:01000060) such as... | depth 5 m | reverse complement strand
TCATTATTATCATCTTCGTCATTATTATCATCTTCGTCATTATTATCTTCATCATCTTTCATTTCTTCTGCTGAATTTAAATTTAAATATAAATCATCGTCCAATTCATATTTATTTAAATACATATCAACGCTTCTGTTTTTTTCTAATAAATCATTCTTTTTTTTTTCTAAATTTTCTTCCACCTCTTTAATAATATCATTTTCATCAATTTCAGTTATTTCACTTTTTGTATCATCCACAACTAATTCAATATTATTTTCTGCATTATTTTCTGCATTATTTTCAGTATTATTTTCAGTATTATTTTCAGTATTATCTAAATTAACAGAAGCAATTAATTTATTTTTAGTAAAAAAAACTTTAGTATATTGTTTTGAAAGAGATTCCAAATTATTATTTAAAAAAATAATTTGTTTTTTATGAATATCGACTTCATCTTTCAACCTTCTATTTTCTTCAATAACATTTTTAATGAATGGTAGATTTTTTATGAAAGATTCAAAATCTTCTTTATCATTTTTATTTTTTTCAATAATTGAAACAAGATGTTTTTTTAAAACATCATTAATTTCTTTAATTATTGAGGTTACTGATAATTCTTTAGACATTTATAGTAAAATAATTATATTCCGTTTAATATGCTTTTTTTAAATATTTATCACAAATATATGGAATCCTCCAAAAATTATGAACAATATAAAGCATCTTTAAAAATAGTTATTTCACAAACTGGTTATGATGAAAAAGAAGCTTCCGAGAAGTTGAAAAAATGGGATAATGATTTTATTAAAGTAATTAAAGAATATTTAAATCCTGATTTTCAAATAAAGAAAAAAGAAAAGAAAAAGTCATTGAACCAATCTGTTATTAGCGAGATAAGAAAATTCAAAGATAAACAATGTTTGGGTTATATAAAAGAAAAAAACAACGAATATGAAATAAATAAATTATTATATTTAAATAGTCTTAAAAATTATGCACCGGACGGAACAGAAGTAACAAAAGTAACAGAAGGAACAAAAGTAACAGAAGTAACAGAAGGAATAGAAGTAACAGAAGGAATAGAAGTAACAGAAGTAACAGAAGGAAAATGTGATGATAAAATTAATATTGATATTTAAGTTATATTTATTTTTTTTTAAATATAACTTAAAAAACATTAAAACTATTTTTTAAAATAGTTGTTTTTGTTTTAAAAATTTCCTTGCTTTTTAATTTGTATTTATTACTTTTCTTTTTTTTACTATCCAATATATTATTCATTATATTTGGTTCTTCATTGTTTTCTTCGTAAATTTCAGGCATAATTTTCGACAACGGTTTATCAACGACCATAATTAATCTATCGTTCTTCAATAACTTTCTATATTCCTGAATTGACAAATTACCCATATATTTGTCCAACGTATAATAAGGACTGGGTGCAGGTTTGATATTTTTTTCGTAATTGTAAATTTTACCGTAAATATTATTTAATAACGAATACCTGTTCCATAAAGTAGATGTGTCAATTTTTTCATTTTTTAAATATGATAAGGCGCATTCTGGACTACAAAAACAACCATAAACTTCCACTTTTTCTTCAACAATATTTTTTGGTATGTATATAGACGGATTGTCAAAAAAACAGGTACACCAAAAACAATGACAAGCCTTATCTGAAATATTATCTGCTTTCAAATTTTTTTTTAAATCATTTAATTTACCCCACAATTCTTTACTTTTATTTTTTATAGGTACCTTTTCTTTCTTTTCAATTATAATATTTTCTTTCTCTTCTTTTTTATTTTTTATTATTTCTTCATATTGTAAAATGTTAATTTTATTATGATTTATATTGAATGCTTCTGGTTCGTGAATTTCAGGATTATATTCGATTGCTGTTATATTTTTATTGTTATTATTGATATCGTTATTGGTTTTTAAGTGTAAAATAATATTTGGTTTGTATTCTGTATTTTTTTTCTTTATCTCATTATTTTTTATAATCTTTCCACCTTTTGGTTTTCTTCCACGTTTTTTAGGCGGACCCTTTTTTTCTTCTTTATTTTTTTTTGGTTTTCTTCCGCGTTTTTTTGGAGGCATTGTATTTATATCAAATACTTAATTATTTTAAATACTTTTGAAATATACTTTAAATATAACTTTAAATATAACTTTAAATATAACTTTAAATATTTAAACTACATAATTTTATTATAACATTTTCTACAAAGAGAATTATAATTATTACTGGATACTAATGTTTGTTCTTTTTCACCGGTAATTCTATTAGTAAATATTGATTCTTTAAAAAAACATTCTTTACAAATACCTTTTAATTTCACAATATCGTCACACAATGGTATAATATCCAAAATACTACCGAATTTTTTTCTTTTATAATCACCATCCAAACCACAAACATATACCTTTTTCTTTTTCTCATTTACGATTATATCTACGCAATCATATAAATCTTTAAAAAATTGACCTTCGTTTATCAAAAAAACATCATATTTATCTACAATATTATTTTTATAATCATTTCCAAATAATTCGCTCAAATAATTACAACTTTTGCATTCTACAATTTTATTATTATGAGTCGACATTTGTGTATTGTCTGTATCGTATCTATCGTCAAGTGAATGATTTATTATACAACATTTGAAATTGCATGATATATGCTTGTTGTATTCTTTTATTAATTCGGTAGTTTTTCCTGCAAACATACAACCCAAAATTATTTTCAAATATCCGGTTTCCAAATGATATGCCATTTATTATTAATACTAGAATTTAATATTTAAATAATATATTTTAATATTTAAATATTAAATTTTAATATTTAAATATATGGATTGTAAACCTTGGATAGAAAAATATAGACCAAAAGATTTTACAGAAATAGTTTTAACAAAAAATAATAAACAATTACTAGAAAATATTATAAAAAATAATCATTTTCCTAATCTACTATTTTATGGACCCCCTGGTACAGGAAAAACAACAACTATCATAAATATAATTAAAAAATATCACAATTTATACAATAATAATATTAAAGGTTTTAAAATTCATCTAAATGCTTCAGATGATAGAGGAATTGATATTATTAGAAATCAAATAAACCAATTTGTAAACACAAACTCATTATTTGGAAATGGAATAAAATTTGTAATATTAGACGAAGTAGATTATATGACAAAAAATGCTCAACAAGCTTTAAGATATTTAATACAACAATATTCGAGCAATATCCGGTTTTGTCTCATCTGTAACTATATTAGTAAAATTGATAAATCCCTTCAAAATGAGTTTATTAAATTGTCTTTTTGTAATTTACCTAAAAAAAATATAAATACTTTTCTTAAAAAAATTGTTGAATGTGAAAAACTGAAAATTTCAAACAAACAATTGTTAAATATTCAAATTAAATTTAACTCTGATATAAGAAGCATGATTAATTATATTCAAACTAATCATGATAATATTAAAATAAATAATATTATAATAACAAAAGATTGGGATATTTTTTGTAAATTATTTAATAATAAAGATTACGACCAAAAAAGAATAATTAAATATATTCAAAAATTTTGTAATAAAAATAATATTTCAACAAAAAGATTTATTTCTAAATTTATATCATTTCATATTTTAAATAATAAAAAATTTTTAAACAAAAAATGGCTTACATTTTTTGAAATTATTCAACATAATATAAATATTTCTGAAAAATATATATTAAATTATTTCATTTACAAATTATATGAATTATATAAATCTTTATAATACATTTTCATTCTTATTTCTAATTTTCTTATAAATACGTTGGGCGATTGTTTACTTGGATTAAAATTACTCTGTTTTAATGAATATTCTTCAACTATATTATCCAACTCTGATTTTTCTCTCCTTTTTTTAATTCCCTTTCTATCGACCTGATTTTTATTTTTTTTTGAGAAAAATGTTTTTCCTTGTTCCATTAAATATCTATTAGATAAAAGTTTTGCATATTATTTTTTTTTATCTTCATTTTCAGTAAAAATTTCCTAAATAATTATTTTTAAAATTGATTTTTTAAACTAACTTAAATTAAATATTATAATTAGTTTAAGACTTAAAAAATGGCTTTAGATGCCGAATGGGAAAATTTTATGATAAATGGAGATGATGCCGAATACGATAATAAAAATGTATTTCCAAACAAACATTTTATACCAAAATTTAGTGATATTTATATATCAACGCAAACAAAAATAGGATACCTTAATAGCGCAGTAAATTTAGAAGAAATTTTTTGGAAACTTCCCATTATTGATTATAAAGATGCTAGGGTAGGAATTATAAAGAAGATTATTAAAATTAATTCACAAACAGAAGAAGAGGTGGTAAAATTAGAAGAAAACATTAAAAGTGAAAGGCATATTTCTTATGATATAATTAACCAAATCAATACGCAAACAGGAAATGTAAAAAAATTTAAAGATATTCGAAAAATCATTTGCGGAATATCAAAAAAGGATTTAATAAATTTTAGAAAAAAAAAGAAGAGTGCATTTTATAATTGCTTTGCTGTAATCATAAGAATATATTTTAATAATAAATTTAATGAAATAAATATTAAACTTTTTAATACAGGAAAATTAGAAATACCGGGTATTCAAAATATCAAAACGTTGAACATTGCTGTAAAAATTTTACTAGATATTATTGAAGATTCTTCTGGGAAAAAATTCCATTATTTAAAAAATAAAGTAGAAACTGTTCTTATTAACTCAAACTTTTCATGCAACTTCTTTATTATTCGAAACAAATTATATAATATATTAAAATTTAAATATAATATTCATAGTTTATTCGACCCATGTTCTTACCCTGGAATACAATGCAAATTTTATTATAATAAAGAAAATATTCAAAACGATGGAGTTTGTAAATGTGAAAATAAATGCAATCTAAATAAAAAAAAGAAAAAACTTAATAAATGTAAAATAATTTCATTTATGATTTTTCGCACGGGGAGCATTTTAATTGTTGGTAATTGCGATGAAGAAATTATACACATTATCTATAATTTTATAATAAATATTTTAAAAAAAGAATTATTTAATGAAATTATTACAAAAAAAATAGAAGGCAAGAAAAAGAATAAGAAAAAATATAGAAAACGTATAATTAAATTCACTAATTTATTATGATTTAAAAAACTTGTTTATAAATTTTAAAGGAGATAGCTCTGAAAAATTATCATAATACAAAGATAAGGAAATTATTTTTTCTTTATCTATTTTTTCTTTATTCATTTTCTTTAAAAATAAATACAAAATAGAAACTTTTTTTTCAATACTAAAATTTGAAAATATAAAAAAATTTAAAAATATTTCCATGTTTTCAATATTCTCACCTTTCAAATTAGTTATATCATTTAATATTTTTATTATGTACATTCTTATCCTGTTTATTTCCTTTTCAATAAATATCTCTTTCGTAATAGAGATATCTTTCGTAATAGAGATATCTTTCGTAATAGAGATATCTTTTGTAATAGATATCTCTTTTTCAATAAATATCTCTTTTTCAACTATATATTTTTCAATTTTTGTTATAAAATTAATTTTATCATTTAACATTTTTGTGTTTTCTTCATCTTTATCCTTAAAAATCTTTTTATAATCATCGTTTATATTGTATATTGTCTTTTTGTAAACAAATAAACATGCGTCTTTTGAATTTAATTGTAAATAAGAATTGCTATCTTCACCTATTTGTCCTATAAATTCGGTATAATATAAATAACTTTTTCTTAAATGAAAAGATGTTAATTCTAAATTTTTCGTATATAACATTAAAGTTAAAAATATATTTTTCAACAAGTCATACCCTCTATGAACAATAAACTTTTTATGAACCATATTTTTAATGCTTATATTTTTTGTTATATGTGATAAATATTCATGCAATATTTTTACATATTCAAAAATAACTGGTTCATTATCTAAAATTCTATTTTTATACAACTCTTTATTCAATAAATTCATTTTTTTTGATTCACTCATTTAAATATTTAAAATATTTAATTAAAACATTTTAAACATAAATATTTTCTCTTTCTTTGTCTTTGTCTTTGAATAAATAACTATTTAAAGACATAAAAAGAAAAAAACTATAATTAATATAATATGGAGGAAGAAAACCAATCAAGCGTATCCAACTCATCAAATTACAGATTACCTAAAGCCGTTACCTTACAACATTGTGCTAAACTTGGGGTTGTTGAAGATAAACCCATAATGTTTGATTATTGGACCAGTTCTTGCGATAACGATGTTTTAATCGGTATTAGAGAAAATGGTGAAAAACTTTTAGTTAAAAGTGCCGATGAATATACCAGTCCTATTTCTAAAATATATAAAGTTGAAACAGAATACATCATTATTACTGAAAATTCAATCTATATCGTTTCTGCAGATATTGAAACAAAACGTGTATCATAATTTAAATTTTTTTGTAAAAAAAATTTAAATTTCATAAAACATAACCGGTTTACCCCCATACTTTAAAAATGTAATATTATATATATATATATATGGACCTTGATATTGCAACAAAAAGTATTCTTGGTGTTTTTTTCCTCTATTTAGTAATGTTTGGAAGTTATATTAATGTTTTACTTAATTGTGGTTTACAACGATTTTTAATTAATGATTTATTTTTGCGACACATTATTGTATTTTTTTCCATTTTCATTTTTACGTTTGTTCTTAATTGGTACACACCAAAATCCATCGTTGTTATAGAACAGTTTTCTAATTTTTCTTTCTTTTTCAAAAAGTATTCTTATATTCTTATGTCTTTAGGATATACGAGTCTTATTTACATTTTTTTTATTTTATCCACAAAGCAAGAAATGTTTTTTATGTTTTCATTTTTAATTATCTTAATGTCTGTTATAGGTCTTTATATTATTTATCGCATTGAATTAACCGGTGTTGGTGTCGACTATTTGGAAATAAAAGATAAAATGATGATTAATAAAACAATATTAGGCAGGAAATTACATAAAAAACAAGTGGAAAATAATTCTGTCAGCGAACAATCCCTAATATTAACATCTAATTTACACAATATGGTATCAATCAGTTATATTATACTAATTTTAAATGTTATGATTGGCTTCACCTTATATTTTAAACGACAATGGAAAGACCACGCGCATCATTGGAATTGGCTCATTTTCTTTCTAGGAAGTTCTAAATGTAAAGGAACTTGAAATTATAAAATAGCCCTTAACTTTTCTCTCTGTTCAGTCGAGAGATTTTTTGGAAAATTCACATGAAATACTACTATTAATTTTCCCACTTGGTCGCCCCTTACCATCCCCATATTTTCTATTATACTTTTGTACCCAGGATTTATAACTCTACCATTTGTATTATTTATCGTATATGTTTTTCCGTTTAAATGTTCCACGTCAAACTTAAATCCAACAAGAGAATCTTTCAATGTTATATCTTTATTTACAACTAAATTTAGTCCATGTCTATCAATGACCTTGTGATTTTCCATTTTTATAAATATTTTTATATCACCCTGTATCCCATGTTCGTTGATATTTCCCTTCCCTTCCACAATAATTATTTCATTCGAATCAATCCCTTTATAAATATCAACATAAATCGTCTCCTTCTCCGTTTTTTTCATATTATTTAAAACAATCCACCTTTCTATCTCTAAAGGATATTTAATACCATTATATGCATCTATTAACGAAATTGATATAGTTTTTGATATTGCTGCAGGTTTCATCCTTTTTCTAAAAATCGGTTCACCATTTCTAAATATATGTATGTTTGGATGCCCATTCATTCCGCCGGGTCCTCCAAATCCTGACATTCTACCTATATCAACAGGACCACCACCAAAAAACATCTTAAAAATATCGGGCATCTCACCACCACCATTGTCCGTGTTAAACATATTATTTCCACCATTATTAAAAAACGGATTTCTAGATTTCATATCATATTCGTTTTTTTTTATTTCATCCCCCAATATTTCATATGCTCTATTTATCTTTTTAAATTCTTCAGCATTTCCTCCTCTATCCGGATGATGCTTCATAGAAGCCTTCCTATAAGCCTTTTTTATTTCCTCCTGCGATGAATTGTTCTTAACACTCAAAATTTTGTATAAATCCATTTATATTTATTTACTATTGAGATAAACTTAAATATAAATTAACGAAATTAATTAATATGAATAATATATCTTTCTTAAAAATATATCAACCAAAATTTTATAAAGATTTTTATATTGAAGAAGATTATATTAACCTATTAAAAACTTTACAAAAAATGGATAATCTAAATATACTATTTATTGGTAGAAAAGGAGTCGGTAAAACGTCTATAATCCTTGCATCAATAAGAGAATATTATAACAGTGAAATTATTCCAAAACACGATGTATTATTCATTAATAGTCTGAAAGAACAGGGAATTCAATATTATAGAAACAATCTTAAAACATTTTGTCAAACACAATGTTCTATTCCTAAAAAGAAAAAATTAATAATTCTTGACGATTTTGATTTCATTAATGAACAAAGTCAACAAGTTTTTAGAAATTATATAGACAAATATAGTCATAAAGTTAACTTTTTAATCTCTTGTAAAAATAATCAAAAAGTAATTGATAATATCCAATCCAGAACAACCATAATTAAACTTAATCCTATAAATGAAACAAACTTCAAAATATTATTTAATAAAATTAAAAAAAATGAAAAAATTAAAATTACTTCTAAAGCAGAAAAATTTTTATTTTGTATTTGTTCTAATTCTATAAGTCAACTCTTAAATAATATGGAAAAATTCAAATTATACGACAAAGAAATTAATATTGATAATGTAAAAAACATTTGTACAAATATCAGCTTCTTTTCATTTGAAAATTATACAACCGCTTGTTTAAAACAAGATTATGAAAAATCAATAAAAATAATTTTTAATATATATAATAAAGGTTATTCCGTTTTAGACATTCTAGATAATTATTTCTACTTTATCAAAATTACTGATTTCATAAATGAAGAACAAAAATATAAAGTTATAAAATTAATTTGTAAATACATCGAAATATTTTATACAGTTCATGAAAATAAGATTGAATTAGCATTTTTTACAAATAATTTAATTAATAACTTAACTTAAAAATATTCTAAATATATTATATTATATGAGTCAAGTTTTCAAAAAAAATGTTAATAAAGATTTTGTTGTTGATTTTTTTAAAGAATTCTGTCAAAATGAAAAAAAAAAAGAATTTATCTTTTCACCCATTTCTTTCAAAAAAGCAGAATATAAAAATTCAATAAAAAACTTCATTGAAAATCTAAAACAATATTATCATAACTCTAAACAATTTTACTTGAATAGACCAATAACTTACAAACATTTTTTAACCATCTTACGTCAGGTGTGTAACCACCTTTGTATCCCATACACTTCTAAAATTTTATATAATAAATCAAAATACAATATAATATACATAATCTTTTTAGATGGCATTGAATATGAAGAAATCGTAGATATCTCCAATAATGTTTAAAAATAATATGATATTATTTTTAAACATTTTTAAAACATTTTTAAACATTTTTAAAACATTTTTAATTAGAATAACTTAACGTAAACATCTTTGCCAATATCGTATTCCCTGACAATATCTGTACCTTGTTAGAACGCACAAACCATTCATAATTACGTCTTTTTAACATCTCGTCTTTCGGTAAATATATTCCAAACATTTCCGAATCAAACTTGATTAGACCCTCTTTCAATAAGTCATCCAACAACACAACATATCCTTCTTTCGTTTTTGTTCCCAATAAATTTCCGGGTATTACACTCATTACACCAGAATTAACTTTTTTAAATAAATTTCTATCTAAATTACCTTCAAAATCTGCAGCTGCACTATTATCTGTAGATAACGATACTTCCAAATAATTACATAAATCCTTAATGGTTTTATTCCCTTTATCACAACCAACCAACCTATGACTAGGAAATAATCTCTTCTTTTCAGATATATTATTTCTTGACACAAATTCACCAACATAACAACCCTTTTTACCTAAATACTGCTTATGATAAGGTAAAAAATCTCTCATCATCAAAAAACTATTCGGTACTATTGTACCACCATACTTATGCAATAATCTAAATAATCCCAATTGTCTCGTCCGAGATTTTAATGGCTCCGGTAATTTATCCAAATTTATTGTCCAACTTGGCAATAATTTATGAAAACTATCGTCGTTTATCAAACATATATTAAAACTATCACCAGACCATTTAACTATCGTCTCTATACACATATTTATATACGGTTGGTTTAATTTATTATTACTTCTGGAATAAAAACTTGACCAATACCTCGAATTCGTATTATGTTCAGTATGTACCCACATCACCGGTTTATCACTCCCTTCACCATTCAATAAATGTTTCTGCACTAAATTAAATTGTATATTATCTTCACCAGGGTCATACTTATCTTTATACTTATCGTATAATATTCCTAATGCTGTTATTATAACAAATGCTCCTAATAATTTTTGAAATCTCATTTATATTATAAAAACATTTTTATTTGAGTAATTGTAGGTTTTTCCACCATAATTTATTCCTTTTATTATTTTGTCTATCTTCCATTAATAAGTTATATGCTCTATTCGCACCCAATTTCTCATTACTATTTTCCCTATCATTCAAAATTTTCTTCGATTCCATCTTGTTTAAAACTTTCCCCTTTGTTTTTTCTCTGTAATTTAAATATTGTTCAACATTATCAAACCTTTTTTTATTTGTAAAATCTTCTTCTGTTACAGGCACCACTGTCTCAACATGCGCCTTTTTTAAATCCTCGTATTTTAATTTACTAAATATATCCGACGAATAAGAATAATCTGCATCCGTCTTATCTATGAAATCACCGCTTCCTCTATAGGATAAATCACTCACCCTTTTATTAATAACCAACTCTCGACTCTCCTTTTTCTTTTGTTTAAATATTTCATTAAATTCATTCATGTTACTCGCCTTTTTCGTCATTAAATCCCTTTCAGATTTTAACCATTCGCCATATCCATCCGTTTTTTTGTCTTCATGTGATAATTCAAACATTTTATTAAACCAATTACTAAAATCATCCCTCGATTTCCCTTTTAAAGTTTGTTTTAATAATGTAGGATTTTTTTCAACACCCACATCCTTAACATCATATTCCACATTTTTTACTTCCTTTCGTGTTTTATTTTTAAATTTAAAAACTTTATAAAGCATATTATAAGCTTTACTAAAAAAAATAAAAACATCTTTATTATATCCACTTTTGTCTGGATGTGTTTTTAAAGTTATTCTTCTCGCATGCTTCATCTCCTCTTCGCCAAAATCATGCTTTATATTAAATAAATTTAATATATCATTTAAACTATAATTATCTATCTCTAAATCTAATGATTCCATCTGTGTTTTAAATATTTTTAATATTTTAATTTTATATATATATATGCAAAATTTAAATAATGGAAATAATGGAAACAATGGAAACAATG
>TARA_B110001450_G_scaffold36051_1_pt1 | contig 11623 bp, 6 predicted proteins | sample TARA_B110001450 | Tara Oceans TARA_B110001450 (sample SAMEA4396538) | marine metagenome | biome: Polar Biome; feature: [SRF] surface water layer (ENVO:00010504); material: water (ENVO:00002006), including particulate matter (ENVO:01000060) such as... | depth 5 m | reverse complement strand
AATCCGAACTTTGGTGTTGGATCGGCTCTCGTCGCGAAGAATCGCGGTACTGGGGGCATGAGTTCGCGGCAGCTGCGACGAATCGTGCAGCAGGCTTTTAATCTAGGCTATGCGAAAATGTTGTCAGAGGGCTTTACCGACGAGGCCAAGAGCCTACGTGAGGCGACTACGCATTGGCTACGCCATACTGGGGCATCGCAAGACATTGCGACCAGGCCGCTCAAGCATATGGCCGATGATTTAGGTCACGCTAGCATGGGCACCACCGACCAGGTGTATATTCAGTCAGACATGAAAGAACGCGCTCGGTCTGGAAAGAAAAGAGAGGTATAAACTGTATTATAATCAAATACTTGAGTAATTAATATAAAGTAACTTAGAGATAAAAAAATATCTGTATTCGGTACTAAAACAACGCATTTTGATTGCCTAAATAACCGCGGCGTTTACGCTGCAAGCTCTGGCTGCGCCCCGAAGCGATTAAGCTTATGTGCAGACCCGATCTTAGGCTACACTTTGTCTATAAAACGTCTCAGGAGAGCGACCATGAAACGATGGATAATTCCATTCGCGTTAGTCGGCATCACTGCATGCCAAGATACACCAGAACCCACAGTACCCGGCATTAGCCTCATCGAGCAGGTGTCAGGTGTACCCGGAAAAACCGTGATTCCGTACACTAAGTATGAACTGGATAATGGCCTCACACTGATACTGCACGAGGATAGTTCGGACCCACTGGTCCATGTAGATGTCACCTATCACGTTGGATCGGGGCGTGAAGAACTCGGCAAATCTGGCTTTGCCCATTTTTTCGAGCACATGATGTTCCAAGGCTCAGAGAATGTTGATGATGAGCAGCATTTCAAGATAGTGACCGAAGCCGGCGGCACGATGAACGGCTCCACGAGTACCGACCGTACCAATTACTATCAGACGGTTCCCGCCAATCAACTCGCCAAAGTATTGTGGCTAGAAGCTGACCGCATGGGTTTTCTCGTCGATGCTGTGACTCAGGAAAAGTTTGAGGTGCAACGAGAAACGGTTAAAAATGAACGAGGCCAAAGGGTCGACAATCAACCCTACGGGCGGCTAAACGAACGCGTGTCAGAAGCACTATATCCCTTTGGGCATCCTTACTCATGGCCCGTTATTGGCTACATGGCTGACCTAAATCGCGGCAATGTCAACGACCTTAAAGCCTTTTTCCTGCGCTGGTACGGGCCCAACAACGCAACGTTGACCATTGGTGGTGACATTGATATCGAGCAAACACTGACGCTGGTCGACAAGTACTTTGGTGCTATCCCTCGTGGCCCAGCCGTTGCTGAGCCCACCAAGCCAACGATTACCTTAACAGAGGATCGTTATATTTCAATGGAGGACAATGTCCATCTGCCGCTGCTTTACATGTCCTATCCAACGGTCTCTTTGCGGCATGTGGATGAGGCTCCACTCGATGTCCTGTCGAGTATCTTAGGCGCCGGTAAAACGTCGTTACTGTATAAGAACCTTGTCAAACCGCAGCTCGCAGTGCAAGCATCCGTCAGCCATCCCTGTGGCGAACTGTCATGCAGTTTTAACTTATTTGCGTTGCCGCATCCGGCATCTGGCAAGTCGCTAAAAGATCTAGAATCGATAGTTCGCGATAGCCTTATTGAGTTCGAAGCCCGTGGCGTTGAGGACGATGATCTATTAAAGGTAAAGGCTGAGATGGAGGCCAATTTTGTCTTTGGCTTACAAAGTGTGGCAGGCAAGGTCAGTCAACTCGCAGGCAACCAGGTCTTATCCGATGACCCGAATTATATAGAGCAGGATATTGCTCGCTATAACAGCGTTACCAAGGCCGATGTCATGCGCGTTTTTAAGCGCTACATCAAAGATCAACCGGGGGTTATTATGAGCGTCGTGCCCAATGGGCAGATCGCTACCATAACAGCCGCGGACAATTTTAAGCCTGCCCCGCGCAGTGAAGGCGAAGCCTCTGTTACCTCCAGCGATGATCTCGCCATGCGTCGGGCAATAGACGACTTTGATCGCAGCGTCATGCCTCAATCTGGCCCTAACCGCGCCGTTGATGTGCCAGAGATGTGGGAGCATTCATTCGAAAACGGCATCTCGATACTGGGTACACGAAGCAGCGAGACCCCCACCACCGAATTACTGTTGAAAATACCGGCCGGTCATTTTTACTTGGCAAAAGACAAAGCGGGCACGGCTGCATTATTGGCCTCAATGCTCAATGAGTCGACGCTGCAGCGCAGTGCCGAGGAAATGAGTAATGCCCTGCAAAAATTAGGCAGTAGCGTCTCAATCGCAGTGAGCAGTCATTACCTGCATGTTGATGTCAGCACTCTCACTAAAAATCTTGATGCCACACTTGCGCTAGTTAATGAGCGGTTGAGAGAGCCCGCATTCATTGCCAGCGAGTTTGATCGCGTCAAAAACAATATGATTCAGTCAGCGCTTAACGCTAAAAAAGATGCCGGTTACTTAGCGTCTACCGCTTATAGCCAGCTTCTTAATACTGACAATATTGCCGCCATACCTAGCAATGGCAATGAGCAGACACTGACCGGTATCTCGCTTGCCGATGTGGAGGCTTTTTATAACGCGCACCTCAAACCCGCTGGCGGGCAGCTGATCGCGGTTTCTAATCTCGATCAAGCTCAGCTCAGTAAGGCACTGACAGTGTTTGAAAGTTGGAAGGGTCAAGGCGCACCGCTCGCGCTGACGTTGCCTGAAGCAGACACTCAGGCTGGCCGAATCTATCTGGTTAATAAAGATGATGCGGCACAATCTGCTATTCGCATAGGTAAACGCTCGATGACCGAGGATATTACCGGTGAATACTACCGATCTTCGCTGATGAATTTTGTCCTAGGCGGCGCATTTAACAGCCGTATCAATCTCAACCTTCGCGAAGACAAAGGCTACACCTATGGAGCCAGGTCAGGGTTTCAAGGCGGTAAATTGAGCGGCTATTACACGGCATCAGCCGAGGTTCGTGCCGACGCCACTGCCGCGTCAATCGTTGAGTTTGTCAACGAGATTACTCGTTATGCCAATGAGGGAATTACCGATGACGAGTTAAGCTTTATGCGGGGCTCCATCAATCAAAAAGATGCCCTTAAGTATGAAACGCCGTACGCTAAACTGAGATTCTTGGCGCAGATTTTGGAGCATGGGCTAACGCCAGACTTTGTTGACATGCAATCGCAGATAGTTACCAGTATCAGTAAGGCTGAAATCAACGGTCTGGCCAAGAAGCATCTCAAAATTGAAGAGATGATATTTGTGGTCGTCGGTGACGCTAAGATGCTGCGGCCGCAACTTGAAGCTCTGGGTTATGAGGTTGTCGACCACCAGATTTAGTCAAAAACCCCAATGAGATTTAAGCTAAGCGAGAGGTGGCTGCCCTGCCCTCGCTTGGTTCTCTCTACAAATCTCTCGATCAGCTGCAGGGGCGTTGCCAACCTCTGTACCTGCTTTTTAGAGCCGTAACTTAACCAATGCTCTCAGGCGCCGCTGAAGTCACACTTTATTCCGGTGAGGCGCGAAAGTGGCCGTCAAGATTAGCCGTCATCCATGCGAAGGCTGCATAGGCAGCAACATTTTGCGCAATATCCTCCGGCTTAATCTTGTCGAAGGTATCATTAGCCGTATGATGCAAATCAAAATAATCCCACCCGTTTTGCTTTAACGTGGCTACAGGCATTCCCAGTGCTCGCATCGGCCCCATATCCGGCCCACCAGAGGCACTATTATCGCCCGGCGCAATGCCCAGGGGGCCTAATACAGCCTGTATAGCGGCTGCGAAGTGCAATTTATCTTCGCCAAACCGGGTATCAAAGCGCCAAATTTTACCGCCACCAAAATCTGACTCTGCTCCAATCACATGCTTATCAAGCTCGGCCTTATGCGCCTCAGCGTAGGCTTTTGCACCCACCAGTCCGACTTCTTCAGAGCCAAACATTACCACTCTAATCGTGCGCTGAGGTTTTCGCTTCAAATCGAGAATCATTTTCGCTGCGCCGAGGGTAATACCAATACCTGCACCATCATCCACTGCACCCGTCCCTAGGTCCCAACTGTCAAGATGACCACCAATAATGACAATCTCATCAGTTTTTCCAGGGATTTCACCGATTACATTGCCCGACAGCCGCCGACCTAAAGATTCTACTTCTAGGCTTAATTTGACCTCAACCTCACCCAGTAATAGCGCACGTTGCAACTGGTCAGCGTCCGGGGCGGAGAGCGCCGCTATGGGCACTTTGGGTATCTGCTTCGCATAGTTCATCTGTCCGGTGTGAGGAAAGCGATGCTGGTCAGTTCCCACCGAGCGTATTAGCGCCGCAATAGCACCGCGTTTACCGGCTTCATTGGCGGCACCAGAGCGCTTACGCACCGCAACTCCATACCCAGAGCCATCCTGAGTACGGGTCATGTATTCGTCAACAAAGACAATTTTTCCAGCTAACCCAACCATCGGCGCATCTATTAGCGCTTGCAGCGACGCGAAGCGAACAATCTGCCCTGTGACTCCGCCCGGCTTAGTCGCCACAGAGCCGCCCAGTGTCGTAATATGCAGCTGCTGTGGAAACGGGCTGACAATCTCCGCCGACTCCACATGGCGCTCCCAGTAATCCACTGAAAAAGGTTCAATGCGCACGTTCTTAAAACCTAACGTCTTAAACTTGGCCACAGCCCAGTCGCGTGCGCGCGCCTCGGCCTCGCTGCCCGCCAAACGGGGTCCCACCTCCGTGGTCAAGCTGTTAATAATGTCATAGCCAACACTGCTGTCGAGGCTCCTAGATATGAGAGTTTTAGCCTGACTGACCGTTTCTTTGTCCAGCCCATCGGCGGCCGTGGCCAATGACATAACTAACCCCGTGCTGACAGCTAATAATCGTAGTAATGCCATGATTTTATTTTCCATTTATGATTCACCTTTTACTGCCGTTTAAGTGCAAGCTAACATCTTGCTAAGAGCGCTGATGCTGGATCGCCCTACTCTTTCTCGGCAAGATACAGTCTCTTTTGCTGCTGGTCTATCTGAAAGCGAAACTGCCCGAGTACATTCATGCCCAGCAGGCCGTCAATATCATCACCCATACTAAAATCTAACACCGCAATATTCATATCGATCAAGACCATTTGGCCAAGCCTCATGCGCCCAACACGATAGACCGCCCCTTTGCTTAAACCATTAGCCGTACGAAACATGCGGTGGCCGAGCAGTGTAAAGCGATGCCTGTCACTAATCTGCTCAAAGGACTGCCGAGACAGCGTTGTTAGCGATGCGCCCGTATCGATCAGTAGTGCCAGCGAAGTATTGTCTAACTGCAACTCCGTCACAAACTGATTGCCGCGACTGCGCAGCGGCACCTGGGCGTTGTAGTCCGATTGCAGTGCAATCATGCCCGGCTGGTCAGGCTCAAATAAGGTTTCATACTTGATCAACATCTGCTGAGCATTGGCATGCACGGCGGGATCATCAAGCAAGTCTAGCAGCAACTTCTTGGCCGGAGCGTTATGACCCCCCAAAAGCAACGCTTCGGCTTGACCGAGGCGATGTTTAGGCTGCAACAGATCACGACTCAGCATCTGCTCATATAGATGTTCCAAACCCTGTAGATTATTAGCCGTGACAAAATAGGGATGATAAAAGCTAATAAACTCGTCAATGGCGCTTTCCACCTTAGCCCGGTCGCTATCATTGTAGGCATAGCTTTGCAGCAGATGGTAAACCTCAACCGCCTCAATAAAAGCACCCACAGATCGATTGAATAGGGCGAGCGACAGCAGTACATCGACGTCATCGTAGTACAGCCCTAAATACTGCTCAGTGAGCTGGGTAAAGTCGTCCTGCCGCGACGTGTTGATCAACTGGTAGAGATGCTGCAGCAGAACTGGCTTTAAGATCCTACCCGCATGCTCTTCGGCATATCGACTGGCCTGATAAAACTCAACCGCTCCCTTGTACTCGCGCTGGTCAAGCATTGCACTAAACTCAGCCAAACCATCAGTCTGCGGTGCAGGTCCGTTTATTAGCCTGAGCTTACTGACTGCCGCTGGCTCTAATATTAATACATTGGGTGCGCCATTTTGCGCACCGCCAGTGTCCGCCTCAAGCGAAAGCGCAGGCATAGCCTTGGAAGACTTAGGTGCATCGCTAAGGTACCAAGAATCGCGAAGCCAGCCAGCCGAAAAGGCCATTATGGCAATCACGATTAATAACGTGGTTGAATGTTTTCTTGCGGTCAATGCGTAACGTCCTAAACCGGTGGTGATTTGCTGGCAACACTTCTTCCCAACTAGACATAGCACATTATGCCATATGGTATGGCTTAGCAAAGTGCAAAAGCTGTCGCCGAACTATTTTGATCTGACTAAGTGGCAGCCTTAAGTCTGCTAGCAAAGGCCTGTTGCCAATCATTTACTGACCCATAGCCGTGACACTAAAACCATGCCTATCGCTATGAGAATACAAAGTCTTATGGACGATTATCTAGTGCATGCTTGCAAAGCTTAAAAACGATCAAATACTCTTGGTAAAAAGTGATTTTATAAACAATATCAGTAATTTGAGATCATAACATAATGCTAATTATAGAGTAAGAAGCAGCTGCTTTGCGCCTTGATCTAAAGGGAAGATCGATATCAAATGCTTGGCAAAGGCCCGCGCCTCTGCCAGATGGCCTAAATCACGGCTGATAGTGATGGCGGCAAACAGGAGATCATAGTGGTTGGGGGCCTGCTCAAGCAGCACTTGAAGCACCTCTAGCGCCTGCAGTGACGAGCCCTGCCGGCTCTGCGCCTAAAGGTCGATGTTACCCCCTGATGACTGAAGCTGGCGTCATTAAAATTGCCCAGCACCGTCTCGTCACTGGCCACCGCCATCGACCAGTCGTGATGAGAGCCCTGCCACAGCTCAAATTACGCCTGATGGCAACCGGCACAGATACCTGTGCTGGCGTACTCAGTCCCAAGGCAGCCATTGGCTAGCCCTAAGAGCAGCGTAAAAACAACAATGTGGTACCGAGGCAATAGCTTCACATCAAAAGGCCGAGAGACGTTATGCTACAGCCGATTGGGCTCGATGTAAGCTTAAGTTGCTAGACGTTGAGCAGCAAGTGTTCGCGCTCCCATGAAGAAATAACCTTATTAAATTCTTCGAATTCAACAAGCTTATTCGAGGTGTAGAGCTGAATGAATTTAGCACCAAAAAGATCGATAATGTCTTGATCTTCCTGCAGACCGCGCAAGGCCTCTTCAAGCGTTCTAGGTACTGCAAGTTCGGCTTCATAAGCGTTACCCGCGTAGGGTTCGTCAGGCATGATGCCTTTTTTCATGCCAAGATAACCACAGGCAAGTGTAGCCGCGATGGATAGGTAGGGATTGACATCTGCACCTGGAAAGCGGTTTTCAACCCGGTAATTTTTCGGCGTTGCATCAGGAACTCGCAGACCAGTGGTGCGATTATCATAGCCCCAGTGGAGATTAATGGGTGCCGACATCTCGCGGGCAAAGCGGCGGTAGGAATTCACATTGGGAGCAAAGAAACTCATTACGTATGGGATGTACTTTTGCATGCCACCAATATAATGAAAGAACTTCTCACTATATTCACCATCCTCAGTGGCAAAAATATTTTTACCGGTCTCCGTGGACAAAATACTCTGATGAATATGTTTGGCTGAACCAGGCTCTGAGGCCATAGGTTTAGCCATAAATGTTGCGTAAATATTATGCTTTAGCGCGACTTCCCTGACCATGCGCTTGAAGGTAAATACCTGATCAGCAAGGTCTAAGGGGTCACCGTGAATAAAATTAACCTCAAGCTGCGCAGCGCCTGACTCATGAATTAGGGCGTCGATATCCAGCCCCATAGCCTCACCGTAGGCGTACATATCTTCGATGAACGGCTCAAATTCGTTAGCAGCGTCTATGCTATAGGACTGACGGGCCGTCTCGGGTCGCCCTGAGCGCCCAATGGGTGGCTTTAAAGCCTGATCTGGATCTATATTGCGCTCTATCAGATAAAACTCCATCTCCGGAGCGACCACCGGCGTCCAGCCCTCTTTTTCATAGAGTCCAAGTACGCGCTTCAACACATTGCGGGTAGAAAAAGGATGAGGCTTACCATCCTTAGTGAAGCAATCATGAATAATTTGAGCAGTGGCCTCATTTGACCAGGGTACCAGCCTCACGGCTTTTGAATCGGGCTCGAGAAGCATGTCACCGTCAATGGTATCCAATAGCTCCCAGTAGTCATCTGAGTATTCGCCGGTGACCGTCTGCGCCAAAATACCTTCCGGGAGACGGCTATCCTCTTTCAGAAACTTCTTTGCGGGAATAAATTTACCCCGCGCATTGCCGGTCATATCTGGGACAAGACATTCGACTTCTGTAATTTTATGCTCTTTTAACCAGCTTTCTATCTCAGTCAGTGACTGCATACAGCACCTGTTCAAATCATTAGTTATCTTTTTTATTGAATAATCATTCAAATAATATTGAATTATTGTTCAAAAAGATCATAATGTCAATTCATGAATAGTTTAATGAGAATGATGTGAGCTCTTACTATCTTGCTAGCGTGAATAAAAGCACGACCTTCTCAACCTTAATAGGCGATGAAGTCGCAGACATTTGTATCATTGGGGCGGGCTATACCGGCCTCTCTTCTGCGTTACATCTCGCAGAAAAAGGCTATAAAGTAACGGTGGTTGAGGCAGAAACCGTGGGATTTGGTGCCTCTGGTCGCAATGGTGGCCATGTAGGGATAGGCCAAAGACAAGATCAGCAGTATTTAGAGAAAGCATTTGGCCCTGAGATCGCGACCCTACTCTGGCATATGAGCTTAGAGGCTGTCGACACCGTCAAAGATCTTATTCAGAAGCACAAAATTAAATGCGACCTTAAGCATGGCAATGTCCACTTTGCTCATCGCGCCAAGTACATCCATGATCTAGAGGAAGAAGTTGCCTTTCTGCACGACCGCTATAACTTTGACCAGATGGACTACGTTCCCAAGGAACGGCTGTCAGAGGTTATTGACAGCGACGCTTATCATGGCGCCGTAGTGGATAGAGCGTCAAAGCATCTCCATCCATTAAACTATTTGCTGGGCCTCGCGGCAGCGGCTGTAAAGGCCGGCGTGATTATCTATGAGAACTCCAAAGTAACCTCGTATGCCGGAACTCCCGTCGTGGTCAAAACGATTGGCGGTCAGATAACCGCCAACGAAGTGATACTAGCCTGCAACGGTTACGTGGAGAAGCTAGAGCCCAAGATCAGTGGCTATATCATGCCAATCAATAATTTTATTCTCGCAACCGAACCTCTGACAGACGACCTAGTCGCGCAGATTGCGCCTTTAGATACCTCGATGTCAGACAGTCGCTTTGTTATCAACTACTGGAAGCTATCGGGTGATAACCGCCTAATATTTGGCGGTGGCGAGAACTACCGGCGTGGTTACCCCTCAGATATAAAAAAGTTTGTGCGTAAGTATATGCTGCAGGTTTACCCGCAGCTCGCCAACACTAGCATTGACTATGGCTGGGGAGGCACGGTCGCGATCACAATGAATCGACTACCTCACTTTGGTCGCGTACAAGACAATATCTGGTATATGCAAGGCTATTCAGGCCATGGCGTACCCACAGCGACATTTGCCGGCAAGTTAATAGCAGAAGCTATTAGCGGCAAACTAGAACGCTTTGACCTAATGGCTAACCTACCCACGAGGAAGTTTCCCGGCGGCACCCTGCTACGCTGGCCTGGTATGGTTGCCGGCATGCTGTATTATTCACTTAGGGATCGACTCTGATGTCTATTCTGCGCAAAACCACGCAGCGGACTCAGCCGGTCCAAAAGCGAGCCCAAGAGCGGCGGCAGCAAATTCTCGAATTGACCGCACAGCTGCTCGAAGAAGTCGGCCAAGATGATCTTACTACCATACTAGTCGCCAAGCGCGCTGGAGTCTCTGTTGGTACCTTATATCACTACTTCCCCAATAAATACGCAATCCTATATGCATTAGCCGAACAATGGGTAGGCGAGATGGATGTCGCGCTGCAAGAACTAGAGGCTGAAAACATAGAAGACCACAGCGTTAAACGGTTTGTAGAGCGCAGTGTTGAGCGCATGCTCGCTGTGTACAACAACCAACTTGGCTTATTGCCCCTAGTGCAGGCAATGTATGGTGTGCCGGAACTTAAAGAGTTAGATCTGATCCATGATGAACTAATTATCACATCGATGGCGCGCATGTTTAAGCGAATGGACATCAGTAACAAACCAAATGAGCTCGCACGATTGGGGCGAACCTATCTGGAGCTAAGCCACGCGCTGATTTTAGTGGTCGTCAATCAAAGTAAGACCGATGGAGAGAAAACACTGAGCGAGCTCAAGTTTTTGAACCTTTCGTTGCTAGAGCGCGCTAAAAGCCAGTTTTAGCAAGCTATCATGCTGGGCCAAGCGTCTAGGAGAGTCTAGACAAACGCGCACCATGAGCAGGGTTCCACGTTATTATTCCACCTTAAGTTATCGAGTTAAGCCTCTAATAATTAACATTATCTTGATCTATCTCTCATGGTGACAAACTCCTCTGCGGCGGATGGATGAATACCGACAGTCGCATCAAAATGCGCCTTGGTTGCACCGGCCTTGAGTGCGATGCCCATGCCCTGAATAATCTCCGCAGCATGATCACCCACCATATGGCAGCCAATAACTCGATCAGAGACATTATCCACCACCAACTTCATGGTGATCCGGTCGGTACCGCCGCCCAGCGTTTGCAGCATTGGTTTGAAGTCTGAAGTATAGACAGATATATCGGAGTACTCTGCCCTTGCCTCTTCCTCTCCCAAGCCCACAGTCCCCAATTCTGGCTGGCAAAATACTGCGGTCGGGATGCCAGTGTAATCAATAGCGGCAGCGCCATCGCCGTAGAGATGATCAACAAGTACCATGGCTTCCTGTATGGCGACAGGCGTTAACTGCACGCGGTCTATCACATCGCCAAGAGCATAAACGCTGGAGTCAGCCGTACAGAAGTTGTCGTCGACAACAATTGCGCCATTTTTAGCCAGCACAACCGCGGTCTTTTCTAGGCCTAGGTTAGCGGTATTGGCTTCACGACCGGTGGCATAGAGCACAATACCCGCATCCATATCAGGCAGTCCGGTCAGGGCTACCCTAAGCCCAGAGTCGGTCTTGACAATCTCACTGACCTCGGTGTTAAGGTGGATGGTAACGCCTTTGGCGATCATGCCTTCCTTAACTTTCTCACTCATTTCACGGTCAAAAGATTTCAATAAGTTGGGCCCGCGGTAAATAAGATGAGTATCCACGCCCAGGCCATTTAAGATCCCCGCAAATTCTACCGCGATATAGCCACCACCCACCACCACTGCTGTCTCTGGCAGCCTATCCAAAAAGAACATCTCGTTAGAGCTGATGGCATGCTCACTGCCGGGAAAGACCGGAATATAGGGCCAGCCGCCTGTCGCGACCAGAATCACCCGAGCACGGAATGTTTCGCCATTGACTTCAACTACGTGCGGCCCAGTGATCGTTGCACGACCATCAAAAAGATGGGCTCCAC
>TARA_B110001450_G_C17667802_1_pt1 | contig 11634 bp, 15 predicted proteins | sample TARA_B110001450 | Tara Oceans TARA_B110001450 (sample SAMEA4396538) | marine metagenome | biome: Polar Biome; feature: [SRF] surface water layer (ENVO:00010504); material: water (ENVO:00002006), including particulate matter (ENVO:01000060) such as... | depth 5 m | reverse complement strand
AAAACCAATGAATGGCACTCGTGTCGGCATTGTGACATACAAATTAAAAAGCCGTTTATTCTTTGCGATCAATGCGAGAACGAATGGTTATTTCAAGACGAACGTGAATCCAAACATAGAGAAGAATAATAAAAAATGAGTTATCAAACAAACACACCAATATCTAGTTTTATCCGATGGGCAGAACGCAGAATAGCACAAGAAATAGAATTAAATGAGGCTTTCAAAGAAGAAAGCGGAGAGGTAATTGCGCTAAAGGAATCGACGCACTTGCCACATAGTCTTACAAATGAGCAGAAGTTGGCTTATATTGAAGCGGTTGACGCGCTGCGAGACGAAGGAAAAGGAAGTCTTGTGGCTTGTAGGAAGACCGGCATACACGTTTCAACTTATAATCAATGGCGAAACAAGTTTGGATTAGGAAGGTATGTGAAATGAGCAATACAGATAAAACACCAATAACTGATGGTCTCGAATTTGATTTAGCCCGTAGCAGATACGAAGAAAAACGTTATGGAATATACGGGTTACTGGTATGTGCCGAAGAAACTCGCAAAATTGAAATCAAATTAAACGAGGCTAATCAGCGAATACAAGAACTTGAGGCTTATATAGCACTTGCTAAGAGTGGCTTACAGCAATTAATTGAATACTGGGAATTAAAACAATGACTAATTCATACAACAAAACCGAATTACGAGTGCTAGAAGAGGGCTTGGCTGCGATGTCTAAGGCAAACCAAATGCTGATTACACAAAACCAAACGCTGACGGATCAAGTCATTGAATTGGATGCACAAGTGAAGCTGTTAAAGCATAAATTGTTAGTAAACTTAGAAACGCCAGAATGAGATACTATATTGGCGTGGATTGCGGTCTTGACGGAGGCATATCGATATTAAATACCGATGGCGATCTGGTTAGTCGTAAAGTTATGCCAACTGCGCCCAAGGGCAAAGGGCGCAAAATTGATGTGTGTGGTTTGGCTGATCTCTTTAGGGAGATCGGTCGCCATGCGGATCAACAAACTTTTATTATAGAAAACCCAGGCGGTCACGCGCCAAGCGCAGCTGGGCTTCGGTCAATGACTTATTCCTTTGCTGTGATTGAAACGCTAGTTGTGGCAAATGGGTTAAAGTATCACGATATTTTAAGCCAAAAGTGGCAAAAGCAATTCTGGAGTAAGCCAAAAATGCCAAAAGGTCAAAAGTTTGACACCAAAGGCGCGGCACTCGATGTTGCTCGCAAGCTGTGGCCGAAGGAATCTTGGCTAAAAACCGACAGATGCACAAAACCGCACGACGGCATGGTAGACGCTGCGCTTTTAGCGGAATATGGAAGGAGAAACAACTTATAATGGGTAGCGATTACGAAAAAATCGAAAGTCTTATGCGGTATGTTAAGTCGATAGAAGGTAAAACTATGGGCAAAGACTTTGAAAAATACAGGCGCAACGCTAAACTTTTAGATGACTGCCGAAACAAAAAATTTCCCCTACTTGAGTCCATTGGGCTTATTAAAACACAAAACAAAGATGACGAATAATGGCAAAATACACAATCACACAAGAAGATGAACAAATAACCCAAAATAGATCACCACAGATAGATTTTGATGAAATTAACGCCAAGCTGATCGGCAACGCGGAGGCTTTATGCCATCGATGGTTACCTGGCGGCAAAGTAAAAGGTGGAAGTTACCGAATAGGTGGCATAGATGGATCAATTGGTAGCTCGATGTCAATTAGCCTAAGAACTGGTAAATGGTATGATCACGCGACCGAAGACAAAGGCGGTGATCTCATATCGTTATATGCAGCCGTTGGAAATTTAACGCAGGGCGAAGCTGCGAACGAATTGCAAGGCATGGTAAATATAGTGCCAATGTTTAAGCAAAAAAAGGCTATCAAACCATTAGTTTCCGAGTCAGATTGGGAACACGCCTTAACTAAGCCGACGACACCTGCGCCAGAACATTGGCATCATGGCGAACCGACAAATGTTTACAAATATGCAGACACCGGCGGTCGCCCAGTTGGAGTTATTATGCGGTGGGATTTGCCAGATGGCAGAAAAACAATCAGCCAATGTAGCTGGATGCGCCATAAGAAGACCGACCGATGCACTTGGAAATGGCAGGCATTTAACGCTCCGCGCCCAATTTATAACGCGGAGTTACTAGATAGAAAGCCAAATTCTAATGTCGTCATAGTAGAAGGCGAAAAGGCAGCCGATGCACTATCAACCAAATTGCCGAGCCATGTTGTTGTGTCTTGGGCAGGTGGTTCTAAGGCAATTAACCAGACCGATTGGGAAGTATTAAAGGATCGGAACGTAATCATTTGGCCAGATAATGATAGCCCAGGCAGAACCGCAGGAAAGGATTTGCAGGAACTAACTGGCGGTAAGCTAATAGATGCACCAAGCGATAAGCCAAGCGGATGGGATGCTGCGGATGCAGTTTCTGAAGGTTGGACAACGCAAGGGCTAGAGGAATTGATAGCCACAAGCATGGAACGCCAATCTTTTAATGTTTTGAGTGGCAATGAGGGCCGACCGCAATCTTCCGACGAAGCACTAGCAAGGCGACCAAATGTTATAATTGACGGCTTACTATACGAGAGATCAAAGCTATTGATTGGTGGCGTAGCTAAAGCCGGAAAGTCTCACTTTGCTATGTCTTTGTCGGCTTGCATGGCTTCTGGTCTGCCATTTTTAGAATGGAAAGCACCATCTCCGCAAAAGGTTCTGTATGTAGACTTTGAGTTGCACGAATGGGAATTGAACGAACGTTGCGCTTCTGCTTGCAACTGGAATGTGCCAGATAACCTATCAACACTAAGTTTGCGAAAGCATTACGATGTTCGCAGCACTAAGGAGTTAAGCCGAGTTCTGAAAACCATCGACGCTAGCAAATACGATGTGGTCATATTGGATTGTCTATACAAATTCAATAGCGCGGAAGACGAAAACGACAACGCAGCTATGAAAGCCATTGGTTCTTGGATGGACGAGATAATAGCCAAATACGGCATTACACCGATATTGATTCACCACTTCGGTAAAGGCACGCAAAGCGGAAAGGATGTCATTGACCGATTTCGTGGCGCATCATCTGTTGTTGGCGAGATGGATGGGCTGATATCAATCATTAGCCATGAGAACGAGAATTGCTATATTGTAGATAGTGTGGTCAGATCATTCAAATCAACGCCAGCATTTGTGGCTCGATGGGATTATCCGCATTGGGTATTGTCTGAAGACTTAGATGCAAGCAGGGCTGCAAAGCCCGGTGCTAAGAAGAAGCAAGGCGACGGAAAGATATTAGACCAAATACCATTCGGTGAACATAACGCGGTATTTTACAGCGATATTGTATTGGATATGAGTAAGGCTAACTTTGACCGAAGAAGGCAGAAAATAGACAAAATTAAGGTGATAAAGGTTCAGAATGACGCTGGCCGAGCAGAGAACGCTTTCTATCAATAATAACGATAAGCTTACCTTATGCAGATTAAATACGATAGAGGAGCATCTAATACGATAGAGGAAGCATCTATCCTAGTGTTTAAGCGGGTCTACGTCATGCAGATTAGTTTAGTTAAGCACATTAAAACAGCATTAGTATCGATGTTGTGGGGCTATAAGCCCACACATCTAGACTCGTTCCTCATAATAATCAAATCTCTTAAGGGTGATGAGGAAGGAAGAAACACATTTATTAATAGCCCCTGGTCACCTCAAAAGTTTATGGAGGTTGTTTATATAGATAAACATTTATTAATGATCCCACCCAATAGTAATAATACAATCAAACAACTATCGCATAGGTATTGACACAACTTTGTGCGTGTATTGCATCCACCTCATGAAAACAAATACAGAAGATAAACCAAACAGTAAGATGGTTTCATTTAGAATGCCTGTCCAATATGTTAGCCTGCTGCAAGAACTATCAGATAAGTTTGGGCTGCCTAAGTCTGAAATACTACGGAGAGGCTTAGATTCTCTTAGTAAAGCCGACCAGGGCATTAAAACATAGGCCCCTAGTTAGAAGGCTTCCGCTCTGAAAGATATTTAGGGTAAACTGACTTGGTGCGTTTTTTTACGCGAAACAAATAAAAAATTATATGGCACAAAAAATTGAACAACTAAAAGCAGCAGATTTAATTCCTTACGCAGCGAATACTAGAACGCACGACGAAAAACAGGTGGCGCAGGTTGCGGCTAGCATTAAAGAGTTTGGCTTTACCAATCCAATCTTAGTGGATAGCGACAACGGGATCATCGCCGGGCATGGTAGATTGCTCGCTGCGCAAAAACTAGGTTTGGAAGTTGTGCCTTGTTTACGACTCGGCCATTTAACCGACGCGCAGCGCAGGGCATATATCATAGCCGACAACAAGTTAGCTTTGAATGCTGGTTGGGATGAAGATGCGTTAGCCACAGAGATCGAGCGATTACTAGAAGATGGGTTTGATCTAGACCTAACTGGATTCGGTGAAGATGAGATTTCCGACTTTCTCGACCAGGGCGAAAAGGATGGTTTAACCGACGACGACGACGTTCCAGATGCTTCCGACGACCTAGTTACTATTAATGGGGATGTTTGGAAAATGGGAAAGCACCGGCTACTTTGTGGAGATAGCACAAGCACAGACGATTTGCTTAAACTATGCGAAGGTCAACTTGTCGATATGTGGCTAACAGATCCTCCGTATAATGTAGCTTACGAAGGCAAAACGGCTGATGCGCTAACAATACAAAATGACCAAATGGAGGATGGGAGTTTTAGAGATTTCCTTCGTGCATCATATTCTGCAGCGGATAGCGTGATGAAGGCAGGCGCGGTATTTTACATCTGGCACGCAGACAGCGAAGGATACAACTTTAGGGGCGCAGCACACGATGTGAATTGGAAGGTTCGACAATGCCTAATATGGAAGAAGAATTCACTTGTTATGGGCCGACAAGATTATCATTGGATTCACGAACCTTGTTTGTATGGATGGAAGGAAGGCGCAGGGCATTTGTGGGCATCCGACAGAACACAAACTACAGTTCTAGAATTCCAAAGACCTAGCAGAAGCACCGAGCATCCAACGATGAAGCCGGTTGAATTGTTTTCTTATCAAATGCTTAACAATACAAAGGGCGACGACCTAGTTTTGGACAGCTTTGCTGGTTCTGGCACAACTGCAATTGTTTGCGAAAAGCACAACCGGCAAGCTAGAATTGTTGAATTGGATCCAAAATACTGCGATGTGATTGTTAGGCGTTGGCAGGAGTTTACTGGTAGCGAAGCCGTCAATGAAGCAACTGGTCTTACATTCGAGAAGACCGAAGCTAAAATGAAGGGCAACCCGGTTAATGGTTAAAGAAGAAAAAGCCATCCCATTCGACGCTATTAGAAAGCGTAACATCGCAAATATCTTAACTAAGGTAAAAGCTGGAAAGTCTTTGACTACTTCCGAGCAGCGCACGCTCGATGACGAGGAAGCGCGGGCCAAGGGCAAACGCGAAAAGCGCACGATTGCGCAAATGTCTAAGGAATATCACGCAGCGGTAAGAACTATAAATAGGTGGGTTAAGTTAGAAGCACCATTCGAAGACGACCAGGCGATGAACGCTTTTGTAATGAAACAAAAGCACATTCCTAAAGAATTCATCAAATGGCAAATATCTAAGGGCTTTACAAAGTTAGAGGAAACGACCGACGAGGAAATAGGCGACGAGTTTGAAAGCCAAGTTAAGCTGCGCGACTTTTACTTTAGCAAACTAAGCGGCGCAGCTAAAAGAAACGACCAAAACCAGATCAAGTATTGGAATGAGCTGCTGCTTAAAACTGAAGAAAGTATGCGGCGCACCGAAGCGCACCAGAAAAAGTTTGATTTAGAAAGCGGCGAAACAATAGACCGGGCCGAAGTGCAGCGGATTTTGGCTGCAGTAATATACGCTGGGAACGTTTGCGTAAGATCGCAAATAAAAGAGATTGCCGAGGTTTTGGCTGCAGAGTCATCGCCGGCCCAAATATATGAAATTCTGTCACCGGCTATCTTGGGCGGGCGCATATTTGAGGGTTTTAAAACACTTACCAAGTCGGAAAGCCAAGTGAAATTGCCGATGTGGGTAGTTGAGTGCGTCCAAAGCGAAGGCGAAAACTATTTGGAAGGAGTCGACGTTGCTGCTAAATAAATATCAAAAAGTTAACCCGGTTAACTGGTGCGAGCGCAATATAACGTTAGATTACGGCAAATTTAATTCTAATTTCCATCCGCTGCTAATTGAGCCGATGCGTGCTTTGGCTAATTGCCGAGGTAAAACTGTTGGCCTAATCGGATCGGTGCAGCACATTAAAACGCTGCTTGCGCAGCTTTGGCAGCTGTATTGTTTGCACGTCGAGCCTGGTCGCGCAGCGATGTATGATTTGACCGAATCTGCGCTTAAAGAGTTCAGCGACGATAAGTTTACGCCATTGATTGATTCTACTGATAGAATATTAAATTTAATACCAGACCAACAATACCGGCGCACTAAATTTTTCACTTCGACAAATGCTGGTGCTATTCGCTTGTTGTCGGCAAATGTTCTTGCAGCTCGTAATTCAAAAACACTTGAACGCATAACCGCAGACGAATCTTGGGCTTACGGCCACAACTGGCTAGATCAAATAAAAGACCGCATGAGTAGCTATTCTTGGAGTTGGCAGATGTTTTTACCAACTTCCGGGCAAACAAAAGGAAGCGAGCTAGATAAAATGTGGGAAAGGTCAGAAAAGAAAACTTGGCACATCAAGTGCGACTGCTGCGGTGAGTTTATTCCTTATATTTGGAGGCAGGTAGCGACCGGGAACAAAATCCCAGTTGGAGGAATGCGATGGGCAGCTAAAGAAGAATATACGAACGAAGAAGGTAAAATAAATTTTACGACCTTAGCTGCATCAGTTTATTACGAATGCCAACTATGCGGAGGCAAAATAGAAGCCGACTTGTCTAAGCAAAAGGTTCGCAATCAAACGGGCAAGTATATTGCGCTGAACCCTTCCGGTGATGAATCTTTGGATTTTTATAGTTACAACGCAATGGCGCACATCGATTGGACTAATCTTGTGGAGCAGTTTAAGTTAGCGCAAATAAACCGAGAACGTGGCGCATTAGATTCTTTAGAAAACTTTGTGCGCAAACGGCTTGCCGAAGCATGGGCCGATGAAGATTACGTTTCTGCCGATGTGCAGCAAACCGCAGCAGGCGGTTACAATTTGCAGAACGCCTGGGATGCAGCAAATCAATTTATATTTTGCACAGTAGACGTGCAAAAGGATCATTACTATTACTTGATTAGGTCTTGGGCCATAGTAGAAGGAACGTTAAGAACACGATTACTTGATTGCCGGAAGGTTGTGACAACGGGCGAAATAGCCGATGCCTGCAATCGTTGGAAGATTCCGCAGAACGCTTTAGGTTCTGGCGGTGCTTGCCGAGTATTTTTGGACGGAAATTATAACACCAACCAAGTGCAGCGTATTGCGCTAGAAAACAACTGGATGGTGTTTCGAGGTGATTCAGCTAAGGATTACATGAACCGAGATGGCTTTCGCCGCATATATTCTGATTTGAAGCCAGTTGACGCATACGATGGAACTTCTGGGAGCCGAGGTGCCAGGGTTGGGCAATTCTTCTTTTCTAAGCAATCGGCAAAAAACCGCCTTAGTTTGATGCGTTCGCTAACCGACCATCGAGGCGATCCAATATGGACGCACGCAGATGACGCCGGCGCAATGTATGAAAGGCAAATAAATGCTTGGGCCAAGATTGCTAAGACCAAGCCAGATGGTTCCGTTTATTACGATTGGATTAACAGGGACAAGCACAACGATCACTTTTATGACTGCGAAGCAATGCAGGTTGTTTGCGCTGCGATGTGCAAGTCGCTAGGGACTGAAAGTATTATCGTTGATGACGAATGATTGTATTGACAATAATGCGTGATCGACCAGGTTAGGTGAATAGCAAAAACGCTATTTTCAACAATAATAATAATACTAATATGAAAAACGAAGTTACACTTATAACAGCAATTAGAGCATATAGCGCACTTGAAGTATCTGTTGACAAAATAGCAGAGGCATTGCTTACAGTAGAAAATGAAGATGTGCGCAAATCATTAGAATATAGTTACAAAGCTACTAAAAAAGCCTTTGATGAACTTAGAGAATACATAACGAATGATTAAGTAAACAACTAGACCATCAAACAAGCTCCACAGCAATGTGGGGCTTTTTTAGTGACAAGTTTAAAAAAATGTTTGATTGTTGATCTCTATGATCGAGAACATACTTGGTTTAATTTACAACGTTTGCTTTATTTGTTGTTTTTGGCCCCAAATTTATAAATCTTTAAAAACTAAATCTGTTAACGATGTAAGCATAATGCTTTGCTGGATGTCCATAACAGGATATTGCGCTGCTTTAATTTATGCACTTCTTAGGTTTGGATTCGATACCTGGCTTTGCGTAAATTATATCTTAAGTGGCATTTCAGTTGTTGTGATGATTGTTGTTTATTACAAAACCGCACTTGTTGACAATTCAAAGATTTTTGATCATAAAGAAAATACATGAGGAGTCTTTTGTTTGTTATATGGATTAAATCGTCGAAAGACGCGGCAACCGCATTGTCTATAATTGAGACTTTAGCACTTGGTGAGTTCGATACTCAATCAAGAGGTGGCGCACGAATTGTTTCTGCAAATGTAGCAGGCAAGAATTTTCAATATGAGTTACCGGCTGATTGGTCGGCCCAAGATTTCATTGAGCAACTGAGGTTGCTTTACAAGGTTGTTACAACTGGCGGTGCTAGTGGCGGTCAGATGACGGATTCTGAAATAGGAACATACGTCATCGATGCAGACAACCAAGTCACGAACGTCACCAAAGCTCGATTTGCTGACCAAGCAGGAGGTAGATACTAATGGCAACTAAACCAATCAAACTATTGCCAAGGTTGAAAAAACTAACTTCTGGCGTGACTTCATTCTGGGGAAGAGGTGGAACAAATGAGTTTTACCCAGGCGGTGCAGACGATCAGCGTAGATATGGTCGTGGCAAATTGGCTAGAGACATTGCAGAACTTATGGTGGAAAACCGCCAAAAAATGCTTCTTGGCGACAGCCGTTACATCTATCAATCATTTTCAACTGTATCTGGTGCAGTTAAGCAAAAGGCTAATTACGTTTATGGAAACGCTTGGAGGCTGCAATCTTACAGCAAAGACACCGAGTTTGCCTTAGCCGTTGAAAAGGATTTTGCGCAAATTGACCGCTTACTTGATACTCGCGGCACAAATTTTTCTTTTAAGAAGTCATCTTGGTTGGGATCAAAGACGATAGATGTTGATGGCGATTACTTTATTATTTTAACCGAAAATGCCGACACCGGCTTTCCTAAGTTGCAATTTTTAGAATCTCACCGAGTTGGATCGTTTGGTCTGAATGGTGAGCAAACAGTAAAAAATGGCCGATATCGTGGTCTTAGAATATTTGCTGGCGTAATTGTTGACGAATATATGCAGCCAATTGCATATCGCGTATTAGATGAATCTTCTAAAGAAGGGCATCGAGATGTAAATGCAAACAGCATGATTCACGTGGCCGACCTAGAATGGTTCAGCCAAAGTCGCGGTCAGCCATCTGTTGCGGCTGCAATCCTTGATTGGTATGACTTAGCCGAAACAAGAGATGCAGAAAAAATTGCCGAAAAGGTAAACAGCGCACTCACATTAGTTGAATCTAATGAAGCAGGTCGCGCAGATATGGGCAATAGCATCGTAAACCCACAGCCTGGTAGCGATGGTCGTTTGCAAACTCAATTATTTGATTCTGGTCTAGTTCGATATATTAAAAATGGTGGTTCACTTAAAGCCCACCAAAGCAACCGGCCGAGCGACCAATGGCTTAACTTTACAAAGCTAGTGGAATCATCCGCTTTTTATGCGCTTGGATGGAGACGCGAAATGCTTGATTCATCTTCTGTTGGTGGAGCCGGAGTTCGTGGATTTGCTGCAGATATTAATAAATCAATAGCATCTAGATGTGAAATTCTGGAAGCCGGAATGAAGCGAGCTGCTATTTATGTAATATCAAAACGGGCCAAACAAGGTGTGTATGGCGATCTTCCAGAAGATTGGTGGAAGATTGGTTTTACCAAGCCAGCTCAATTTACTGTAGATGAAGGTCGTATGCGCGCAGCGGACATTGCCGATCTAAGAGCAGGATTAACTACTGAAGATCATATTGTAGAAGCACGCGGTATGGACTATGAAGAACTGCTGCGCAAGCGTGCCGCAAACGTAGTTATGAAAAAACAAATTGCTGAGGAAAATGGATTAAACCCAACTGAACTCGGAACAACCGCAATGCCTGGTGATCCAGTTGAACTCGTAGAAGAAGAAACTGGCGAAACAACCGAGCAACAATCTCAAGAAACTCAATCGGAGAACTAACAAAATGGAAAAAACAACAACCAATACATGGTATGCAATGGAACAAGAAACTGTTGCCGAGGGAGATAAATCTTCTAAGGCCGAAGTTTTTATTTACGACGAAATCGGTGGCTACGGAGTCGGAGCTAACAATTTCATCCAAGACCTCGAAGGGCTTGGAGATGTTGAACAAATCGACCTGCGAATCAGCTCGCCCGGTGGATCAATCATAGAAGGCAATGTAATATTTAATGCCATCAAGCGTCATCCAGCAAACGTAACAGTTTACATTGACGGAATGGCTGCATCAATGGCTTCGGTCATTGCAATGGCTGGCGATGAAATTCTCATGGCCGACAATGCTTTGCTAATGATTCATAATCCTTGGACTGTATCAATTGGCGATAGCGAGCAACTACGCAAAGATGCCGATCTTATGGATAAAATGAAGTCTGCAATCACTAATGCTTATGGCCGTTCAAATTATTCTGAAGAAGAACTCGAAGAACTCATGAATGCAGAAACTTGGTTCACGGCTGATGAAGCTATTGAAGCAGGATTTATTGATGGAACTATCGAAGGTCTTAAAGCAGCTGCATCAATTGGAGAAATGGCTGCAATTGCATCCCAGGCAGGCGCGACGCTTCCAGTTGAAAAAATAGTTGCTAGCATCGTCAACAAGCACGACCAAGTAGTAACAAAACTTGAAGATCATATTCTAGATGTTACTTCCCAAGTTGAGCAGCGCGAAGAGGAAATTGCTGAATTGCAAAATTCTAAAAAAGACTATATCTCTCAAATTGAAGAAATGAAAGATACTCACTCAAAACAGTTAGAAGATGCATCTGAAGCAACAACTAAACAACTTGCTGTTGCGGCTGCGGAACTAATGGCTTTGCAAACAGAAGAAGCAGTTTCTGAAGCATCCAATGAAGCGGATGCGCCAAAAAGTGCAGATTCTTTTTGGGAGGAATACAAATCAGTCGGTAAATCACAAGGTCTTGAAGCCAAGAACAAGTGGTATGCTGAAAACAAACATCTCATACAAAAATAATTTCACAACCAAGTGAATCTTAACAAAAACAAATAAAAACCAAATATTATGGCTAATACAATCGCAGGGGCAAATCTTGCCGAAATCGCACAGGAAAGCTTGGC
>TARA_B110001450_G_scaffold178385_1_pt1 | contig 11637 bp, 9 predicted proteins | sample TARA_B110001450 | Tara Oceans TARA_B110001450 (sample SAMEA4396538) | marine metagenome | biome: Polar Biome; feature: [SRF] surface water layer (ENVO:00010504); material: water (ENVO:00002006), including particulate matter (ENVO:01000060) such as... | depth 5 m | reverse complement strand
CGAATTGGTCCCTCCAGCGCCTGATCACCGCCCTTGTCCACAAGCACTAAGTTAGCCGTCGCTCCTTTGCGGCCAATCTCTTTGGCCAATGACTTAACAAAGCCAAGCAGACCTCGCTGCACTGCCGCATATTCAGCATCATCCAAGGCACTAGGTTTGCGTCCTACAACAATCACTCGGCCAGAGTGCGCAATGGAACGGATGTGCTGGTTAAAAAAGCGATACAGCTGATCACTTTGCTGGGCATTGGCAATGCCGGAAGCATCGAACAATAGCTGGCCAGTATCCTGCATAGCATCCCGACATACCTCTGCACCAGCGATCGTAATAAAGCTGCCTATGGTTTCCACAAAAATAGCGCCATCACTGGCACCTAACAGCACTTGTCCACGCAACTGATGAGGCTGATTAGGGTCCTCGCGCTGAAGGGGAACCGGGTCCGGTAACCCTACTGCAGCAAATACCGCTTTTCCCAAGGTTGAATTAGCGAGCTCTAGATACTTATCTGACATTTATTATTTCCCCAAAATTTTGTATCGATCTAACTCGTTATTCTACCCCTGTAAAACGCTTAATTGTTGGCCGCAATGACAAATAATCTTGCACCCTAGTCAATGGTATTTGTATATAGTCATTTGAGGATTAATGGTAGTATCAATTTTTAAAAACCGTAATTGTTAGGATCTTCTCTATGACATCTATTCGTAAAGTCGCCATCATCGGCGGTAATCGCATCCCATTTGTGCGATCCAACACCAGCTACAGTCAAGCCAGTAATATGGACATGCTCAGCGCTACCCTTGAGGGATTGGTGCAGCGTTTCGACCTTGGCGGACAACGTCTCGGCGAAGTAGCCGCCGGTGCAGTGATGAAACACTCTCGAGATTTTAATCTGGCACGAGAAGCTACCTTAAATTCAGGCCTATCACTGCAAACACCAGCATATGATGTTCAACAGGCCTGCGGTACCGGCTTAGAGGCGGCGATTCTAGTGGGTAACAAAATCGCTCTGGGACAAATTGAATCTGGCATTGCTGCTGGAACAGATACCGCCAGTGACCCACCGATAGCACTAAATGAAAAGTATCGGCACATGATACTCAGTCTCAACCGTGCAAAGAGCTTAGGCCAACGGTTAAAAGCGCTGTCCAGTATTCGACCTAGCTTTATGTTGCCCTTATTACCAGCCATTGCTGAACCTCGCACTGGTCTATCTATGGGTCAACACTGCGAGTTAATGGTGAAACAATGGCGCGTCAGCCGCGAGGATCAAGACCAACTAACATTTAACAGCCATCAAAATCTGATAGCTGCCTACGAACGTGGCTTTTTCGATGACTTGGTTAAACCGTTTAATGGCGTGGATCGCGATGGCATTATGCGAGACACGCCATTGGAAAAATTAGCCAAACTAAAGCCCGCTTATGATCCTATAAATGGTACCTTGACGGCCGCCAACTCCACCACGCTCACCGATGGTGCAGCGGCTGTACTAATGGGTAGTGAAGACTGGGCACAGCAAAACAATCTGCCGGTGCAAGCCTACCTCACCCATAGCGAAGTGGCTGCAGTGGACTTCTATAGCCAAGGGGAGCAGAGCGAGGGCTTACTGATGGCACCTGCCTATGCAGTACCCAGACTTCTCAGTAGAGCCGGTCTAACCCTGCAAGACTTTGATTTCTATGAGATTCACGAAGCCTTTGCCGCTCAAGCACTTTGCACCATGAAAGCTTGGGAGGACACCACTTTTTGTAAGGAAAAACTTGGCTTGGATGAGCCTCTCGGTAGTGTTGATCGATCAAAACTTAATGTAAATGGCTCCAGTGTGGCCACTGGCCATCCGTTTGCCGCCACCGGACCAAGAATCATAGCAACACTAGCCAAGTTGCTAGAACAAAAGGGCGGAGGGCGCGGACTTATCTCCATTTGTGCCGCTGGTGGTCAGGGAGTAACGGCCATATTGGAGCGATGATGAATTTAATAAAAATTAAATTAGGCATGACTAAACTCCTATTCATAATTAGCTGTTACCTCCTCAAATGACAGCCATGATTACCTTGATTTTATGCGTGATAATAATTTAAAACCGTCGATGAGTAGGCGTGGAAATTGTCATGATAATGCGGTTGCTGAAAGTTTTTTTGCCACGTTTAAAAAGCGAGTAACAAGGCGTAAAATCTATTTAACAAGAGAAGACGCGAAAACTGAGATATTTAATTTTATCGATATGTTTTACAATCCAATAAAGCGTCATTCACACACAGGCGGCGTTTCGCCTGTTAAGTTTGAAGAAGCGTATTATTTGGAATCAGACAGTGTCTAGTAAAATCTGGGAAGTCAAGTCCGAGAAACTAGGGGAGTATCACTCCGTCCCCTTTTAATTCCTGACGGGCACAGGCAATTCCCGCAGTAAAGACTGCAGGAATACCTGTACAATAATTTAGAACCGCCAGGTTACGTCGACACCATAGGTTCTGGGCTCTCCTACCTGATAGAAGTTGTATCCGAAACCAGACAGGTCAAAGGCGTTCACAACAAACTCCTCATCTCCAATGTTTTTCGCCCAAAGCCCTAATGCAAGCCCATATTCGTCGTCTTCTAATACTGCGCGGGCGTTAACAATCCAATAGCCATCTTGAGCTATCGCTGCCTGGTTTTCGGGACTATAAAATTGATCAGCGGTATACACGGCATCAGCATGAAGTGCTAGATTGAGATTTCCGACATCCACATCATAATCAATAGAAGTGTTGAAATTCAGCTCTGGAGAGGTAATCAAGTCATTTCCGGACAGGTCAACGCCGCTTTTGACAAATTCGTCATATTTTCCATCCACGTATCCGAGCCCCGACCGTATCTGGAGATTCTCGAGTGGTAGGTAGGTTACTTCTAGCTCAAATCCTTCGATAGATGACTTCGGTGCATTTTCTATCGTTTGCGCGCCGTTATTTGGGTTGAAGTTTATAAACTGCTGATCAGTATATTCGTACGTAAATACTGACCCGTTTATCTGCAAGCGACCTTCAAGCAATTGGCTTTTGAATCCAATCTCCCAAGCTTCGAGTTCTTCAGGATCCGCATAGGTCACTTCTTCCGGGAAGAAAAATGCCAGCCCGTTCCATGAACCCACGCGGTAGCCCGTACTGTAGGTGATGTAGGCCATGGTATCGTCTCCGAAATGATATTCCAGACCTACTTTTCCGGAGAGATTAGTCTCTTCCTCCTCACCAGGGTTGTCCAAGGAAAAGACTGTTATAGGGACTCCTCCGAATGCGGGATTACTTACGCCAGTTAAGACATCACTTAAAAGTGAAGTGTAATCGGACATTCCAACGGAATCTTTGGTGTAGCGTAGTCCAGCTATCAGCGATAATTGGCTAGTCAAATCTGTGGTGGTATGGACGTAGGCCGCAATGGACTCCCGATCTTGCTTGTACTGGTTTTCATAGGCGCATCCTATCAGCCCTGTAGGGTCATCCAAGCAAAAGTTGTTAACGCCGAATGCCTGGGCAAGAAAGCGATTTACTGTCCTGCCATTGAGTGCATCATCCGCGTAATAGGCGCCGGCAATAAAGTTGAACGAGCTATCAAAGTTGGATTCGAGTCTAAGATCTTGCGTCCACTGGTGGCCATCGGCGTAATAATCGTCATGCAGAATATTGAACGGGCTGCCGTCATCATCGGGGGTCGAGAAGGACTCTGCTTCATCATAGGAAGTTATTGATGTCAGAGTGAGAGAATCTGAAAAGTTCCAGTCGACTCTAAGGGATACACCTTCAGAGTCTTGTGTGACTTGGCCACCACGATTCTCGCTAGTTTCGAAGAAGTCTAGGCTATCTCGCGTGTATCCAGTAAATCCAATACCATCGGGGGACGTCGCTTCAGTCACCGTCGCTATTGCCGGCGCGTCTGTTCTTGACTTGTGAAGCGATAAAAATACGTCTACATCTTCTCGCGGCCGGTAACCCACACCAATTCGATACGCCCACTCATCAAGACCACCAAGGTCATCGACTCCGGGAGTATTGTTTTTGAGAAAACCGTCACGTTTGGTCTGGGTAAATGCCCCGCGTATCGCCAGTACATCCTCGACCAACTCTGTCTCATAGGCGCCTTCGGTCTCAAACTTACCGTAATTTCCTATTCCTGCACCCAAGTAACCCATAGACCCATCAAAAGACGGTCTCTTCGTTATGAAGTTTATCGCCCCGCCAGTGCTGTTTCTGCCATAGAGAGTCCCTTGGGGGCCCCGCAATACCTCAACGCGCTCCAAATCGAAAAGTTGAATTCCTTGGCTATAGAGCTGGCTACCTCGAAAAACTTCATCCACATAGACAGCTACTGGCCCTGCTTGGTTAGATGCATAATCCTGCATCGATACGCCCCGAATAGAGAGGACCAACTGGCTTTGCCCGGCTGTTCCGTTGAATACAACATTTGGTGCCGAGGCGACAATTTCGTATGCGGAACGAAGTTTGAGCTTTTCTAATTGATTTTCAGAAATAGCGGTCATTGACACAGGAATATCCTGCATGCTCTCAGTTTTCTTTTGGGCGGTCACCAAAACTTCCTCTAGCTGAAACTGAGCAGCATGTAGAAAACTGGGGGTCAAAATAGTCAATGGTACTATGAGTAATCGCGCTATCGAAAAAATTGGACTCTTCATACTTTGTACTCCTTGGCCGAGAATGTGGCCATATTGTTGTAGGGGCGAACTTTTATTATATGCCTACCGCCATTAGAGGCTGGTTTCGCATTGTTTTGGGTATTCTTTCGTGCCAAGATGGTGACTATTCCAGCCAACTTAGAAAGAGAGGCCGAAATGCCTAGCGTTCAAGTTAGAAAAAAAATGCCCAATCGGGCAATTGCCTATTACGCAAGCATTCTGAAACGTATAGGTTACGACATTGACAAGATTCTCGGCAACGCTGGAATATCCCCCATTACGCTGGAAACGCGAAGCAATTCACTTTCTTCAACGCAGCTACTGGCGTTTCTCCGCGAGGCATTGATCGAGGCTAGAATATCTGGCCTAGGCCTTGAAGTTGGTAAGTTCATTACGCTAAAAGATTTTGGCATCCTTGGGCACACAATGGATAGCACCGCTACACTAGGCGATGCATTAAACACAATGGGTATTTACCACGGAATTACAGGTGAGATTTGGTCTCCACAATTTGATTTTACACCCAGCGGAGCATGTGATTTCACTCTGGATTTTCATATCTCAGCGGAGACATACGAGTATTTTTTTGTGGAAGAAGCGCTCACGGGGCTCTTGCGACTAATGGAACAACTCACACACTGCAAGGATGTATCATACAAAGAGCTACATCTGAATTATGAAAAACCTGCACATGCAAGTGAATACTACAAGCTGTTTAGCTGTCCAATATATTTTTCAAGTGCCAAAACTCGCATAGTTTTCGATCGCTCGCTAATTGAACATTCTTGCCAAAATGCAGATGCTGAAACTTTTCGAGAATTCGAATTGATATGCAACAGACTATTGCACGAAATGGCTAGCGCCGAGGATTCCTTGCGTGGGAAAATCAATCGAGCTCTACTTGCATCTCCGACGAATCCACCAACACATAATCTGATGGCTCGAAAGCTGGCTCTAAGCCCTAGGAGCTTTTCGCGACGGCTGCGGGAACTGGACACGAGCTACCAAAAAATCTTAGATGAATTTCGCTACAATCAAGTCATTACCTATCTTGAAGAATCAAATATTTCATTAGATGCAATCGCTGAAATGGTCGGTTTTGCGGATAAAAGTTGCCTAATTAGGGCCTTCAAGCGCTGGACGGGTAAGAACCCAAGTCATTACAGGGTTAATTGATGGTATGGGCGAGGCCCTATCGCAGACAATCCTGGAAGTATACGAGGTACACGATGGAGGCGTTGCGCTGCGCAGGCTGTCCCAACCCATCAGATTACGCAGCCACCGTCGAACGCTGCTATTAGCACCATCAGGGCATCAAGCGATCAGAGATGGCCAACCGACCCTGTCTTCGTGTATTGATGAACGCTTCTTTACCCGCACCACGACCTTTGTTGATCTGAGGAAGCGCAAGGTGTTGGATGTAAACCTGGGCGCTCAGAGCCTAGTTTACGCCGCTATTTAAAGGGTCTTCAGGGGGGGGTTATGGATCCGTTTGAAACCTACCGCAGCATCGCTCGGCGCTACTTTCCCAACGCCCTTATCGTGGCAGGCCGGTTTCACGTGGAGCGCTTGATCAATCAGCACTTCCTGAAGATCTGGCAGCAGTATGATCCGAAGGGCCGCAAGAATAGGGGATTGATCAGTCTAATGAATGCGCCGACATCAGTGGCTTGTAAGGGATGATCAGCACGCAAACCTGGGACCTACCTGGCGGATTATCCTATGTTACGGGGCTGTATGTGATCGGTGCATGTTTTAGCCCCAACTTGCTATATCAACAGCCTCGGAAATGAAGCAACCTGCAAAGCGAAGATTGGCTGCAGTGAAAATGTTTCGGTAAGACTCACCACATAATCGTCGAGCGGTGGCCTCCTCTTCGTATACGGTCTTTTCCCCCATCCTGTTGATGACGCCGCAAACCTCGGGGATCAATGGGCGGTATTCTTTTTTGTTCCATTCAAGGTAAATCCTCATTAGAGACCAGCCACATGATTTTCAGGCTCTCATTTCTGTACTCGTGACGCCGCATTGGCTGAATTCGTCAGCGCTGGCATGTAATGCCTACAATCTCATTTTCACCCCGGACTGGGGGAAATAGTTCGATTACTCTCAGCTTCTTACACGACGTTCATACCCACCTTGGGTGTAAATTACCACCAAATTGTCGGTGTTGTCGTCAGCAATTCCTGACCGTGCTCAGTAACGATAAAGTTTTGCTCGAAGGTAGCAGTTCCTGCTTCAGGGTCTGTGAGGAAGAACTCAGCAGAAACTACCATCCCTGGCCGGTAGGGCTCATCTGGCAAGGTCAGTTCTGGATCAGTCAACGCGGACATCTCTCCAATCGGCGCTGGGGGCTGCCAGTATGAGCCTGTTCCATGGCCATAAACGGGCCACATCGTTATTCCTTGCTCACTATCAAACCACCCCGCTTGTCGGGCCGCCGCGTCGCCGATGAGGCCAACCTCGCCTGCTGTGGCACCGGGTTTAGTGGCCTCCATCACCGCCTCCACAACCATTATACAATTTTCGATAACGCGCTTCTGTGCCAATGTCGGACTGTTTCCGCAAACAGCGGTACGGCCGGGGTCAATCCAGTAGCCCTTGTGCAAGGGCCCATAGACCCAGCCGCGCACCAGATCGCCGGGCGCTGGACTTTCGGTAGAAAAGCTGTAAAAAGGGTCGCTCCACATTTGTTTTCTGCTTAGGGGCCCGTGATGAGCACAGATGCGCTGGAAGCCACCTCCTGCTCTCATGATGACTCCCGCAGCTCGAGCAGCTGCCTCACATTCAGGTTCGCCTGCAATCATGGCCTCCATGAGTTCTGTCATAGCTCGACTTGCGATATTTCCAGCAATTCGGTACGCATCCAGCTCAAGCGGTGATTTGATTAACTGGGGACGAGCCAACAGATTTTCGTAGGGCACCCAGTCAATCTCAGGAGCCGTCTCTATCAATATGCGGTAACCATCCGATGGAAGGGTGTCGCCGCCGACTTGACAGATGCGCTTTGTTTGCCCAAGTGCCCGCACACGTAGGGCAACGCCCTCCGCCAGGTTGGCGTGCTGAAACATCTCGCCTACTGCGACAGTTCCATCGGGAATTCCATCGAGGTTTTCTGCTACATGTAGTTCCGGTTCATAACCTGGACGCATGATAAGGGCCGAAAAGGCTGCACCGAATCCACCCCAAACAGGCATCTCTTGACCAGAAGAGGAACTCGAATAGTCAGTCAACCACAGTACATTGCCGGCACGGTCAAAACTGCCGCCACTTCGCTGCCATATAACTGCGATTTCAAAGCCGCGGTGCTCCATTTCGATGTGAACTTTATTCCAGCGAGAGACATATTCTTCTCGTGTAAATCTCATTGTGTTCTCCTATTAAGCTTATCCTACATTTAAATGATTCTCGAAACGTTTCTTTCTAAAAAAAGGACCGCATGCTCAAACCGACTTTGGCACTTTAAGACGAGGGTCACGAAAGATGCGTGTGGTGCCACTCACTCCGCAGGCAATAAAAAAGCAAATTATACCGAGCCAACCGTAACCCAATGATCCAATAATCCAACCCCCTATCACAGGTGACAACGCTCCCGCGAGCGGCATCAAGCCGGCTAGCAACGCCGCGAGACGACCACTCGGGTCAAATCGCGCAGCCTCACCCTGCAAAAACGGAAGGCAAAAGAACAAAGCTATTCCGAAAAAGCACATCGCAATCGAATACGTGAAATAGCCAAACGCGTGACTAAACATGACATAACAAATACCCAGCGCCAGCACTCCAAAAGTAAGAGGATTTATACTGTCGGTCTTGCCTGCCACTAATGCGGCCAAGAGAGTGCCAAAAAATCCGACCGAAGTGCCCACGGAAATGACGATACCGATGTCGGTGGGCGCTATTCCAAGACTGACTCCCATGCGTTCGGAAAATGAGAATATCATTCCGTAAGATAGCCATAGTGAAAAGCCTGCGCACAAAAAAACCAACCACCGCGTAGGTAGCGAACTCTTGTTGCGCAGCGTAGGTATTTGTTGATTCCCATGAACGGAACTCGGCGCGGATCTGCCAAGCCACGCTAACAGCGGTGTGCCTGCCAGCAGTATCACCCCGTAAGTGAAAAAGTAGTTTGAATAGCCAAATGTGGAATAGATATACGGCATTGCAATGAAGAAGCAGGATGAAAGAACAATAACGATGGCATTGCTGTGTGCATAAAGACGAACCGGGTCGGCTGATCTGGCGATGGAGGCATTGACTGTGGCAGCAACAATACCAGCGCCTACTCCTGTCATAATTCGTAACAGGAGAATGTGGGGGACGCTTTGCTGAAACGCGGTCAATACGTTACCTAAACCAGCAAGCATTGCACCGATGATGGCAAGTGAAGTCAGCGATACCTTTTTTTCTAGCCGAACTGAAAACAGCGCGCTGATGGCCATGGCTATCAATTCTGCGCTTCCAAAGAGCCCAGCTTGCTGCAACGGCATTGAGTAACCTTCAATGTAGACGCCAATGGTTAATGCAATGTAGCTCTGACTTGCGAAGCCAATATTGAGACCGATTGCCGATGCAATTAGCACCTTCCAAGGTCCGTAATTCCCTTCGCGTGATATCATTATAGAATATCATCTCCACATGTTGATTTCTGTAAGGGTCTGCGCCCACGACGCCAATCAAGTATCCGTTCCAGATTTGCGCCAATCCTCAGGACTTCCAGGTCCTGAAATGTCTGACCGACTATTTGGAGGCCTGTCGGCACGTCATCGCCTGAGAACCCCGTAGGGATACTTAATACAGGGCAGCGCGAAAGCATATTGAATGGATACGTCATGGAATCGGTGAGGATCGATTCAAAATATGGTTTTTTCCCCTCGGCAGGAATCGATGGTACTGCCATGGTTGGGCAGATCAGCGCATCGTATTGCTCGAAGACCTTGCTTAGTGCAGTGTACATTTTTGCGGCAACGGTAATTGAAGAAAAATAGTCTTCCTGAGTAAGAGTTGCACTCTTCGTAATTATTTCCAAGACATAGTCATTCAGCAGCTCCTCGGAATCCGAAACCAAGTTTCCAAGCGCGCCCCCCATCATGTAGCTAAGGTTATTGCCCGCTGCCTCCTTTGTTTGATCATCCCACGGAAGATCGACTTCTTCTACCACCGCCCCAAGTTCACGGAGAGCTTCGGCGGCCTCTTGTGTATTTTTCTGCACGATAGGGTCGACATTGAAATATCCCAGATTCATGCACAATGCAATTCTCATCCCACGGATGTCACTGAATGTGGTTGGGACATCCAGTTTTGGACGAACGGTCGTTATATCACTCGGGTGGGGACCATTTATGACATCAAAAAATAGAGCGCAGTCTCTGACGGATCGAGCGAGAGGACCGACGTGATTGTACGGATTACTGGCATCCAATGGAGCGGCCTCGGCTACTCGACCATAACTTGGCTTGAGTCCAACAACGCCATTGAAGGATGCGGGAATACGTATGGAGCCGCCAATGTCGGAGCCCGTGGCCAATGTCGACGTGCCGCAAGCAAGTGAAGCAGCTGAGCCTCCTGAGGACCCCCCCGAGCTTTTCTCGAGGTTCCACGGCGTGACAGTCACTCCGTGCAAGCGCGAACGGGTAAAGGCTGCTGCGCAAAACTCTGGGGTGTTTGTTTTCGCGTGAATCACTGCTCCGGCGTTTAATAAGAGCTGCGTTATCGGTGCATTCTCCGTGTCGATGTTATCTTTAAGTAAAAGGCTACCCTTGGTCGTGTTATCGCCAATCATGCTATGTTCATTTTTGAGCGCAATGGTAATGCCGGAAAGGGCACCCAACTTGGAATTTGTCCCTTTCATATAATATTTTTCGATCTCTACCGCTTGCTCGAGCGCTTGCTCGTAGCGAGTGGAGGTGAATGCGTTAACTTTGGGCTCTACCTCCTCCGCACGAGCTATCTGTGCCTTAAGTAACTCTACTGGAGACAACTTGCGCCCCTTGAAAAGCTCAATGGCCTCACATGCATCGATATAGCACAAATCGTTTACTGTCATATTTACCTCGGAAGCGAAAAATGGCGGGAATGAGTCAATCGTGGCGAATGGGATTCCGTCTATCTTGTATAGCCACTATGCACGAATATGCGATTGGTGCAGGTTGCCCTCCGCGCCAATATGGTGATATATCAGGCCATATTGCTTGCCGATTGCTGGACTGGGGAATGCCGCGGCTCCGTCGCCAATTCCACCGTGAGCAGTGAGCGAAGCATTCTCATCACTCAGTCACAGCTATCTCTAGGCTGACGATATGTAAATATTAAAGAGGACGGAGGGATTAAAAAATGATCAAACTGATAAAAAATTAAACCCCTACGGCCCCTTTTACAACTACTATAATTCTGATATAGAATTTGATATTGAGTCAGTAGCTAACCCTAAAGCTATTTTAAAATCCTCTGGAAGTTGAAGTCCTTGCGGTCATAGCATTAACTTCTCTTCATGAATCTTAATGCGCTCTGCTATCTCAATAAACTCCTGCGAACGCTTCTTGTGAGCAAGCTTATGAAAACTAAGCGCCTTAATCAAGCGTGACTGTGTATTGTAATGAGCTTTTACAAACTCAAAGACTGTGAAGAAGTCTTTACCCTCTCAACAACCTATTGATTGACTCAGCTCTAATTGATATCTCGTGACCCTCTGGCAGACTGATTGATATTGGGAGTCAGACAGATTTTCAGGTTTAAGCATTGTATAAATAGACTCTAGAACATCGTCACTATCGACATCACAGCCCCAAGCCTTGGAGCGTAACTCACGTATCTTTCTAGCCAAATAGTCACTTCTCGAACCATTCTGACATTCATAAGCTGGTTTGATGCAGTGTCGACAGGCAAAGCCATTATCAAAGTACAGCACACCACACCGACGGCGGCATTCGGGGCGCTTACTTTGCAATGGCCGCATTCACCTTGGTAGTGGGATT
>TARA_B110001450_G_scaffold98885_1_pt1 | contig 11641 bp, 10 predicted proteins | sample TARA_B110001450 | Tara Oceans TARA_B110001450 (sample SAMEA4396538) | marine metagenome | biome: Polar Biome; feature: [SRF] surface water layer (ENVO:00010504); material: water (ENVO:00002006), including particulate matter (ENVO:01000060) such as... | depth 5 m | reverse complement strand
ACAACTATAGAATTGGCAATTTACCAGTCATTCCGCCTCGATTTTGATTTAGGGAAGGCCTCTAGCCTTGCGCTTATTCAATTTGTAATTTGTGGTACGGTCGCCGCGCTGGCAATTTTGATCCCGCTACCAAGAAATGATGGTCATGGCCTAGGTCTCATACACACCCGCCAAGATGTACAGAGCAACAGAATTATCGACTTTGGCTTCATCAGTATTACAGCAGCGTTTTTAATTTTGCCGCTCGCGTCTATTGTGATCCGTGGCGCAATACATCTGCCCGAACTACCTAATGCCGTTTTTGCAGCAGCTTGGACGTCCCTCTGGATTGCTCTGATATCCACTAGTCTGTGCATAGGAATGGCTCTGAGCCTCGCACTTTCATTCGCTCGTACAGGGCAAACAACTCAAAAATTAGTTGAGGTCGTTGGCATTCTTGGACTGGCAACCAGTCCCTTAGTTGTTGGGACAGGGCTATTTCTAATGATCTTTCCCTTTGCACACCCAATGAGCCTCGCAGTTCCAGTAACAGCCATGGTCAATGCTATGATGGCCCTGCCGTTTGCTTTGCGTGTTCTGTTTCCAGCCATCCGAGACACTTATGTCGATTATATACGCCTTCGCGAGAGCTTGATGATGTCTAGTGGGACTTGGCTTTGGAAAGTTATTTTACCACGTCTTAGCAAACCTCTTGGATTTGCAGCTGGATTGGCTGCCGCCCTGTCAATGGGCGATTTGGGGGTTATTGCCCTGTTTGCAGATCCCGATTTGCAAACTTTGCCTTTAATGCTTTACCGGCTTATGGGCGCTTACAGAATGGACCAAGCCGCAGCCGTCGCAGTGGTTTTAGTCGCACAGAGCTTGGCTCTATTTTGGATTTTTGATCGAGGAGGACGGCGACATGCTACATCTTAACCAGGTTGAATTCACTCAAGGATCTTTTTCTCTGGTCGCTAATTTTAAAATACAAACGGGCGCTAAGGTTGCAGTCATTGGTCCATCAGGCGAGGGGAAATCCACATTATTGCATGGAATTGCTGGCTTCCTTAAGCCAACTCGAGGTAACATTCGTTGGGCAGGTGAGCCAATGCCAAACCATCCGGGACTTCGGCCTATAAGCCTTCTATTTCAGGATCATAATTTATTTCCTCACCTCACAGTTTTTAACAATGTTGCCATCGGCCTTAACCCAAGATTAAGACTGTCTGCACCCCAGAAAAAACAAGTGAGTTTGGCCCTACAAAAAGTGGGCCTCCAAGATCGAAATGAAAGCTACCCCAGTGATCTGTCGGGCGGGCAACGTGGCCGTATTGGGTTGGCCCGTGTGCTGTTACGCCAACGTCCACTCTTGCTGTTAGATGAGCCTTTTGCCGCATTGGGGCCTGCTCTCAAAGATGAAATGTTGGAAGCTTTGGACAACGTTCTGAGCAGCAATTCCGCGACCGCATTGATGGTCACACATGATCCACAAGATGCTCTAATTTTTGCAGATCAAGCAATTTTGGTTGCGGATGGCTACGCATCTGCTCCTCAACCTATCCAAGAATTTTTCGATGATCCTCCGCGCGCGCTAAAGGCCTACCTCGGAAACCGCACATAATAAAAATATTCCTCTAAGAAAGGGCGTCGTTATTATCGAACAGCGGGACAAACTTAATCTTTTCGACCTTTGATCGGAGCCCACAGCGCTTTGTTCGCAAGGAACAAAAGCAACGTCAGGACACCCAAGATTAAAACACCCACAGTACCTGCGCGTTTGCGCTGGTTTAGCTTTGGTTCGGCGGTCCACATCAAGAAAGCTGACACATCCTCCGAGAGATGCTCAACATCATTTTTGTGACCGTCACTAAATTCGACTGCTTCGTCATACAAAGGTGGGGCCATTGAAATCCAGCCCCCTGGATAGGCAGTGTTTTCGTATAGTGTTGCACCCGAAACGGTTTTATCATTACCAGTGTAACCTGTCAGGAGTGACAAGATATATTCTGGTCCGCCCATACCTTTGAGAAGTTGGTTGATACCAGTCCCTGCGGGACCATGAAAACCAGCGCGTGCTTTAGCCATCAAAGAAAGATCTGGCGCGTTGGAATTACCACCAACAGGAAAGTGATCCGCAGGTAATGCTGCACGGTAGTCACCTTCACCATCATTTAAAGATTGATCCCATACTTCAACAAATTGATCCGCGTAGGCTCGAACTTCATCTTTACTGAGAGCTGGTCCACCTTCGTCACCCAATGTACGAATTGGAACAAACTTCATACCATGGCATGATGAACAAACTTCAGTGTAGATTTTGAGCCCACGTCGCAATTGTTCCTGATCATACGACCCAAATGGGCCTTCAAACGAGAAGTCATGATCATGCACATGGCCTTCGCTCCCGGCGGCGTAACAGCTGCCAGAAGTAAGGGCTAAAACAAATATCAGAGCTGTCGAGGTTTTTTTGAACATACCTAGGCTCTTTCTTACTCAGCTGGGGAAGCGGCGTTAGCTGCATTCGATTTACCGTAGTGGGCATTAAAGTCATCTTCAATTGTCGAAGGCGGTGCCAATGGTTTTTCGATGACACCCAACAATGGTAAGATAACTAGGAAATAGGCAAACCAATACGTCGCACCAATCAGCGCTAAGGAAGCGTAAGGCTCTTCAGCGGGGCGGGCGCCCAACCACATTAAAAAGACAAAGTCGGCAACCAGAATTGCAAACCACCACTTGAACATCGGGCGGAAACGGCCAGAGCGAGCCATGGAAGTGTCCAGCCAAGGCGCCAAAGCCATCACTGCAATCGCACCAAACATCGCCAAAACACCGAAGAATTTTGCATCAACTATACCGCCGGTTACGAAGCTCGCAAGTTGAACAACCCAAACCTCTGAGGTGAAAGCGCGCAAGATTGCGTAGAATGGCAAGTAATACCACTCAGGCACAATATGTGCTGGTGTCACCAAAGGGTTAGCTTCAATATAATTATCTGGATGACCCAAATAGTTTGGCATAAAACCTACAATCGCCATAAATACGGTAAGAATTAAACCTAGAGCGAAGAGATCTTTTACGACAAAGTATGGCCAAAATGGCAAGGTATCTTTTTCTGCTTCCGCTTTAGAGCCCCGGCGCACTTCAACCCCTGTTGGATTGTTGTTACCGGTGGTATGGAAGGCCCAGATATGCAAAATTACCAGGCCTGCCATCAAGAATGGAAATAGGTAGTGCAAGCTGAAAAAACGGTTGAGCGCTGGTTGACCCACAGCGGTTGCGCCAAGCAACCAAGTCTGAAGTGTTTCACCGATGAACGGTATTGCACCAAACAAACCAGTGATCACGGCTGTGCCGTGGAATGACATTTGACCCCAGGGCAAAACGTAACCTAAGAAGCCGGTAGCCATCATTAATATGTAGATCAACATACCAATAATCCATGTAATTTCTCGCGGCGCTTTGTAACTGCCGTAGTACAAACCACGAAACATGTGCGTGTAGACGGCGAAGAAAAACAGCGACGCACCGTTCATGTGGAAGTAGCGGATCATGTGTCCACCATTTACATCACGCATTATGTGCTCAATCGAGGCAAATGCTAAATCAACGTGCGGCGTGTAATGCATAACTAAGACAATGCCAGTGATGATTTGTAGCGTCAGACAGAATGTCAAAACGATGCCCCAAATCCACATCCAGTTCAAATTTTTCGGAGTTGGGACCAACAATGTGTCGTACAAGAGGCCGATAATTGGGAGACGCGAGTTAATCGCTTTCTCCATTTTAGATTTTGGTTCGTAATGATCGTGTGGAATGCCGCCCATTATGCGCTCTCCTTACCAATAACCAGTTCATTTGCACCGTCGAAGCGGGCGTAGGGAACTAATAGGTTTTCTGGAGCCGGACCTTTACGAATCCGACCTGCAGTATCGTAATGTGAACCGTGACAGGGGCAAAACCAGCCTCCAAACTCACCGGCACCATCACCCAAAGGCACACAGCCCAAGTGTGTACAAACACCCAGCATTACCAGCCACTCACCACTTTCATCAAGCGCGCGGTTTTCATCAACCGCTAGAAGATCTGGTTTATTGTCGTTGCGGCCATTAGCGTCAATTAACTCATCCATTTTAACAGCCCGAGCTGCTTCAATTTCGTTACTAGTCCGACGGCGAATGAAAACAGGCTTACCCTGCCACAATACAGTGATTTGCGTACCTGGCTCTACATCCGCTAAATCCACGCGAATAGAGGCTAAAGCACGGACATCCGCTGACGGGTTCATTTGGTTGACCAGCGGCCACACCGCGGCTCCTGCCACAACCGCGCCCGTTCCGGCGGTCGCATAATAGAGAAAATCTCTACGGGTGCCTTCGTGTTCATCTGTATGCGCCACGAGGTTCCTCCAAATTAAATTCGAATCACAAATTAACAATAGGCTTAGCTCCCTAACTCTGAGGGCTCTTGCGATGGTTCCTAGCTTAGAGATCATGCCACGTCCAGCGGACATTCGGGCGCAGTCTGGAAGACGTGAATTTGCCGCATTTAAGTAACATTTCTTAAATTTGAGCGACACTTCTAAGGCCATTGGGCCAATAATGGCCAATCCATGCAAAAATTAAGGTTTTATTTTTAATAGCCAACAAAATGTGTCCAAAATCTTGTTAAAGATATGGACATAATATTATAAAGCTCCTTCACCAGACACTTTGATCCCAAAAAGTAATCGTATTTAAAACTACTTACTGCAGTCAGCCACTATGCGCGCCATTCAAACAATCAATAATGACTAGACCTTACCATCGCTTTGTGAGGACTGCGCTAATGCACCCAAGCTTGCGGTCACAACCAAATTATAGCCAGTCAGCTGAAAAAATAACTACTAAAACTGATTGCACCCCTCAAAGATATAATGCGCCAGATTTCAGCTTTTAAAATCTTTACTCGCTCCTAGGGTATTGTAATTTTTGGGGTATACTAAAGTTTATATGAATACTATTTAAGCTTACCCCTTTACATGCGTATCAATCATGCTTGCGCGGTCCTTGAAACCACTGAACCAATCAGCCAATAGCTTATGGCCTTGTCGCCAGTGTCTGGCGTCATGGCGTAGGTCAAGATAGCCCAGCGCACATGCGACACTAATTTGTCCCATATTCAAAGAGCTGTTCAAATGAGCCATCGAGCGGTCTTGGATCGCAGTACAGCCGGCCATTATTTTGACCCATTGCGCATTAATCCAATCCGCACTCACCATTTCCACAGCGCGCAGTCGTGTTTCATATGAGATACTCACAGCACTGTCCATTATGCCATCACCAGTCGCCTCTAAGGCGAGAACATCCCAAAGATCACTATCTGGATAGAGGCCAGCCCGCGCTCGTGCGTCTAAATAACGTGTAATCACTCGGCTATCGTATAACGTGGAGCCGTCCGGTCGGATCAAAGAAGGAATGCGCGCTGTTGGATTGGCTGCACTTGCAATTGGGTTTGCATTAAAAGGGGAGGTTTCTATATGTACTTCTTCCACATCTTTCAGCTGATTTGTTTCACGAATTAAAACACGTACTTTACGTGCGAAGGGTGATGCCGCTGCCATTATTAATTGCATTTTAATCTACCCTTTTAGCTTTAAGTCGTGAGAACATAGTGGCATCAATCTCAATACCTGGGCCACTTGGCCGAATACGAATGGTTCGCTTCCAACGTCCAGTTATGTTCACTTGCCTTGCATCACGGCGGGCTTTAAGGCCCTCATCGATACCATCTAAAATATCGTCTTCTGCCTGGTCATAACGTAATTTTGGGACTAACCGTATAGCAGCATAGGCCACTAATGCAATTGCCCCATACCATAAGGCCACACCCGCTAAGGGCGCCAAAGGTAAAGCCATAAAATCTCTCCTTTAATTTTACCCTACCCTAATTTGTCATGGGTATTCTATCTATTATTTCTAGTATTAGCACACTTACTTAGCTCTTTCACATTAATATTTCTGTCAGGTTTGTAACATAATAAAGGGCTTACATGAAAATTTGCCTGTATCGATGATGCCGTATAACAATAAAAAATATTAAGACCGTAAATAAAATACTGAGTAAAACATCCGAGGCAAAATGTCCTCCAAGACCTACCCTTAAAACACCAGAACCAATCAGTACAATGGTACTTAGCCCAACGGTAACAATTTGTACCCGAGCTCCACAATAGGCCCATGTCAGCAATGCCGCCACAATAAGGATTGCTGTAGCACCGGATGCCTCACCTGAAACAAAAGAGCAGTTGGACGCACATTGATTAGTAATTTCATAGAAGGGTGTGAACATTTTTTCTCCACCAAAATCAGTTATCTGAGATGGTCGAGCGCGACCCCAAAACTCCTTTAGAATAACATTCACTAATAAAACAGGCCCGAGTAAATAAACAAGTATACCAATTTCGAAATACTTAGAATTACCTCCCCTCAAGCGCAGAAAAAGAAATCCAGCTATGCAAAATATAAAAAGTAAAATTGAGACATTCCACACTAACTCTCTAAACGCGGAAAGCACTGAAACCTTACCTAAATAAAAACCATTACTTTGATTATAGAAGAACGCAGATGTTTCTTGATCAAGTTTAGGAAAAATTCCGAACATACCAGCGACCAAACCCGTGAGGGCAGCTGAACAAATCAACCATTTCCACATTATCGTCCCCAAGCAATTTTTAGTTCCGTGCACTTTTTCTGCCAAGCATTTATATTCAAAGAATGGCCCTCGTTAGCAAGCTGCTAAAATAGAAGAGTTTCATTACGTTTTTACCCTTTCACTTTTCGGATCATACATTGGCTGCAAGGATACTTCAGATTTCACCCTTGTCCCCGCAATATCGATTTCATAGGTCGAGGATAGCAAATCCAAAACAGTTTCACCCTTGCATGGCACATAGCCGAGGCCTATCGCAGCCCCTAAATGGTGGCCATAGCTTCCAGAAGACAGGTAACCCACGATTTTTCCATCCCGAAGGATCGTTTCATTATGGTACAAAAGTATTTCTGGGTCTGTTAGTTTGAACTGCACCAAACGCATATCCAAACCAACTTCTTTTTTACGCAATACAGCATCTCGACCAATAAAATTTGGCTTATCTGTTTTAACAGCAAATCCAAGACCTGCTTCTAAAACGTGGTCTTCACATGTGATATCATGCCCAAAGTGCCGGAACCCCTTTTCAATCCGACACGAATCCATCATGTGCATCCCACAAAGTTTGGCATCCAAGCTCTGTCCTGCCTCCCAAAGTATTTCAAAAGCGTGACCAGCAATATCAGAGCCGACATAGATCTCCCAACCCAGCTCGCCCACATAGGTGACGCGGTGTACTCGAGCTAGGCCCATTCCCAACTCAATTTTTTGTGCTGTTCCAAATGGGTTTATGTTGTTTGAGAAGTCATTAGGTGACACAAGCTCCAAAAGTTTTCGCGCATTTGGGCCCATAACAGCCAACACGCCCTCCCCTGCGGTGACATCTGTAATCACTACATTGAAATTGCCTTTATTTCGCATCATCCAAGTTTGATCAGCAAGGCGCGTTGCCGCCGGCGTTACAACCAAATATGCAATCTCAGAAAGGCGGGTAACAGTAACATCTGCCTCGATACCAGCGCGATTATTCAAGAACTGTGTATAGACAATTTTTCCAGCCGGCACGTCATATTGACCGCCACCAATATAGTTCATGAAAGCGCAAGCATCCGGTCCCTCGACACGAATTTTACCAAATGAGGACATGTCATAAATACCGATATTATTACGGACTGCCTTGTGCTCAGCTGCAACGTTATCAAAGAAATTTTGACGCTTCCAACTATATTCATATTCTGGCTTTTGACCTTTGTTGGCAAACCAGTTTGCCCGCTCCCAGCCTGACAACTCACCCATCACAGCACCCTGATCTAGGAGTTTTTGATGAAACGGGGTCCTGCGAACGCCCCGAGCTGTTTTCTTTTGCAAATAAGGAAAATGGTCAGCATAAAGCAAACCCAGGGTTTCTTTTGACCTTTCAAATAAGTATTGTTTGTTTCCCTGAAATGGCTCCATCCGGCTAATATCGACGTCACCCAAATCAAATGGCTTTTGACCATCTTCCATCCATTGTGCTAGCGCTTGACCAGCACCGCCTGCAGATTGAATACCAACTGAATTAAAGCCAGCCGCAACCCAGACATTATCCATCTCAGGTGCAAGACCCAAGTGATACGCATCATCAGGCGTGAAGCTTTCAGGACCATTGAAAAAAGTATGAATTCCAGCCTCACCAAGCATCGGAAAACGTTTTACTGCAGCCTCTAAGATCGGCTCAAAATGATCAAAATCCTCTGGCAACTGGTCGAACTCAAAATCACTTGGAATGCCAGCCATTGCCCAAGGCTTGGAAACAGGTTCAAACGCTCCCAACAATATTTTTCCCGCATCTTCTTTAAAATACGCACATTCATCTGGAACCCGCAGCACGGGCATTTGTGTGAGACCCTCAATCGCCTCTGTCACAATATAAAAGTGTTCACAGGCCTGCAGAGGTACATTTACTCCCAACATCCGCCCAACTTCATGACCCCACATTCCACCACAATTTATCACGTTTTCAGATTTAACTGTGCCACTTTCGCCCTGCTCATTTTCCCAATGAACTTCAGTAATCTTTCGCGCTTGGCGCGTCACACTAGTTGCCTTAGTGCGTTCAATAACCTGAGCCCCCATTTGACGCGCACCTTTGGCCAATGCCACTGCAATATTCGCAGGATCACCCTGCCCATCGAGAGGCAAATATACGCCACCAGTTACACCCTTAATATTAAGGTGTTCATATTTTGCTTTTACCTCAGAGGGACTGATTTCCTCAACTTCTACACCAAAGGCACGCGCCATCGCAGCTTGGCGAAAAATTTCTTCTTTGCGCTCTTCAGTCAAAGCCACAGTAATTGAACCACAGCGCTTAAAACCTGTAGCTACACCTGTTTCAGCTTCAAGATTTCCATAAAGTTCTTGGCTGTATTTTGCTAATTTCGTCATATTTGCTGTTGCACGTAGCTGTGCTATCAAGCCTGCCGCATGCCATGTCGTACCAGATGTCAGTTGCTTTCTCTCTAACAATACAACATCTTTCCACCCAAGTTTGGCTAGATGGTAAGCAACCGAACAACCGATGATGCCACCACCAATAATAACCGCACGTGCTTCGTTAGGAACCTGAGCCATTTGACCCTCCCTTTATGTCTATAAATTGAAAGAAGGTCGCAGCGGCTTTCACTAGACCTATTTGTGTAGAGTGATCGCAGGGCATTAAGGATACATCTCCGCATATTTTGCTTTGTAAACCGCAACCATTTCAGCCTCGCTTACCCCATCATCATAGGGCGGGGTTGAAAGGGCTTTAACCTGCGATATCCGAACAACCACAATTGCTTTGATACGGTGAAACAAATCTCCCCAAAGCACCGTCCATTTTGAAAAAATTCCATCAAAACCATCTGTTTCACGTCGCAGAACAGATGTAAGACCGCGAATGCGCCAACCTTTTCGAGTGAATGGGTCCACAAAATTAACCTCCACCTTGGGGCTATGGCCAATATTATTAATGGAACCAAGCGACCAAACTGCTCCAAAAGCAATCGTTCGCTCATCCAAAACCAAAAACGTGCCGTTAGGCGACACTGACGGCCTCCCACCTGGAGAAACTGAGGCGACAAACCCCCGTCTCACAGGTGAAATGCAGTCAATGGCCGATGTACTTAGCATTACACTAAACTCCGAAGTGCTTTGCCATCATAGCAATATGCTTCGGCCCAACTTCGCAACACCCACCAATAGCCGATGCGCCCATTTCAGCCCATGTTTTAGCAAAATTCAAATATTGCTCAGGGCCAAGATCAGTGCGGGATTTCAAAAGATCCACTGTCGCATGAATGCTGTTAAAATCTGAATGAATCCCAGTGAAACCATTCGCGTAAGCACCCAAGTTAAAACCGCTCCCAGCCAAGACCGGCAAGCCTTGTGAGACTGCTTCTGGTACGGAACAATTTATCAAAACAGTCGCAGGTTGGAACTCTTCCAACATTAAAATTGCACCCGACAAAGGCTCACCTGAGCGCAACTTTGTACCATCACTGTCATCAACAGAAAGAGACACCCAAACCGGCTTGCCAGTGACGCCTGCACCCATGAGTCCACCACGAGCTTGATCAATCGATGACATCGTCTCTAGAATATGAAAATCGACATATTCCGCGTGAAGCCGAGCGATATCAGCATAAACCTCAGCTGCTTGCTCAGCTGGTGGTGCTTTATCTGGCTGATATGAAAATCCTTGAGGCCCCAAAGAACCCGCTACTTGACCCGAACCATGTGCATCACGCGCAGCTAAAGCCATTTCACAAGCAGATCGAGTCATTGGGACAAGTTGTTCTATCAAACCCTTGCTCATCAACCGGTCTGGTAAAATAGAATATGTATTTGTTGTAGCTATTTCAGCGCCAGCGGTAAAATATTCATCATGAATTGCACGCACACTTGCGGGGAAATCTAATAAAGCCTGCATCGACCAAAGGTCTGTAGCTTTACCTGCACGTTTGACCAATTCCTGGCCCATCCCTCCATCAAGTATTATCATCTAAAATCTTTCTTCTGGCTAAAAGCACTCTGGGGTTTAGAGCAACGCCCCAAGATCTGAAAAAGAAGGCGGGTATCTGCACCTTCACAATGATTAGGATCGTAGGCGCTCATTTTTTGGGTCCCATAAGGGTTGATCTGCTTGCACAACAGCCTTGCAACGCTGGCCAAAGATTTCAACTTCAACCTCTGTTCCTTCAACTGCAAGATCAGTGCGCAAAATACCCAAAGCGATAGATTTCCCAACACGATAGCCGAAACCACCTGAAGTTGTTTCACCCACAACATCTCCATTGTACAAAATTGTAGACATATAAGGAGCATCCATTTCAGTAGCATCTAAAGTCAATGTCACAAAAACTTTGCTACTGCCCTGCTGTTTTTCATTTTGTAAAGCAGTTTTGCCTGGAAAATCTTGCTGTTTACCAAGCTTCACAAATCGAGCCAAACCACCCTCGAACAGGCTGTAATCTGTGGATAGATCACCCTTCCATGCACGGTACCCTTTTTCAAGACGCAGGCTATTTAAAGCGTACATCCCAAAAGGTTTTGCCCCAGCTGAGATTACTGCATCGTACAAAGCCGGGATATTTTTATTGATCGCATGGATTTCCCAACCCAACTCACCCGCAAACGAAACCCGCAGCAAAGTTACACTTTGACCTGCAACAGTGGCGGGTTGATGCGTTAGCCAACTAGTGGAAAGATCAGCGTCTGTTCCCATTTTTGTCAACACGTCACGCGCTGTCGGACCCGTTACAATCAGTGTTGAAATTTCTGTAGTATGATCCGTAAGAGTGAGACCTACAGGGATCGAGTTTTTCAGAAGCTCAAAATCGTGCCACTGCGCAGATGCAGCTGTGATCAAGGTAAACTCATCATCGCTGCTGCGTATCAAAGACATCTCAGTCACAATTCGACCGCGTTGATCTGAGAAATACGCCAAGTTCATCCGGCCAACCTTGGGTAAGCCACCCGTGATGCGCCCACGCAAATATTCTGCAGCACC
>TARA_B110001450_G_scaffold105512_1_pt1 | contig 11658 bp, 11 predicted proteins | sample TARA_B110001450 | Tara Oceans TARA_B110001450 (sample SAMEA4396538) | marine metagenome | biome: Polar Biome; feature: [SRF] surface water layer (ENVO:00010504); material: water (ENVO:00002006), including particulate matter (ENVO:01000060) such as... | depth 5 m | reverse complement strand
ATCGTATTGATTACAAATGTATCACCTTTTGTAGTTACAGTCATTCCGTCAACTAAATCAGTAGACAATACATTAGCACCATCAACAACATGAGTACTTAATGTTGATGCTAAAGTTTCAGTAGCAATATCAGCTAAGCCAGGAGCACCTAAATAAGTTAATAATTTTCCAAAAGCATCATTTGTAGGTGCAAATACTGTGAATGGCGCTGAAGTAGTTCCATCATTAGCTTCGCTTAATAAATCAACAAAAGGGAAGTCATCTTCTCTTGTTAAAGCAGCAACTAAAGTTTCAAAAGTACTATCTGCAGTAGCAAAAGTTACAACTGTAGGTAATCCTATTACAGCATCTACAGCATGTATTACTCCATTATCAACAGTAATATCAGCACTAGTAACAGCTGTTGTACCGTTAATCATCACACCGTCGGTAGTATTGATGTACATGTCTAAATTGTTAGTTGTAGTACCGAATGTTGCATTTGTTTTGATGTAACTAGTACTAAGGTCTGTTGAAAGTGCAGTACCTGTAATCACATGGTTTAACAATACTTGCGTCAAAACATCAACTGGTACAGCATCTAATGATGCAAATCCATTATCAGACAAAAATGCTGCAAAAGAATCATTGTTAGGAGCGAATACTGTGTATTCAGTTGTTCCATTTAATACGTCTACTAAATTTGCTGCTTCAAGAGCTGCTCCAAGAGAACTATAGTTTGAATTTGCTGAAACAAAATCTACAATTGTATTAGAAGCTACTGGAGTTGGTGTTGGAGTTGGCAAAACAGCACTAGCATCATCATCACTTGAACAAGAATTAAAAAATAATGCCGTAATTAATAAGGCTGAGGTAAAAAATAATTTTTTCATAACTTTTTTTGTTTATTATTATTTGAAATGTGTTCGACAAATATATAACTTTTTGTTTAACAATACCAAAAAAAAGTTAAACAAAATTACTTAAAGCTATTTTATAAGTACTAATAGCAAGCTCTCTAGCTTCTTTATGAACTACAATTGGCTGTGGATACGTTAATTCGTTAAAATCTTTAATCCACTTATTAACATAGTACAAATTTGAATCAAATTTTTTAAGTTGAGTTTCAGGATTAAAAACTCTAAAATAAGGAGCAGCATCACAGCCAGTACCTGCCGCCCATTGCCAGTTGCCGTTATTTGCAGACAATTCATAATCTAAAAGCTTACTTGCAAAATAAGCTTCCCCCCAACGCCAATCAATCAATAAGTGTTTGCATAAAAAACCTGCAGTAATCATTCTTACCCTATTATGCATGTAACCTGTTGCATTCAATTGACGCATTCCAGCATCTACTAAAGGATATCCTGTTTCACCCAAACACCACTTATTAAACTCAACCTCGTTATTTCTCCAAGGAATTAAATCGTATTTTTTCTTAAAATTTGAATCAACTACTCTTGGAAAATGAAATAATACCTGCATAAAAAATTCTCGCCAAATAAGTTCACTTAAAAAAGTAGCATTTGTTTTTAAAGCAAAAGTTACAGTTTTACGAACACTTACTAAACCGAATCGTAAATAAGGAGATAAATAGGATGTTTTATCTTGATCAGGAAAATCCCTTATTTCATCATAATTTTCTATGCTAGTTAAATTATAAGGTATAACCTCTATAGTACTTTTTACAAAACCAATACTATTAAGTGAAGGCATAGTAAATTGGTTTTTTGAAAAATTTTCAAAAGTTATAGCGTAATTGTCTGTGTCATTTTTAGAATCAAATTTCTGCAACCATTTATTTTTATAAGGTGTGTAAACCGTATAAGGCAATCCATCGTTTTTAACTACCTGATTTTCTTCAAAAATAACTTGGTCCTTATAACTACTAAATGAAACTCCTTTTTGTTCAAGAAAAGATTTAACCTTTATATCTCTTTTCATACCATAAGGTTCATAATCCTTATTGGTATAAACCGAATCTATATTAAATTTGTTCAATAAGTTTTCCCATACGGATAAAGGGCTTCCATGTTTAACTAACAAAGAAGCCCCTTTTTTATTTAACTGTATATTTAAATTTGATAACGTATTATGGATAAATGAAACTCTAGCATCATCTCTAGGCAGCTTGCTTAAAATGTCATCATCAAAAATAAATAAAACTTGAACGTTATTCGATGATTTTAAAGCATGGTGCAAGCCAACATTGTCTTCTAAGCGCAAGTCTCTACGAAACCAGAAAAATGTTGTTTTATTTTCCATTAAATATTTTTTCTAAAGATTTAAACCGAAACTCAAAAATTGATTGTAGTTGTTTTTTAACAAATAACACCTGAGCAATATGACCTAAAAAACCGAAAGGTATTTTGTAGGATATTTTATCTTTAATTAAGGTTTTACCATTTTCTAATTCTTCAAACCAATGTTCATGATGCCACATTTGGTATGGACCAAAACGTTGCTCGTCTATAAAAAACGAATGACTCTCTACGTTTGTAATTTCTGTAACCCAATTGGTTTTTATAAAAGGTAAAGGAGATACTTTATATGTAATTATCTGACCTTTATAAACTTTTTTATCTACCTCAGAAGTAATATCAAAACTCATTTCAGGAGGAGTTATTTTTGATAAGTTCTTTGGGGAAGAAAAATAATCCCAAGCTTTAGCAAGGGATATATCTACAACTTGCTCCGCAGATAGGGTATAAATACCTGAATGTTTTTTAAAATCAAGCATTTACAATAATTTAGTTATTTTAGTACTCATAGGAGTTGTTGTTGAATAGAAAAAATCAATTAAATTACCTGATTCATCTACTAAATATTTTTGAAAATTCCATTTAACAGAAGAACTTGTCTTTCCGTTCTTTTCTTTTTTGGTCAACCACTGGTATAGCGGGTGTTGAGAATCTCCTTTTACAGCTATTTTTTCTGTAAGAGGGAAATCTACACCATAATTTAATTTACAAAAAGATTGAATTTCACTTTTTGTTCCTGGCTCCTGACCTCCAAATTGATTACAAGGCAAACCTACTACAACTAGTTTATCATCATATTTTTTATATAACTCTTGTAAACCTTCATACTGGCCAGTAAAACCACATTTAGATGCAACATTTACAAATAATATTTTCTTACCTTTAAACTGATTAAGGTCTAATACCTCTCCATCAATTCCTGCTAATTTAATGTCATACAAAGACTCTTTAGATGTTGAGTTTTGTGCATTTCCTAAAAATGTAAATAATGCCATAATGATTGTAATTTTTAACGTTTTCATTTATTTAATTGTTAATTTATCTATTACTAATTTAAAGTTTTCGTTTTTTTTATTTCCAATAAGAATTGCAATTTCAGTGATATTTGAACTAGAAAAATTTTCTTGGTTTAGTTTATACCCCCTAAATGATGGATAAAAATCTTTTAAAGACAATTCAATATCTTTCATTTCATTTGAAGTTTGGAAAGATTGCACATACCAATACCTCTGACTATAACTAGATTTAATTCTGAATTGATATTTTTTATTATCTCCTCTAGCTCTAAGTATAATTTTCTTTGAATCATTTGATAATTTAATATTTAATGGCAATCTAGTCATCGCAAAACCACCATTGTTTGCTGTTGAAACATTACCTGAAAACACACCATTACCATTTTTATCTAGCGTCATTTTTGAAGTAGAAATCCCTCCCATAACATTATCATTAGTTTCATACCATTGACTAATATCACAATTTGAGTTAAAATCAAAAATCACTATACTCGCATTTGTTGTCATAAAAAAAATAAAAAATAAAATTTTATTCATTATTAAAGTTTTAAACTTACTATTCCTGCGTCAATAGGGAATACTTGTCCGGATATTGCTTTTGATTTATTCGACAATAAATATGATGCCAAAGAAGCTACATCAGAACCTTCTAAATATGTTTTTAAAGGGTGTCTATCTTTCATCACTTCTTTCTGCTTGTCATTTCTTAATAACCTAGCTGCTAATGTTGTGTCTGTAACGGTTGGCGCAATTACATTAAATCGAATTGAAGTTGCATATTCTGCCGCTAACGACTTTGCTAAACCCTCTACAGCAGATTTACTTGCAGCTACACTTGAATGAAAAGGCATTCCCATTTTTGTAGCAACTGTACTAAATAACACAACACTACCATTATTGGTTTTTAATAATTTAACATATTTCTGAATTACTTTTACTGCAGATATCACATTAATTTCAAAGTCTTCACGAAAATCATCTAGTTTTAATCTTCCAATAGGCTTTAAATTAATACTACCTGGACAATATACTAAGCCATCTATTTCGTCAATTTCCGGCAGCTCGTCATTTAAAACATCTAAAGAATGATGTGTTATATTTTCATGTTGCTCTATTTCATTTCTACTAAAATTAATTATATTGTGGGTATCTTTTAAATCGTCTACTAGAGCTTTACCAATTCCTTTGCTACCTCCTACTATTAAAATTGTTTTCATGTGTATATATTTTAAAAATTGTTAGTTTATTTATTTTCATTAACTAATGCATTAATCATTCCATTGAAAATAAAACTATGAAATGGTAATATAGAATACCAATACATTCTACCTAAAACCCCTTTTGGCCTAAAAACTGCTCTTTGGTACAATCTATTTTTAACTATTTTAAACTCTAACCAAGCTTCACCAGGAAGTTTCATTTCTGCAAAAAGCAATAATCTTTTTTCTTTTTTATCGGCTAATAATACACGCCAAAAATCTAAAGGATCTCCTGGCTCTAGATATGTGTCATGAGTTCTACCTCTTCGTAAACCTACACCACCAAATAATTTATCCATATACCCTCTAAGTTTCCAAAGAAAATTAAAACTATACCATCCGTTTTTACCTCCTATAGACCAAATTTTATTGATTGTAAATTCTTCATTTGTAATTTTTCTTGATCTCACATCTCTAAAACATCCGAAATGGGGAATTTGTATGTGATCTGATATTTGATCATGAAACACACCGCTACTCATTGCATCTTTCCAACTTGAAACAACTGCATGTTGTTCTATTTTTTGAAATGCTAAATTTACGGCCTCTTTATAAGAAATAGGAGTAACATTCAATATTTGATTAATATTACTATGCTTAGCAATGACTTCTACTTTCATACTATCTACTAAGGCTTGCGCTAAATTAAAAGAGGTAGATGTTACAAAATATAACCAATAAGAAGATAGTTTTGGAGATAATATTGGTAGTGTATAAATATATCTTTTAAAGCCTCTAACTTCAGCAAATTCTAAAAGCATTTGTTTATAGGTTAATACTTCTGTTCCACAAATATCAAAAGACTTATTGTAAACTAATAAATTACCTGCAGCTCCATTTAAAAAAGATAAAACATCGCGGACTGCAATTGGTTGTGATTTTGTATTTAACCATTTGGGTGTTATCATTAAAGGAAGCTTTTCAACTATATCACGTATAATTTCAAAAGAAGCGCTTCCACTTCCAACAATAATACCTGCTCTGAACGTAGTAAGTGAATATTTATTTGAATGCAACTTTTTTTCAACCTGAAAGCGAGATTCTAGGTGTTTTGACAACGAAGAATCGTTAACAATACCACTTAAATAAATAACTTGCTTACAGTCTGTTTTTTCAATTAACTTTTTAAAATTTATAGAACATAATTTTTCTAATTCTTCAAAATCATTTGCACTTGTTGACATCGAATGTATAAGGTAATAAGCTACATCAATATCGTGTTCAAGAATAACATCTTTAATATCTAAAAAATCAACTTTTATAAATTTAATGTTTTTTTTATATTCAATTTCATCAGGAATTCTTTGTAAATCACGAACACAACAAACTAATTCGTGCTCTGCTTCAAGAAGTTTTAAAACTAGTCTTTTAGCAATATAACCTGTAGTTCCTGTGATTAAAATTTTCATTTAAACGTTTTTATTAAAGTTGTTATGAAATACCTGAAAATATTTTAAAAAAAATATTCAATCTAATTTAATTAATTACATATTTTTATAATTGTTAATCTTTATGTTTTTTGATCTTAAGTCATGCATTAAATTATAGAGTCCAAAAAATGTTCTATTAATATAAATAAAATGTTTTGAACCTCTATTACCATTCATCTTTTTAAATTCAGTGCTTTTTGCATATTTCTGTCCTAAATCTGCTATCTTGCCAAAGAAAGTTTCATCTGAAAAATCAAAGTCGTCTTTTTGGAATGGTAATGTAAATAAGGACAACATCTCGTAAAACAACTCTTTAAAAAAGGTAATTTCCTCTACAGAATCATCTTTTCTTAAAATTTCTAACTCATATAGCTTACTTTCAAAAAAAGCAGGGTCATCAATATTTTCTTTTTTAGCCAATTCAAAATAAGGCACATAAAAGCTTTCAGGAACCTCTTTCATACAACCAAAGTCGATGACTATAAGTTCATTTTTTTTAGAAACTAAAAAATTTCCGGGATGCGGATCTGCATGAACTTTTTTCAAAACATGCATTTGATACATATAAAAATCCCACAAAGCTTGTCCTAGCTTATTAGAAACCTCTTGATTAAAATCCTTTTTGGTAAACTCTGAAAGATGTATACCGTCCATCCAATCCATAGTTAAAATTCTGTCTGAGGAATATTCTTGGTAGTATTTTGGAAAACTTAGATTAGGTATGTGTGAACATGCTGATGCTATTTCATTACTCTGCTTTAATTCTAATATATAATCTGTTTCTTCTAATAGTTTATTTTCTACTTCTCTAAAATACTCATTAGACCCTTCTCCTTTAATATTAAACATTTTCATGGCTATTGGTTTTACCATAGCAAGATCCGAAGAAATACTATTTGCAACACCTGGATATTGAATCTTAACTGCTAATATTTTAGAATCTATAGTAGCCTTATGAACTTGCCCAATACTAGCAGCGTTTACAGATTCTACTGTAAATGTATCGAAAACATCTTCTGGAGTTTTACTGAAGTATTTTTGAAATGTTTTCACTACTAAGGGTCCTGATAAAGGTGGTACAGAAAATTGTGACAACGAAAATTTTTCAACATAAGCATTTGGCAATAAACTCTTTTCCATGCTTAACATTTGAGCAACTTTTAAAGCAGACCCCTTTAATTCCTTCAATCCATCATAAATATCTGTAGCATTATCTTCATTTAATTGATTTCTTGCTTCCTCCTCTGGTTTTGTTATTTTATTACCATAATATTTAGCGTAGTTTACTCCTACTTTTAGTCCGGTAGTAACTAACTTGGTTGCTCTTTCAATTTTTGATGTAGGTATTCTATTTAATGTTTTCATATTGATGTACCTTTTTCTTTCCATAAAAATTTCGCTAAATCAATCACACTTTTTAAAGGGGCTATTTGGCGAATATCAAAACTTGCTTTTATTGATTTTTCAATAAATACATCTGTTTTTTCAAAATTAGAAGATTCATCATGAATCCAAAATTTAAGTACCATTAGTAATTGTATCCAATAACTTTCTGCAATAGTTTTGTCTTGAATTTTATTGATTGTATCATTGTTAAAATCTATTTTCTCAAGACTTATTTCAGTTACAAATTTTAAAAAATCTTTACGCAAATGTTTAAGAAATGACAACTTAGACCAATCTTTACCAACTCCTTTAAACTGCAATAAAACATACGATCTGTTTGCAGTTAATAATTCAAAAAAAGTAAAGTAAAAACTTAATATTTTATCTTGTGAAGAATAATCTTTATAAGCTTCTGTCTTATGTAAAAGATGAATTGTTTCCTTAGCAAAAATTGAAAATATAGATTTTTCTAAACTTTCAAAGTTTGAATAATATTTATAAAAATCTGCTTCTTCAAAATTATTTTCTTGTGCGAACGAGAAAACAGAATTTGGTTTACCAGAAGTTAATATGGTATTCATATACCACTCAACAATTTTTTCTTGTGTAATGTTCTTTTTTTTTGCCATGTTATCAATTATTAAATACGATGTATGCGTTTAAACTAGTTGCAATGGTCAACCATATCAGATATGGAATAATCAATAAGGTGTACCATTTTAAAACTTTAATATATTTGAAAGTAAAATACCCTATTAATAACCATAAAAGGAGAATTACTAGCAAACCAAGAGAAGTTAAATGTTGATTAAAGAAAAAATAATTCCAACTTACATTTAAAAACCATTGAAAAACATATGGTGTTAAAACTTCTATTTGTAAAAATTTAAATTTCAAGCTAAGATTTGTCATATAAAATGAAAAGCAAAACATTATTGTAGACCATGCAAATCCAAAAACCCAATTTACCGGATTCCAAGGTGCCTTATTTAAGGATAGATACCACTCTGTACGAGGACCTTCATTCATTAAAAAAACACCTATTGCAAGGGCAATAAAATTAAAAAATAAAAAAATAAAAAAATACTTTACTTTCATGATACAAACTTGATTAATCAAAGGTACGTATTTTGTTTAATTATTTTAGTAAATAATTAAACAAAATACGTATTCAATAATCAATTGATTTAAAGTAGAAAATTAAGTATGGCTATATAAAAACATAAAAGCATTCTTAAAAATAAATTTTAAGAATGCTTTTTTTAATGTTTCTATATGATTTAAACTAAAACTTGAAATAAATCAGGACTATCATTTAGGTATTCACCAAAGAAGTTTCTTTCCTTCATCCTAATTATCAAATCATCAATATCGTTAGGATTTTTTAACTCTAACCCTACAACAGCAGGACCTGAATTTCGATTGTGTTTTTTTGAATATTCAAAATGAGTAATGTCGTCATTCGGTCCAAGCACTTCAGACAGAAACTCTCTCAAAGCACCAGCTCGTTGAGGAAATTTCACCACAAAATAATGTTTAAAACCTGAATGCAACATAGCTCTTTCTTTAATTTCTTCAGTTCGAGTTATATCATTATTACTACCACTAATTAAACAAACAATATTTTTACCTTTAATTTTATCTTCAAACTGATCTAAAACTGCTGTTGTTAATGCACCAGCCGGTTCAACAACAATTGCATTTTTATTATACAGATCAAGAATTAATTGACAAATCCTTCCTTCATGAACTGTAACCATTTCATCAAGATTTTCTTTGCAAATTTGAAAATTTAAATCGCCTACTTTTTGTACAGACGCACCATCAACAAATTTATCAACCTTTTCGATTTTAGTATTAAATTGATTTTTAATTGAGGTTGACATAGATGGAGCTCCTAATGGCTCTACCCCAATAACCTTAGTCTCTGGAGATAATTTTTTAAAAACACTTGACACACCAGAAGCTAAACCTCCTCCGCCAACAGGAAGAAACAAATAATCTATTTTAACTTTTGACTGCTCTAATATCTCTAAACCAATAGTCCCTTGGCCTTCAATTACTTTTATATCATTAAACGGATGAACAAAGGACATTTCATTTTCATTACAATAAACCAATGCACTCTCTGAAGCATCATCGAACGTATCGCCAATTAAAATTACCTCTACAAAATCACCACCAAACATTTTTACCTGTTCAATTTTTTGATTAGGTGTTGGTGTAGGCATAAAAATTACACCTTTTACTTGTTTTACATTACAAGAATAAGCTACTCCTTGAGCATGATTACCTGCACTAGCACAGACAACTCCATTTTTTAATTCCTCCTCAGTTAAAGAAGAAATTTTATTATAAGCCCCTCTAATTTTATAAGATCTAACTTGCTGTAAATCTTCTCTTTTAAAGAAAATATTAGCATTAAACTTATCCGATAAAAAATTATTTTTCATTAAAGGTGTCGTCAAAACAACTTCCTTTAACAAGGAAGCTGTTTTTCTTACATTTTCTATAGTAACTATTTCTTGTTTTATGCTCATTAGTTTATTTTTTTCATCGCGGTCATTGAAGCTCTAAGTGTTGCTCCAATAGTTTCTATAGGATGATTTCTAATAGCACTATTCACTGCTATTAATTTTATATTATCTATTTGAGAATTATCGTTTAAAGGTTTTCCAACTACAGAAGCATCTAACGTATTCATAAATTCTGTTAATAATGGCTTACAGGCATGATCAAATAAATAACAACCATATTCAGCCGTGTCAGAAATAACACTATTCATTTCATACAACTTCTTTCTGGCTATTAAATTAGCTATTAACGGTGCTTCATGTAAAGATTCATAATACGCTGATTCAGCACCTATACCAGTTTCTGTCATAGTTTCAAAAGCTAATTCAACTCCAGATTTTACAAAAGCAACCAATAAGGTTCCGTGATCAAAGTATTCTTGTTCTGAAATTTCAGTATCAGTAACTTGAGTTTTTTCAAAATCAGTTTCACCGGTAGCTGATCTCCATGTTAATAAATCATGATCGTTTTTAGACCAATCTTTCATCATTCCGTCTGAAAAATGACCTTGCATGATATCATCCATATGTTTTTGAAACAATGGTCTCATGATACTTTTTAACTCTTCAGACAACTCGTATGCTTTAATTTTGGCAGGATTAGACAAACGATCCATCATGTTTGTAATACCTCCATGCTTTAACGCTTCTGTAATAGTTTCCCAACCATACTGAATTAATTTAGCAGCATAACTTGGGGAAATACCATCCTTTACCATTTTATCAAAAGATAAAATAGATCCCGTTTGTAACAATCCGCATAAAATAGTTTGCTCTCCCATTAAATCAGATTTAACTTCAGCAACAAAAGATGAATTTAAAACGCCTGCTTTATCTCCTCCAGTAGCAACTGCATATGCTTTAGCGTATTCAAATCCTTTATTTTCAGGATCGTTTTCTGGGTGAACAGCTATTAATGTTGGTACACCAAATCCTCTTTTAAATTCCTCTCTTACTTCTGATCCAGGAGATTTAGGAGCCATCATTATAACCGTAATGTCTTCTCTAATTTTCATACCTTCTTCTACGATATTAAACCCGTGAGAGTATGACAATGCAGCACCGTTTTTCATTAATGGCATTACTTTAGTAACCACATCAGTGTGTTGCTTATCTGGAGTAAGATTTACTACTAAATCTGCATTAGGAATCATTTCATTATAAGCTCCTACTTTGAAGCCGTTTTCAGATGCATTTAAAAATGATTTTCTTTTATCTGTAATTGCTCCTTGGCGTAATGCATAAGATACGTCTAAACCAGAATCTCTCATATTTAACCCTTGGTTTAAACCTTGAGCACCACAACCTACAATAACAATTTTTTTATTTTCTAGAGCAGCAACGCCGTTATTAAAAGCAGCGGGATCCATTAAACTACACTTTCCTAATTGTGCAAGTTGATTTCTTAATGATAATGTATTGAAATAATTTTCCATTTTCTAATTCTTTTTTACTAATTCTTCTAAGTCGTTTACAATAGACGACAGTGTTTTCATTGGTTTGGTAATGGCAACTCTTCCTGATCTAACAAATTCTAAAATACCAAACGGCTCTAGTTCATCAAATAATTGTTGTGTTTCTTCTTTATGCCCTGTTTTTTCTAAAACAGTAAACTCTGTTTCTACAGATAATACTCTTGCATTGTGAGATCTTACTATTTTTTCAGCTTGACCACCAGAAGCCAATACTCCTGTTTTAACTTTATACAAAGCAATTTCTTGATATACAATTTCATCGTCTGAATGAAAAACAGC
>TARA_B110001450_G_scaffold256635_1_pt1 | contig 11703 bp, 8 predicted proteins | sample TARA_B110001450 | Tara Oceans TARA_B110001450 (sample SAMEA4396538) | marine metagenome | biome: Polar Biome; feature: [SRF] surface water layer (ENVO:00010504); material: water (ENVO:00002006), including particulate matter (ENVO:01000060) such as... | depth 5 m | reverse complement strand
GCTATGCTCCATAAACTCACCAAGGAGCACGTGGCGACAATTGTCAATAAGATGGCAGAAGACCCTCCACCCACGACGTCGCCGGATCCAATGGTTCCAAATACCTCTGCACTTTTGGCGTTTGCGTAAGAGGTCAACGAGGAGGAAGATCGGAAATGGAAGAACCCACATGGTCGTGATGGTGTCTGATCTTCATTGACGTAGGGGAACTGAAACCGAGTTCGCCGTTCAGCAACTTGTGACAGTTGACTATACAATAGCCAAACGTGTAACAGATGACGTTGCTTGTGTCACAATGTGGGCATAATATGATTTACCATGGTTGTCAAACATAGCGATACATTCGTTACAAAACCATATGTTGTTTTTTTGTTTTGATGGGTTTAGTTCGAACACAAAGGCGTCTTAGAATACATGTTCATTCACAGAGAGAGAGAGAGAGAGAGAGAGAGAGAGAGACTGGTGGTGTAACAATGATTTTCATTTCTCTCTTCCTAATTGTGCTATCCGTTATTCGTGAACCCAAGGATCTTACTTGGGTTGGATACAGTGGAAACGCAGGCTGCATCGACATGGCACTGGGGACATATTGCACGTGCGACTACATCAAGATCGCCAAGGATTCTCGTTGCGTTCTTCATGAAACGATCTATGACGATGCGTCGTGCCGTGATGGGATGTTTCAAGAATGGGAGACATCACACGTCCTATGGACGCGTGTCGGTTTCGCGTGTCTTCCGGGCGAATACACCAACGGTTCCAAGATCTACCCCCGAGTCGACCTCACACGGCGATGAGTGTTCCGTTTATCTCCGATACCCTATTCCCGTCTGGTCCACAGCAGATGCCGACAGCTTCAATTCTCCAATACGTTTCGTGCCTGTCAGATGAGCAACGTCACGCGGGGGTGTGTGGGTACTCAGCTCATGGCGCGCGTATTTGAAGTCATGGATAAACTTGTTTTGGAGCTCATAGTGCGACGCAAATCCTTCGATCCCTCCCTCCGCCATGCTCTTCGTCCACACCTCGACACCAGAGTGTTCGTAATCATCCTGTGCACCGTCGATGGCGATGGAGTCTCCGTCCCACGTCTGACCGATGATGCCGTGTGGAGCGACCAACCCGGACGCGTTGCCATGACGACTCTCAAATCCTGTTCCGTTGAGCGGACGAATGGCGATGTCGAAGCGCCACTCGGGTCCGGAGAGGCGATTGTACACGGGTTTGCGCGTCACATTGGTTTCCCATCCAGCGACGCGCATCACCAGGGTGGCCTGCTTGTAAAGGATGCGCATGTCGCGTCGATTGAGTTCTGTCCACACGCGAGGTTTTGATGCGACAATCTTGCCATTCGGGTCCACCACGTCGAACCCAATGTTAGATGCGGACGTATTAACGATGAAGACATCGCCATCCGACGCTGTCACCTTCCAATATGCGTCGGTGAAGAATGAACCATGCACCAGCTTCGGCATGTACCCTGGTTTGATGAATGTGGCATTCTGAGTGCGTAGAGAAAGGGTGAGACGGGGGACACTTAGTATAGCATAAAGCACACCATGGCGTCCGCGAAAGTCCATCTTCTCTCCGTGTGCGCCAGAGAGATGTGGGTCCTGCCTCGCAAGACCTTGTGGTGGCGGGGGAGGTGGAGGGGGGTGCGGCGCGGGAGGGGACGGTGGTGCAACGTCCTCGACGGCGATCGTCGCGGCGTCCGGTTCGTCTATGTTGGTTTCAAATTCGTAGGGAATCGACGACAGACGGCGACTGCGTCTGCCATCACCTCCCTGCAATAGAATATCGTTGATCCTTACGTCAAAAATGGATACGGTGATGGTGCCTGAGGAATACCCATACACGGCGTCAGGAATACCCATCGAGGAGGTGGATACATTACTAAATGCATTATAGAATGAGACATTGTTTATGGTGAGATGATTAATGTCACCAGGGCGGGTGTACCCATCGTTCCCCGCGTAGCACGTCACACTCGCGCACACGGAATCCCCCTCGACTGGCATTTTCGTATAGATCTTGATACCCGATTGTGTCATGTATTTGTCGTAAACAACAAGATCACGGAAGACGACCGGATACTCCTGGTCTCCCTGTTGCCCTTGTCCACGCATGGCGATGACGCCTCCTCCCGACCAAAGGGCCATCGCAGCGCGATGGTATAGCACCCAACACTTGTCAACGTAAACTGTAATCGATCCTGCTCCCGTTCCACTTCGCATATCGCCAATCCGCGAAAGAAGAAAGGCGGCACCATTGTAATCGTTCCACACGATGCTCTTATATATCCCCTTCCCACCGACGTAGTACGAATCGTCTTGTGTTCTGAAGAGGGAGCGTTCGATGCGCACATTGTTGAATGGGTTCGCACCATCTCCGTTGAGTCTCCATGAGATGAAGGTTACGTAATTGATCATAGACGAAATGGTTTCCGAGTAAGTGTAGTCGCGGAGCATGATGCCATGGTAGGCGGTATCCACAAAGGTGAGGCCCTGAACGGTGTTGTTCGTTCCTATGAGCGTGACCGGAGTGTAATGTTGGCGCTTGTGCAATTCACACGCGGTTGTGTAGCAGTAGTCTGTGAGCGCGTCCCGACATCCCGTCGCGGCGTTGTCGTCCGATGGATGGCGCTTGTACTCTCCACTGACGATACCCGCACCTCCGATGATTACGTTACTCGCGCTTTCACTGTAAAAGTGCCCCAAAAGTACTGCATCACATGCGACATAGTATTGCACATTGCTTTGTACCGGAATGGCGTCGCATGTGTGGTTGTGGACTCCCGCCGTGAAGTACATGATGTTTTTTCCGACAGGAATGGTGGATGGAACAGGGTCAGAGGGGTGTTTGTACACGATTGCATTCGACGATTGAATGTTGTACCGCTCCATTGGTAGGGCATGGATGGTAATGGCATGCTTGGGTGGCCGCACGTGCGCAGCGGACATACCCATCGTACCGGTCCAGGTGTCGGATATCTGATTCATCGGCCACACCTCTCCCGAAAACTGTTCGTCCACGTCGATATGTACATGTCCATGGTCTCGCAACGTGAGGTAGACGGTGTCCTCCTCGATGCGATCGATGGTGGTGTCTGTCATTTCAGGCCGTGACGTTGCAGTACTAGGGAGACCCTTTGTGACAAGCTTTATCTCGACGCTTCCAGAACTCTTTTCAAATTTGGCAAAGGAGTGCGTCCACCCGTACAGATTGTTGGTGTCTCCCGGCTGATGTTTGCTCGCGGCCGCACCGTACGTCCAACCATCTCCAGGCGCGCGAGCGCTGGTAATGTATGTGGGAATCTTGTGCCACGCGTTCATACCATCGACCATGTTTCGAACGTAAACTTCGTAGTGATCCGACTGCGGGTAGTCGGGAATCGCGTTACACACCTCAAAGTTGGAACGGCGTTGTCCGTAAGCGACGTTTGGCGACGTGGGTGGTGGCGTCGACGGAGGAGTCTGTGCAAGGGATGATGAGACAAGTAGGAGAAACTGCAAACGCATTTGTTGTGTTGTTAAATGTAATCAATCAAAAAAAGGTCGGATGATCAAATCATGACAATGTAAACATTACGGTGGCGCCGACGGAGGTAGGTTGCACGGAATACTAGTCCAGACCCAGAGGTGGTCGTAGGCGCATCCCATATTCATACAAGTTTTTTCACAGAGAGTGTAGCCGTATTCCGCACAACGACTCGCGGCTGCGCTCGCATTGTAAGGTGTAAGGCTTGACCATTGGGATCCCCCCGCGCAAGCATTTGTCGGGGGGAGCTTGCGTCTGCAAGTCTGAGTTGCATCAACATCGCAACACTGTAACGCAATCTCTCCATTATTATTTAGTTGGATATTGATACCTGTATTTTCATAATATTCAGATTGCGTAGGACCAGAAGTGGCTGACGAATTTGTTACACAATACCATTGCTGATCATTGTTTCCCTTTAGAATGGTGACACCTATAAAGGTCGCCTCCTCTGGAAGCGCTGGTGGTGGTATTAATGGTGGTGAACTTGGAGGGACGGGAGGCGCCGTTGGAGGACGCGACGGGGGTGATGGTGGTGGGGATTCAATTTCCTCCACGTAGACTTCCATGGCATACCCCGAACTGGAGGTGCTCTCCACAATGCAGCGTTGCTGAATATTGTACTTTGAGTTGTCCTCCCCCATTACAGGTCGGAAATTCTTGTTTGCCTGGTCGGAGTAGGCGGGATCTAGAAGATGCTGCACGTACCAGTTGTTGAGACTTCCACTGTTGTCACAAGGGTTGTCGTCTCCCGACACAGACGTGTAGATGACAAGCGACGAGCCATGGAACATTGTGATAAAGTGTTTGCTGACGTCTGTCTGCACTGTGGTATCCCAGAATTTGGCGATGGTGAGTCGTCCTCCGTGAAGCTCAATTTGGTCGTGCACATCAGGAATTGACAACCGCTCGGTCACCGTCAGGACTCCCCCACTTCCGACGACAATGCGTGTCTTGTGGGATCCGGTTGGGATCGTCGAGTAATCGTCGCGAATGGTGAGGTCGCCTACGGACAACGTCCCCCTTACAAGTAGGTGTGCATGCGACGAGGTGGTTCCCATGTTGAGAGTGCCAACATTCATGATCCCTCCTGTCTGATGAATAAGACTCGTACCCGTCGCATGCATTGAGGCGTCCAGGTCTCCGTCTACCGTGATCGTCCCTCCCGACTGCTTTACTTCTCCAAACCCCTGACGACCGATGCACAATGTACTCGTGACGTGAAACGTACCACCACTGACGTACACGGCTCCGTGATTGCGAATGTATCCACCCACATCGGCGTTTGCGATTGTGAGGGTGTTAGAGCGCACGATGAGATTCCCGGTCTGTGGGTACATGGACGCATTCATGTATGTGACCACGGATACGTCATACCCGTCGACAATGGCGGTGTGGTTGCTCGTTAGTAAAAGGTTGCTGGAGATTGCGTAGTTTGTATTTAGCACACCAGAACGGAATTGAAAGGTTGTTTTCATATCAGGAGAGTCTACGAAACAGTACGCGTCCCAATTCGGAGGTCGAACGTGTTCACATCGATACTCGCTGTCCGCTGCATCGTTATTCGTGCCCCATGAGTCGTGATTCCACCCCATGGGACGCCAGGAATCACGCCCCTGATCGCAAGCTCGGGCAAGATAGAACCAACATCCGAAGGCATTTGTTTCATCAGGCGCGGGTGGAGCAGTGGGTGAGGAGGGATACGAAGGAGGTGATGCCGCGAATGTGGGGTAAATCATGAAAAGCAAGGCATTTATCATTGCGATTACACGAAATGGAACTGTCATATGGCACCGAGTTCGAACGTGTTCGTTTGTATCACCTAGCATAAAAAAATGTGTCATCTTTGACCACACAATACCCTTTGATCCTACGGGTATCGGTTGTTAGAAGACACGATGTCCCGATAGCTACAAAAATGGCAAAAGATGTAATATAGAAATATCACATCATATACTGAAGTCTAATCATTGCGTCCCGACGACCCGGGCGCGTAAAAAGTCACACTGTACACGCCTATGTGCCTCGTTGGAGACGAGTTGGTCGCTGTGTCCCACGAACATGGCATTCAGAGGAATGGTATTTGTGAGGTCCATGTGTCCCTTACGGTCACGTATCATGATATCAAGAAGGCGTTCTAAATGTTTCTTCATATTCCCGTAATAGACCTTTACATTATTGCACATTACGTTTGCACAGTGCGACTTCATAGACATGTGCTCATGGTCGGCAAAGTCATTTACGTGAGGTACACGCGTTTTCTTCATTCGTTGGCGAGCAATGCACCCAGGATCATCTATATACGCTATGAGTGTGCGAATGGCATTTTCCTTGTCGGAGCGAGGAATGTGCTGCGCGTACGTGACGATGGTGAGCACGATGCAGTATCTTACAAGACGTTTGGATACTTTACGATTATTCCAAGGCATCTCATCGCCGTGATGAAGAACGTCCTGAATGTCGTGTAAGAGCGCTGGGAGAGTATAAGATCGAATGATTTGCCCAGGCACCTCGAGAATGGGATAGTCCATCCAAGGCGTTGGATGGTCCTCATACATGTGTTGCTTCCGTTGATCGAGAGGTCCGTAGTGGCTCTGTGAGAGGTCTACCACCTCTCCTGCGAGACGGTCAATTCGACGTTTGCCGTCCTTTGTGGTGTAATACATGTAAAACGCGTGCTTGATACGCGAAAGGTGGAAGTTTCCTATCATGCTCAGGTTGTGCACTGGTGGTTCGTGTTCCCCAATGTGGAAATTGGAAGTACAGTACAATGCTCCCATACTCGGAGAGAGATATTCGTTCAGTTTCTTTGATACTCCGAGCGAGCGAAGCACCTCGTATGCGGGCGCAACGTGAACCTCCTGTTGCATCCCATTTCCCGCGTTTCGTTTGAAAATGTATAGATTTTCGCGTGTACTCGGTACACGTCTATCAAATCGCGTGCGATGCTCCAGTTGCGGAGGACGCCGTTCTGGGTGCACTATGTGCACATGGTCAACATGGGTTCCGGCAAGTGTGTGGTCCGATGGAAGAGCGTCGATTTCTTTCTGCAACATGTCGCGAAGTTCATACTCACTCTCCGCGTAGTCCCATGCTGTGTTCATCAAATGGTGTGATGTGTCGTACTTGTCGCTTTCAGTGTGACCCTTTACGATGATACCCTCCTCAACATACTTTCGGAGCCATAGAAGATAGAGTGAGTTTGCGAAAACCTGTCTGTACGTATCCGACTCCGTCTGAGAACGGTCGTCCGGTATGATCTCGAAGTCAAAGTCAGAGACTCCGACGGCACGTTGTTCTTGCGATAGATAGTCTATCGCCTCATGCCGTACCGAGACGTGCAAATCGTGCAGGAATTCTAGAATGATGAGACGCATCATAACCCCTCCCTTGAATACGATCTTGTAGGGGAGGTTGAATTCCCCGGCGATTTTGTCATACATTCGGATCATGTTGACGGTCATGTTTATGCGGATGAAAGCATCGGGGAAAAATTTTCGTGCCATAAATCGTGTACATACATCGTCCAACACACGTATTTCCTCACGAGACACCCACCTATCATCGTCTGTGCGTTTTCGAATGACATCCGCGTTTTGCGGAAGCCAGTCCCTTCCAATGCGTTTTTCTGCAAGTGCTGAACGGCGGATGGCCTCGTGAATTTCACGAAACATGGCAACGTCCAATGGAATCTGATATCGCAACTGCGAGTGGCGTGCATTATTGTGTAATTGAAAGTAATCAAAGGATTCCGATAGACGTTTACGTTGTGTTTCCGCCATATCACGTCCCGCTCTAAACTGTTTCACCAACTCCCCGATCCTGTCCATCTTCTCTATCACTCGCTGATTTTTTTTGCACGACACACCGACTCTCAAACTTCCCCACTATCTATAACATGTTGATCAGCTGATCGAGTTCCTGTATCGTGATCATGACGTCGCCAATCGAGTGGTCGAACATGTCGCCAATCCAGTAGTCGAACATGTCGCAGAGTTCCAGCGGGGTCGTCGTGTTGGAGATCTTGATTTCCTTGGACAGGGGGGGTGTCGACATGCTGTTCGACGCAATGCGACGAGGCATCAGGGCACTGCGCTTCACCACAGGGGAGTTGACACAGCACAGACCAGCGTGGTATTCCTCACGCGTGCACCCCATGTATCCGCAGACAGGACGAGTGCGCTTGCGTGAGTCCATGTGTATTCCTTTCCTTCTTAGTTGGTACGATCTATGCTTGTGTTCTTTCTGTTTGGTACGGTCTCGTTGGTACAAGACTCGAGCGTGTACCAACCAAAAGAAGAGAAAAGACAAATACAACCGTACTCATGCCTACTACCCTTGCACTTGCACTCGCCCGCCAACTCAAGACTCCTATCGTTATCAACGTTGAGGACACGACTACTTACCAGGATGCCAGGGAGTGGTTTACACGCCCGGTTAATTCTTGCACTAACTACATATCGTACACGAACATCGCATGGTTTGCAGACAAAGAATATCTGGAGTGGCGCAACGTTGGTGATGATAGGATCACGCACGAGCACACCCTACAGGTACAACTGCAACGTTGGGTGCGCGAGCATTCGGAGGAGGAGATCGCCAACGTCTTGGACCGCGTCCCACATGGCCTAGGCGCCGACCCCGAAACAGGCAGGTCGTTCAACTTTGGTGCGTGGCAACGTCTCGCCGCAGCACATTGGTCGTCACATCTCTTTGATGTGAGCAGCCGTGTTGAGATCACGACAGAGAAGCTACGTGATTTGGCATTCTTCACACCAGACGAGATGCCACGGGCACGTAAGATTCCGATTCGATCCGAGATGACCATGTTGAAGGGTTCCTGTCCAGACAAGTTCATCTGCGACCTTGGCACCGCTGGAGGCAAGACATCCTGGTCCATTGCGGCATCCCTCTCCAAACTCATAGGAAACGAATTCGATATTCTGAAGCAGGAACACCTTCAGAAGAGTATGGGTACCTTTGTCAAGGGTCCCCCGATCCCCAAAGTGGCGCGCATGATCGTCATTGCTGCTGCAGGGACGACATTTTATCACTTTGTTGACACGGTAAAGCGCATGGTTCCTGCCGTGCAGACAATGGACCCCACCGTTGTGATTCATGTATGGGAGAAGATGGGCAAGCAGTGGAATACTACGATTGCCGCATCTTTACCTACAAACACCATCGTCGTGTGGGTGGTCCCCGTCGAGCGCATCCTCGACGTTCTCCGTCACGACTCGTCCATTACCATTCCCATCGTGATTACCGACGAGTTTACCGTCAACACGCCAAAGGAACGCTCACCCACCGACCAATCTTTTGTAATGAAGAACCTGATCACACAGGCGACTCCACAGGCGCTTCAGAATGCAACGTCCGGAAACCGCTCCTGGCTCAAAGAAGAGTTTGGTGGATACCTCTTTGCTCCCTATCAAATCAAACGCCTTGTTCGTAGTCGCTCCTGGAAGAATGCCCAACTAGCTACAGAGCAGCTCACAAAACTGGATATCATGACCCTTACACCGTTCCGTCCCCTCGTGCGCGACGAGTTGCGCCTCATGATTCCTATCGGAATCTCAGTCACCTTTGTGCGCAGTCGTCGCGTCAGCATGGCGGCACACATCACCGAATCCGCGGTGGATGTCGTGCCCGCCAACTTTACCAACGTTCTCCTATCACAACTATCCTCCTTTCGTCTCACAGACGAGTCGCTTCAGCGACTTACCTCTACTCTGTCTGAGAGCGTCGTTCATCCCTCTCGCATCATTGACGTACTTGAGTCATGCACTTCTACGTTACTAGTCCCAAACCGCACCGTCATACAGCGTCTCCAGACACGCATCGGCGAGTTCCACGAGGAGTGTCCCATTTGCAAGAATGAGGAAATGACAAACCCGAATATATTTGGATGCTGTGGCTACTGCGTCTGTGACATGTGCTTTGGCGTCTGCAACAACCGTTGTCCGTTTTGCCGTACCACGGTTCGCACAAGCATTCCTCGTATGGAAGTTGTTGACGACACGACTCGTGAGCAAATTGAGGAGCGCGAACGCGAACTACTTAACCGTGCCGATAACGAAAAGTATCCTCGCAAGTCGCCAGACGATTCGGTACTTTCTCCGTCAAGAATGTCCCAGAACAACATACTCACCAACGTGACGCGCTCCATTCACTACCTTACCTGTCACGGCCACAAACGTCTCCTCATTGTTCTCGAGCGTGCCAACTGGAGTTTTGATATTTCATACCAACTCGACATTCGACGTCTCTCTACGGTGACGGGGGTGGAAATCACGCGTGTCGATCGCATGCTCTCCGGCAAGGCAGCCTCGTTTTCAAAGGTGAAACAGGAGTTTGATTCACCCAACCCTCAGGCGATGGGACTTCTTTGCTACGGAGTTACCGACACCTTCATGGTCGGCACCGATCTCGCCTCCGCGGATGCAATCGTCATCGTCGGCAACATTCCTATTTCCATTCTCACGCAGGCAGTCGCGCGCACCATGCGTCCCAACAGACAGCGCGACAATACAATTCCCCTTCCCCAGATCAACATTTACTCTCGTTGACACACACACGCCATAGTACAAGAGCATTGTTTGGAGAATGTTCGACTGCGCATAACTCACTGGATCCCATTGAATAGATTGTGAGTTGCGGAGAGATTACGGAGAGGGTGTGTGTGTGTGTGTTGATGTTATAACAGATTCGCGAGCAATCTGTGTTACGTCCCGGTAAGTGTGATGAGTACTGTGTTGTAGTCGACGGTGAGGTCAGGTGACACAAAAAAAACAAGATCTAGGGCGTAGGCTCATTCCCTTGCGCATGATCAGGGGGCGACTGAATCAACGTAACATCCCTCTATCCAAGAGTCTCGTGTCTCGACGGGCAATTGTTTTTTACCAGCCGATTTCATTTTCAATTGTATTGCTTCAGTAGTGTTCGATTCATCCGAACACGTGTAGTGTTTGGGAAAATCCTTATGTTTACCTAACATTTGGTGCATGTCGTTTTCCTGAAATGTTAGTACATCTGGTCTCGGCTCTATCGCTAGAATCGAGTTTACCAAAACATCTAGGCGGTCATTAAACTTTTGGGGATGTAGTGACTCGTTTGTAGTCTGTACAGTAAGACATCAATGCTGAATCTTCACGTGCGGCGTTGTATCGAAGATTGCACGGGCAATCTCGAACACATCTTTCACTCAAATTGGCTGCTCAATGCGTACAACGTGATGAGTCAGGGGATGTGGTCGCAGAAAAAAAAGGTGGAGTACTTACCAACAGAATGGCCGACCCGCTTGTTACGCTTGCCACACAGGAATCTACACTATCGGGATCGAGTGTTTGCGAACACCTTTGCACTTACACCAAACATAACACAGAACAAATGCAAAGATTACTGGAAGGATGTATATGTGAATCCCCAAATCCGTCTGGATACTCGAAACGTGTAGCCTCTGTGTCGCCGTCGGAGAGTGCAACTGCACCGCGACGGTGAGGTTGCCCATCTGCGCCTCGGATCCGTACAGGGAGTCAATCTGCATATCCAACGGATTGTACAGGATCTGACTTACCCGGCGGCGGCCGCGTGGAGTGTACAACACGCAATGCAGCAGCCAAAACTTGTCCCTGACGAGTTTGAAACCGTCGGGCAACCATGGTGCAGATTGCGGAGGTTCCCGTCCCCTGTGGACACCTCCGAATACGGCAATATCGAACTTGTCCGCGTGGATGAGGAGGTGCTTGACTTCGCGCATCAATTTTTTGCGGTCCTTTATATAGCAGTCGTCCTCCAAAAGGAGGAGAGGTTGCGTCACGTCCTCCTCGAGTGCAAGTCGGTTGGCATGAGCGATACCCACCGCGCCCTTGGATCCCAACTCGTGATTCCACCTCCTCCCATGCTCGATAGAATTCACGGCACTGTGCGTGATAAGGCCGGAGGACTGCAGGAGCATCGTTGGAGTTTTCCGCACGTCGATGCCTGTTTGAATCTTCACGTCCGCGCCGGGAAAGTAGGACTTCATTTCCCGCACCAGGGACGATGTCGCTTTCAGTGTGATGACGCGAATCTGCATATCCCGTTTTGTTGTACTCGGTGAAAAAGAAGATGGACCAATCAACCGTTACACACGTAGTTTACGAAACCGAACAACCGTTACACACG
>TARA_B110001450_G_scaffold98871_1_pt1 | contig 11717 bp, 9 predicted proteins | sample TARA_B110001450 | Tara Oceans TARA_B110001450 (sample SAMEA4396538) | marine metagenome | biome: Polar Biome; feature: [SRF] surface water layer (ENVO:00010504); material: water (ENVO:00002006), including particulate matter (ENVO:01000060) such as... | depth 5 m | reverse complement strand
CCCCCAGCGGAACCCCCATGTACCACCCGCAAAAAGCAAATGTCCGGCGCCATGTCACGTTTGCCCACGAAGAAGGCTACAGTCTAGCCGCTAGAGAAATGCCAGATCAAACGACCGAGAGGTAAGCGTATAGCCAAGCCCACACGCTCTCTTCCGGCGCCGCTCACAACTGCTCCTGCTCTGGCGCCGCTCAGATCACTTCAAAGTACAAGCGCAACACAAAAGCAATATGCCACCATCAAAGGCCACTTCATCCTTGTCCAAGGCCAAGCGCAAGGCGGAGCCCGAGGGGTCGTCTGCCGACGAGTCCGATCCCAAGACCCCCCGCAACGAGGAGACCGAGCAGCCTCAGTCGGCGGAGGACATTGCCATGAGCATGTTCCTGTCGGACGCTTCCATTCCATGCCCCGAGGCCAAGCACTCGTCGGGCGGCGGTGGCTCGGTGAACGCCGAGGGTATCGTGGTTCGCGCCAACAAGATCAGTGTGCAGGGTAAGACTGGCATGGTGCCCAAGATGCAGATCACGGTGTTGATCAGCAAGATCATCGCCACCGGCAACAACACGGTCGTCACCACTGGCGTCCCCGGCCTTGCCTTTGGACTTCCCACCAAGCAGCTCGAGGCGTCGCCCGAGGAGATCGCCAAGGATGCCAACGCCAGGGGCCCACTTGTCGTCGACATCGAGACGGACAGCAAGGCTGGCTACCTCGGAATGATCTCGACCAGCTTTTACACCGACCCGCAGAACTCGAAGCCTGGCAAGAAGGGTCCCACCCCGGGCGAGGCTCCCTCGGCGGAGGCGTGCACCCCGGGCACGCGCGTTCTTGTCACGGGCATCAGCAACACGTTTGGCAAGGTCGATCGCGATGGCCGCCTCCCGCTCTACACGAACGCCAAGAAGATCCAGCCGCTGCAGGCTGCCGTCCCCCCAGGACTCGTTGCCGTCAACCTGATCGAGGAGGCGTGCTCGCCGGCTGTCCAGGCCACGTCCTCGCTGCTTCTGTCTTCCTGCATGCACGGCTTCTTCGGTCTTAACTACGACCAGAAGGCCCTTGCCGACCAGGCCAAGTGCTTCATGGACAAGTGGGAGTCGCTTGTCAACAACACTGCCGTGAAGCTCGATTCCATCGCCGCCGTGCACACGGGCGACGACGCAGCCACCGTCGGCAGCGCCATCCTGGCCCACGCAACCCGCGTCCGCGGCATCAGCCCATCCGACGCGGCGCAGGGAATGGCCATCTTCAACTGCGACATGCAGAAGGACTGTGTGACGCCATACGTCGCACCTATCGTACAGCGCGGCGTGAAGCCGGGTGCCGTTGCGGGTGACATGTGCATGGCGCTCTTCGATGCCACGCGCCGCTCGTCTCTGCCGACCTCGTTCTGCGACGCGATCGTCGCCGACGTCTCGTTCAAGGGCAACCTCATCCAGGTCGACTACCGTCTCTTCTTCATCGGCGACAAAGACATGGCGATCGAGGCGATCCAGAACCAGGAGAACCCGCTCCTCAAGACGACCAACGCCGCAGCAAGCGTGAAGATGTCGAAGCGCAGCTTCGGTCCCGAGACCCTCGGAACGGTCGTGTCGTCCAAGATCGAGATGGGCACCAAGGAGCTGATGTTCACGATGGACCACACCGCCATCGCGCATGTCTTCCCCCGCCCCGCCGACAGCATCTCCGTCGACGGCCACTTCACGTCCACCGTGGGCTACGACCTCGTCGACGGCATCACCAAGGTGGGCATCGCGGTGTCGCAGGAGTGGATCGACGCCAACATGCTCGGCGGCCGCGGCGTCCTCATCCACAAGCACAACGACGACGCCGAGCTCGTCGACCCTACCGCCGGCATCGGCCCGGCTCCCTCCCTCACCAAGCAGCTTTACCAGGCGGTTTCCGAGGGCTCGTTCGACTTTGACTCGCTCAAGCCGCCCGAGGGCAAGACGACCAAGTTCTACGTGGTCTACTCTGGCTGCAGCGCCAACGTGAAGAACACGCCGACGGTGGCCACGTCGGTCGACGAGGGCGAGCGCCACCTTTCGGACATTGTCCCTGCGGTGCGCGACGACGGCGACATCAAGGCCTTTCTCAAGGATGACGCTCTCGTGTACGCGGTCGCGGTTTGAGCGCGCCTCGCCGAAGCATGCACCGGCCAAGAGATGAACGGTGCCACAGTCTCTGGAAGCAGCACCATGCGCTATGGGTGGACGGGTTGGTTGGCTGCGTGTAAATATAGAATGCAACGCACTGGTGTAGTGAGAACAATGTCGGGGGAGCCTGGTGTTGAGGGAGTGCCCGTGGTAAAGGGCGTTTTAGTTGGAGACGGCAATGAGCCCTCCGATGGTGTATCTAATGGTGAAGGAGAATTTGAATTGCCACGCATTGAAGACCGAAACGGGCCAGCTGCCCTTGTATCGACAAAAGTCGAGGCACACACCGTTGTGTCTGCGCTCGCCCTCGCCTGTGCCGTTGGCTGCGACGCTCTTTCCGCAATCGACGTGCCTCTCGGCTCCGTCGACTGTCCGTCTAGTCTTCGAGTTTCTTCGCTCGTGCTGACCGCCATGCTCGGCAGCCCGCAGATCAAGGGCATCCACATTGTCGACCAGCGTGTCGTACTCGGGGCATTGCTCCTGGGCCTCACGTTTTGTGGTTTGCACCAAGGCACCGAGGAGATGCGAACGGCGGACTGCGTGTTTTGCACGCTCGTTCTGCTGATGACGATTCAGATCTACAAGTCAGGGGGAATCGAAACGGAGGACATCCGCCCAGACTCTGTTCAGGACACTCCCCACAGGCGTCAGACGGTATCCGGGCTCTGCGCTGCGCTGTTTGTGTACTGCGGGGCGCGCGGCATCCGGGATTCCTTCGTCTATGGCAGCGTGGCAGCGGACTACACCGTCGAGTACCAGATAGGGGACACTGTGACTACTGCGTACGGATACGCACACGCCACTCTGTACGCATCCGCGCCTCTTGGATTTGGATACGGAGTCATCCTGTGCTTGGGCATCCTGATCGGACTCCACGACGAAACACACCTGACGGGGTCGAGTGCAATTGCGTTCGAGGCGGGCGCCTCTGGCGTTGCTGCCAGCGTGGCTGCTCTGTGGGCGCTCATAGGACAAGCCAAGAGCATCGAGTCGATGTTGATACTGTACGGGCCCGGGTCGTGCAGCGGCGGAGAGGACGTGTGCTACGAGGCGGCGCGCTCGCGCAGGCTGGGCATAGTCAACGGGTCCACCGGGTCGCTCTGGATCTGCAGCCTGGCAGCCATGATGTTCAGCTTTGCGGTGGAGAAGCGCTTTCTGGAGAGCAACCTCACCAATGCCGAGGGCATGTGGAAGCGCCAAGGCATGGGGATCTCGCTCGCGCTGTTGGGTGCTGCGGTCGTGGGCGTGCTGACCAACAGCCAGCTAGACGGTGCTCAGTGGCACACCGAGATTTGCACCGTCGCCGCTTTGCTAGGAGCGTTCTTGTCCAGTGTCTCGGACACGCTGTTGGGCACGACCATCTACGCCGTTGCGATGACGTACGAGCAAGTGATGCTGCTTCAGAACTACGGCACAGAACAGGTCTTTGTGCATCTCACGCACTGCACACTCTTTGTCTCGCTGGCGTTCATGTGGATTCATGTTGGGTTGATGGCGCTCAAGGACATCTTGCTGGGGCGCTTCTTTGAAGTTGAAAACGAGTCGATCATCAACCGCTGGCTCGGCATCGTTGCAACGGTCGGCACGTCGCTTACATTCGGACTTTACATGGCCTCTGCGGTCCTTCTCGCCGCGTCCAACGGGCAAATACCTCAGGAGGAGGGGGACATGTTTCGCGGAGGATCGCCCTCTCGGTCCATGATAGCCTTTGCGCTGGACCACTTCGTGCCGCTCTTGGTATGGATACCGCTCTACGCGTGCAGGTGCGAGGTCAATCTTGTCACTGCCTGGACTCGGGCCATCGCATGGCTCGTCGCCGTACCGCTCCAAGCCGTCCTGTACCTTGTAATCTTGGCAATCGTCGGACAGGCTGCACCCACCGTGTCGATTGTTCAGTTTTCCGGGGCGAGCGTTGTTGGGTCCGGTTGCGCAATCACGTGGGTCGTGGCCGCGTTTGTGTAGCGTTCCGGCGCCGATTGTGTGACCACCTCTGCCCAATAATTTTCTTGTTGGTTAGACACACAAGCTCCGCTAAATACAGAAGCAAACAGCCTTTCCGAAGGTAGGGACCAAAAAGCATCGAGCACACCCAGCCACAAATGCCCAAGGGAGCGAAAACGTCAGGAGATGCCCCGGCTGGCATCATGGCCGGCAACAAGACGGGGGGCAAGAAGAGCGTCAGCAAGTCGCAGAAGGCGGGACTGACCTTCCCGGTCGCTCGGATCAACCGCTTCATGAAGGGCAACTCGGGCATGAAGCGCATCGGAGGCAGCGCTCCAGTGTACATGACCGCCGTCCTCGAGTATGTGACGGCTGAGATCATGGAGCTTGCGGGCATTGGCACAAAGAAGGCCGGGCGCAAGACTGTGACGCCTGATGATCTCACCGCTGCTCTGCGTGGCGACGTCGACCTTGCCAAGGTGTTTGCGGGCCATGGCATCTTTGTGGGGGACAAGATCAACAAGATATCCGAGACCATCAAATACACGCCCGCCGCCAAGTCGAAAAAGGCGACGGCGGAGGATGCGTAGACTCGTCTGTGTGCGCACGGTGCTAACCGTCAAAAGTCCAGAGCGGGGATAAGTAGAACTCTTGTCGGCCCGGCGCCATGGTGTACACACGGCGGACGCGCGCTATGCGCCGGCGCCTTGTGATGGTTGGGTATAGATGCGGTGGAAGGCTGAGTATAACGTCATCTAACTACAAAACATAACCATGTTTACCGACGAGCATCTGTGCCCCACGTTTCAACGCGCCCCTCCCGGCGCCGACGAGACATACGACACCTTGGACAACATCGACTTGGGGGGGGACAATTGTGTCGAGGCCTTGTTCGATATGCTAACCGCGCCGCTCGAGGGCGCGGTCGGTGTGGTATTGATGGGCGAGAGCGGCCTTTCGGATCCGTCCGATGGCTACTGGGGTCGCGCGATGCCGCTCTCCACGGGCGAGCACCTGCAGATGCGCATACATCCCCGCAGCTCCGCCGGCAAGCCCATCGGGGACGACGAAACGCGCTTCCTGGCCATACGCCGAACGTCGCATGGCACCGTGCCTCGCGTCGGCTATGGCGTCTTCTACGCGCCACGCCAGCTGAACATGCTGGAGGGAAAGACCCCCCTGACTACGGGGTCGACCATTGGGTGCAGGGGGGTGCACATCGTGCTTCCGTCGCTCTTCTCCAAGCACGACCCACACAGGAACAAGTCCACCGGCCACGCACAGCTCGACTTTGAAGGCTTCCATTCGATACGCCCTTCCACGCTGTGCCTCACCATCAACCGCGGGACGACGAAAAGACCAGACGCCAGTTACTCCTTCACACCCGGCGACGCCTATACCGTGATCGCGGGCCACATGGGGGGGGGCACGGACATCGCAGACCCGCTTCAAAGGTCTTCGAACACGATGGCGGACGCGGACCACTCCCGGCACATCGCCGCTCGTCAGCGCCGCCTTGTACAGAGCATGGGCGAAGCCAAGGCGGCCACATACATCGCGTCGTCTCTCACGCTCTGTGAGCTCCTGAGCGCGGAGGGAACGCTCGGCGTCATGTGCAACTCATTCTTCACGGGCGCGTTGCCGGACATGATGTACTCGCCACTCGGGATACCCTTGGTTATCACGATGGCGGTGCACATCGCCTGCTACCCGGAGCTCTTCAAGCTGCCGCCGTGCACCAAGCAGGACGCGTTCGCCAACCGCGAGATGATCCGCGCCTTCCGCAGTCGGTGGGACAAGGTCATGCTCAATGGATTTCGCGCCATCGACGTCGCCGTAAAGTCGGGCTACGACAACGCAACCACGCAAGCCAAGAAGGAGAAGGAGATGGCCATGCATCTGGAGGACAACCTTAAGATGTGGCAGCGCGTCGGCCAGCGCGTCATCAGCAAACTAGTGAGCAACCCGGCCGACGAGATCCGCGGGGGCAGCAAGGCCGCCTTTCAGACCAAATTTGGAACTTCAGAGCTCCTGCTGGACGCCGTGTCGGACTGCAAGTACGCGTCCCTCGCAAAGAAGGGATACTGTCTGCCAGTGAGAGAGGCTCCCATCGACAAGATCTTTACGGCGCCTCGAGCGGACGTCAAAACCACCCTCTACCGAGTGCAGGACAACGCCGAGGCGTGGCTGCGCACTGGTGTGTTCGGGAAGCACCACATAAGCCGCCCGAACATCAACGTTGCCCCTACTGGCCAGTACCGCAAGAACCGGTACCCGTGCGAAATCTGCGGCACGTGCTTCAGATGCGATTGCACCCCGTCCGACGCCATGAAGGTCCAGCTTTCGTCGTCATCGAGCGAGAGCGACGACGACGACCACATCATGGACAACAAGATCTGCATCGACGCCATGGAAAGCGCCGCCGGAGCAATAGCCATTGCGATGCTCCATGGAGCGTATGCCATGCACCAATTCCAAATCAAGTGCTATCTTGTTGGAAATGGCTGCAGCAACACCTGCGCGGACTGCGACAAGCGCGTGGGTGTGCTCGAGGGCACGCTGTTCGGGAGCAAGGCGAGCGAGTGCAGCCGCTGCAACCGCAAGCGCTGCTTCTCCTGCACAAGCAAGTCCCTGCGCGCGGACAAGTCGCCCGACGAGCACTGCCTGCGCTGCGCCCCGGGAGCGCCGTCCGACTACAAGACGCTCCCGCAACTCGCGCTTATGCGCAAGAGGCAGAGCGCAAAGAAGTGACACTTGTCTTTCGTGGTTGCCCGGCGCCGGTGTGTGGGTGGTGATTGCAGAGGACGTCGACTGAACTCGAGACTTCCAATGTTACTCCATGTGTGAATATTGTAGTGTGTTGAAAGGTGTGATAGGGTAAGATGAGTCGTCGAGCGCCGCGCCAGGCGGGCGGCGACGAGCGCGGACTCTTGCCGGGACTGGGTGGGTTGAGTCTGAACGGTCACAAGTCTGTCGACATCGAAGGTCGGTGCTACAATGAGCCTAGAACAGAGTACGACAGGGCGCGTGACATTCCCGGTATGATTAGGCGCGATAAAAAACCTCCACTCGGTCCGGACGAACTGCGTGCCCTGGACACTCCCCGAGACGGCGAGTGTATGTTCCACGCCATGGCTGCTATGCTCATGACTCCGACATTTGTGGCACTAGAGAATGATGAAACACCAAACCGCGCGCGCAACGGCGACTTCCTCACAAAGGTAGGCGGAGGATACGCCCGGCTGTTGGTCTGCGACTACATCATGGAGAATGCCGACCACTACGGTGGACCGGATTACTTTCTCGACGGTGGCCTTCTGGGAGGCAACTTTACAGAGCGTAAAGATGACGAGAGCAACGAAGACTACGTTCGCCGTTACGTCGAAATCATGGAGAAGCCGGGTGCATTTGGCGGAGACACGGAACTGGACGCCGCGTCGGAGCTATTCAACTGCAACATCGTTACCCTTGCGCTCGATCGAGGGGGGAGTGGCGTCGTGAACTACATCCACACGTTTTCTCCGTGCCGTCGATGGGAAACCGATGGAGATGGACATCGTGCGGGTGACTACAAACGGAACGACCGTGGCGAGTACGAGTCGCTCACCGTGGAAGAGCTGTCCAAGCTGGACACCTTGGTCTTCCTGTTGGTTTTCGAGTACAGCCCGATGATGCAGAACTGGATCCCACACTACCAGGCAATCTACTACAGCGACCCCGAGCGTCTCAGGGTGTTCATGACGAACAAGGTTAAGGGCGACATCACAACCGATAAGATGCGGGAGAGGGAGGTCCCGGTGACGCTCAGCGTCATGTGGCAGAACGACAAAGTCAGAGAGATTGCCGACCTTCTTACGTGTGGGCGCCCCCACGAACAAGTCACAAACGGGCTTCCGGCGAACCTTGTGGAGGCTTTGGTGAGGGCGGCGTTGATCATGGCTGAAAATCGCTTCACACAGAAGAGCGCGAAAGCCGCCAAGCAAAAAGAGAAAGACGACGCTGCGGTAGCGCGCGCAAGGGCGGAGGGGGGCGATCCGGGAAGCCAGCCCGGCTCACCGTAAACAAGTGTGTTTTGTGTGTGAGGAGACAATTGAGTGTTTCAAAAATGTAATTATACACTACTCAACGAGCGCTTAGGTGTCGTGCGGCGTTTGCTTGTCTGCGTCCGTGAGAGGAGGCGCGCAAGGACGCAACTGCCATGTAAAACTCAGACAGAGGGATGTTTCCTGCGTTGACAAGTGCGCCTATGGCGTTCGACACGTTGCTGTCTCCCAGGGCGTGGTAATGCTGAACGCGGACCAAATCACCAGACGGCCCGTCCCGGAACACATCCTCATGGACCATGAAGTCGGTCGCGTCCACCTCCACCGTCGCTTGCACCGGAAAGAAGATGAATCCGGACTGTGCCGTCTCCTCGTTGCGGCGCTGCGCTATCGCATCTTCCCGTCGCTGCATCTCGTTGGAGCGGTTGAGCGCGGCGCAGTGTGCATCTACTGAATCCTGCAACCGTGCCTTTCTGCACATTGGGCACCGGTCGTCGGCGCGGCAAAAGAGCTCCTTGTCGCACTTGGAGCACACGGGATGACCACAGTCGAACGGAAAGATCGGATCAACTACGGTATCGTCCAAGCACACCGGGCACTGCGTACAGTCCTCCGTCTGCGCATTGGCACCTCTCACTCGCTTGCTCATCGGTGCGCCTTCGCAGGTGTGGCACAGACGGCTGCGCGCCAGGTCCCTTCCTTCTTCACGGAAGAAGACCGTAAATCGTTTTTAGCGATCGGTTCTCGTGCCATGTGTGAGGAGGTCAACTGCTACACAGTCGTGTCCCTGGGCTTGCAGGCTTACATCACAAACCGCTGCATCACGGACAGCCACACAGCGACCCGAAACGAACCCGCTGACAAATAAGAATGTGTACCCGTGTAACCGTCACCGCGATTATTACCATCTCCGCTAACACAAAACATGGAGTTTCCTAGGTCCCCGGTATGGGGGCAGTCTGAGCCGTCCGTGAGCTCAAGGGCCCCCTCCGATATGGTGAGTGGCACACGTATGCCCGGCGCCACACACACACACGCGCGGCGCCATGGATGCCCGGCCATTGTGTTGTGTCAAGCCCCCCGCTACCCTTATACTCAACAAACACCACGCACATAACACACACACAAGAAGCCCACGCTTGGCCTACACCCGGCGCCGCGATGTCTGACAACGACTCAGAGTTTGAAGATTTTGAGATAGACGCCTCACCCCCTGATGATGACGATGTCGCGCAGATGAAGGAGGAGGAGGACGATCTTGTGGTCGCATCGAGCCCGGCTCACGCTGCAGGCGACGACGACGACGAGGACGAGTACGACGCGCCGGAGGAAGACGCAGAGGAGGAGCAGGCTGCCCCGCCGGAGAAGACGCCAACGGCCAAGGACTCCGGAAAGAAGAAGGCCGTCGCATCCGCTTCTGCGCCTGCGGAGAGCCGCGATCCGGCGGGAGATAAAACCGACGCCAAGAACCTGGACGAGGCGTACGTGATGCGCAACAACGTAGCTTACATGGTCGGCCTCTGTCCCAATCACGACGGACCCGGCCGCGTGCGTGACTTTGGAGACGTCGTCGTCGTGGAAGACGACGGCATACTCGGGACCATGCATCTCCCCAAGAACTGGCCAGCGGCGGCAAGCTTCCCGCCGACCGCAATCACCGTCTTGAAGGCCAAGCACACGGCGGAGGACGAGCTTCGCCCGGTGGAGGACGAGGGGCCGTTTGCCTGGTACGCGCGAGTGGTGACCAAGCTGGACGTCGGAAAGGCGGCACGCAAGAACTCGAACAAGAAGATACTCAAGCTCATCCCGAAGAAGGTGGTGCAGTCTCTCGTCAAGTACCTGTCGGAGCACAAGGTCTACAACCGGTCCTCACTCATCCAGAAGTACCAGCCAGCCTTTGAGAACTCGAAGGCGTTCCGCGTCGACATCAACGGATGGGCAAAGTGCCCGGGCATCAAGGGCACCGGCGCTGCGCCCAAGAAGGAGGCGCCGCCCTCGCCGGTTAAGACCGAAGCGCCCGTCGCGGCAGCGTCGGATGACGAGGATCTGGAGCGCGAGACCGAGTCGGCGCAGCCGCAAGAGCAGGGTAGCCCGAGCGCGGCTTCCAAGCCTGTGCCCAAGGGAAAGGCACCCGCTCCCTCCCCCGCCGCAGCGGAGAAGAAGAAGTCCGCCGCAGCGCCTGATGCGGCCCCCGAGCCGGCTAAGAAAGCCGCCTCGATGCCAAGGAAGGTGGGTATGCTCAACTTTGCCAAGTCCACCAAACCCGTCGCGGAGGCTGCTCCGGCTCCGGCCCCCGCGCCGGGGCCTGTGGCCCCGGTCGAGAAGACAGTCTCCGCGCCGGCAGCAGCTGCGTCCAAGGTCTCGGCGCCTCAGGACAAGCCAATCAAGCCCGCCGCGGTCAAGTCGAGCAACGAGGGCGCGAGCAGCTCGTCGGCTGGCCATAAGCGCCCACTCCCGGCCGACGACAGTGCCCCCGTGGCCTCTGACGTGGCATTCAAGCGCGTTCGCACGCTCGTCGTCAACGACGCGGAGAAGTCGGTCACGTTCTGGAAGGGCAACACGCTCTACATTGCGGAGCTCTAGTCCCGGCGCCTGGTCGCTGGGGGGGGAGCTGGGGCACACCTTTGGGTATAGAGGGACTTGTCTGGTTGTGTTTGAGTAACCGAGTGTGTTTGAGGCCGAAGGAACAGCTCCACAATGAGTAGCAGCGTAACTGATGCACAGTCCGGCGCCACACGTGGCGAGCCGACGCGCAAAAAGCTTAAGACTGCAGAAATTGAATTTTGCAAGAAGACCGCTTCCCACTTCAGCCTTTCGTCTGATGGCGAGTTCGGGCGGTACGAGTCGGACTCGGACGACGACGACGGGGATGAGGAGGACTTTGACAACCCCAAGCCCAGTCGCACACCCAAGGAGTGGAAGCACAACTCCAAGACCATAGGGGAGATCCTGTCCCACAACCACGCAAACCTTACCAGCGTTGTTATTTGGCTGATGGTGTACCGCAAAATGGACGTCCTTGCGCAGATGGCGTTTGTGAAGGGCGACTACCTCAACACGGGCAAGCACGACGACTGTGACGACCTTGAGCTTGGAAATGTGTCGATGATGAACTACTGCGCAGCCGGCCACGTCGAGCAGGCGATCGTGGCCGGACTGCAGATTGTGTACCACTTTGCCAAGTCCGGACGCCTCAACGGCACGCACACCGCCAAGGACGCCAAGGTCATCCTCATCCACAACAAGGCCAACAAGTTTACACGCTTTGACGTGTTTTACAAGGTTAATGGATACGACACCAAACTGGCTGTCATCGAAGAAGGAAAAGATTCTTACATGTCGCTCTACATCAAAGACTAACTAGGGGCCTCTCGCGCTTGACAGTCTGGGTAGTCGGTACCCAGCTCGCAAATCGACGCTACACTTAAGGCCCCTCCGTCCTCGCAGCGACCGTTGTTCACAAGGATCACAATCTGGCCCCCCACCACGTGTCGGCAAGTGGAAAGCGCGATGACAAAGGGCGGGTGCGGAGGGGGTGAAGGCGAAGGCGGCGGCAGGGGTGGACTGGGCGGGCTGGGAGGGTG
>TARA_B110001450_G_C17667806_1_pt1 | contig 11749 bp, 12 predicted proteins | sample TARA_B110001450 | Tara Oceans TARA_B110001450 (sample SAMEA4396538) | marine metagenome | biome: Polar Biome; feature: [SRF] surface water layer (ENVO:00010504); material: water (ENVO:00002006), including particulate matter (ENVO:01000060) such as... | depth 5 m | reverse complement strand
CTGCTTCCTGAAAATTTATAATAAAGCATTTAATACGGTGTTGTCAGCACTAATTCTTGAGCTTAATAATCACATCTGTGCATAGGTTTGCCAAGGTGCGAATTCTGCGTCACCGAGGTCTAAATCTTCCGATAGCGTGCGCTTGCCCGAAGCAACCGCCAGTATTTCCTCAAAGATCAGTGAACCTGCTTCAGCAATTGTTTCGGCACCATCTGCGATTGTGCCGCAGTTGATGTCCATATCTTCGCTCATCCTATTGAACATAGCGGTATTGGACGCAATTTTGATCGAAGGTGCGGGCTTGTTACCATAGCACGACCCCCGACCGGTGGTGAAGCAAACCATGTTGCAGCCGGATGCGACCTGGCCAGTAATCGACACTGGATCGTAGCCAGGGCTGTCGATAAAAACGAGACCTTTTGTGGTAATCTGTTCGCCGTATTTGTAGACGCCAACAAGATTCGTCGAACCAGCCTTGGCCACAGCCCCAAGCGATTTCTCTAAAATCGTGGTTAACCCACCGGCTTTATTTCCCGGTGTCGGGTTGTTGTTCATCGAAGAACCGTTTTTGGCAGCGTATTCTTCCCACCAATGAATGAGGTCGATCAGTTTTTCGCCAACGCCCCGCGTTTGCGCCCGTCCAGTCAACAGGTGTTCTGCGCCGTAGACCTCTGGCGTTTCAGCCAATGCAGCCGTGCCACCATTTTTCACCAATAAGTCCACTGCATGCCCCAATGCAGGGTTCGCAGTAATCCCAGAATACCCATCTGAACCGCCACACTGTAAGGCGACCGTTAGCTCTGATACCGGCACAGTTTCACGTTTCGCAGTGTTTGCATATTCTAACGCCTCTTCAAGCCATATCAGCCCCGCCTCAACGGTTTTACGCGTGCCACCTTCGCCTTGAAGGGTGTAATATTTAAATTTCTCTTTCGGTGGATTACCATATACTTCGAGCATCAGTGGAATTTGGTTTGCTTCGCACCCAAGCCCGAGCATCAAAACTGACGCAAAATTAGCGTGGGTAGCAAAGCCCCAGATTGTGCGCTGCAGTTTGTAAAAAGCTTCGTCATCCGTGCCAATACAACACCCTGCACCATGCACGATGGGTACGATTCCATCGACGTTTGGGTATTTGTCGATAAGCCCTCGTTTCTCGGCTTCCCTCGCAATCAAACGCGCCGCGGTGGCCGAGCAATTGACCGACGTAACAATGCCGACATAGTTGCGCGTGCCAACTTTACCATCTGCTCGTCGGTAACCCTGAAAAGTGGTGCGCAGTTCCGAAGGCACCATGTCGGTGTCTTTAGCATGCTGACTAAAGACATAGTCACGTTCAAATTCCACCATCGATACGTTTTGCACATGCACATGTTCACCTACCTCAATGTTACGGCTGGCGGTTCCGATGATCTGCCCGTATTTCACAATATCTGCACCAGCTTTGATCGGTACAATTGCCACTTTGTGCCCACTGGGAATGTTGTCTTTTGCCAAAACATCAAATGGAAAAAGCGCGCCACCTGACGCAACAGTGTTAAGGACAATCGTGACGTTGTCGGTGTTGTGAAGTAGTAGTGCGACTTTTTTAGACATGAAAAAGAGACCTTTCGAAGATTAATTGATGTTCACGTGTCGGCGATGACGTCCTGACGCTGGTCGCCCAAGTTTTCGATCCCCAAAGTGACCACGTCACCCTTTTTCAGGTAGGTCTGTGGGGTCATGCCTTTACCAACACCTGGTGGCGTGCCTGTTGAGATAATATCGCCGGGATGAAGTGTCATGAATTGGCTGAGATATGACACCAAATGGGCCACGCCATAGACCATGGTATTGGTGTTGCCGGCCTGGCGGCGCTGACCGTTCACACGGAGCCACATGTTCAGGTTTTGCGGATCAGAAATTTCATCACGGGTGGCTAGAAATGGGCCTATTTGGCCAAAGTTATCACAGGATTTTCCCTTGGTCCACTGACCTTCGCGCTCGTCTTGAAACTGGCGCTCAGAAACGTCATTGATCACGCAATATCCTGCGACGTGGTTCAGGGCATCCCCCTCCAAGACATATTTGGCAGGCTTGCCTATGATGACGCCTAGCTCAACTTCCCAGTCGGTCTTGATCGAGGTCCGAGGCAGGATAATTGGGTCATTGGGGCCGCAGATTGCCGACGTTGCCTTCATGAAAATGACTGGTTCTGACGGCACCGGAAAGCCAGTTTCAGCAGCGTGGTCGGAATAGTTCAAGCCAATGCAAATGAATTTTCCTGTTCCACCAACACATGGGCCAAGGCGAGGATTACCATCGACCACGGGCAGGGTTTCAACGTTGATACCGTCAAGCATGGAAAGATCTGCCAAGACTATTGGATTAATATCAGACACATGCGCTGACAGGTCGCGCAGAATGCCATTTGCGTCAAACAGGCCAGGTTTTTCCTGGCCCCATTTTCCATAGCGAGTAAGTTTCAATTCGAATTTCCTTTTATTTAGGTGTGGCGTTCAGGTGGTCCAACCGCCGTCAATGGCGTGGGCTTGACCCGTTGTAAAACCGCTTTCATTGCTCGCAAGATAGCAGGCCAGCGCGGCAATTTCTTCAGGGCTTCCGATGCGACCCATCGGCTGACGCGCGTTGAATTCGCCCATAGCTTTTTCATAATCGCCAGTGTCACGAAGACGTTGTTGTAGCGACGGCGATTCAACTGTGCCCGGACAGATCGCATTGCAGCGAATACCACCAGCGACGTAATCAGCAGCGACAGATTTGGTCAAACCGATCACAGCTGCTTTGGTAGTGCCGTAGACGCAACGATTTGGAACACCCGTGATTGAACCTGCGACTGATGACACGTTGATAATATTGCCCGAACCTTGTGCCAACATTTCAGGCAACACCGCGCGAATTGTGTTAAACATGGCTTTGATATTCAGTGCATAGGCGAAATCGAGATCAGCCTCTGTTGCTTCTAACGCAGAACCAGAATGCACGATGCCTGCACAGTTGAAAAGAACGTCAACTTTTCCAATCCCCGCGACCAGCGTCTTAATCGCATCCCCGTCCGTTACATCCAATTTACGTACGTCCATTTGATCAACACCAGCCAACAAGTCGATGTTCAAATCGGTTGCAATAACGCGGGCGCCCTCTGCAGCCATGCGTTCAACTGTGGCGCGGCCGATGCCTTGCCCCGCTGCGGTGGCGAGCACTGTTTTTCCTTCAAGCCTATACAATTTTGTGTCTCCTGATATGTGATGTGATTAAATGCGCGTGGTCGCTGGTTATCTGAAAAGATGTTGGCTTGGGTAGCCGATACGCTGAAATTGCAGTTCCACTCAAAATCTGATCGCGTTCGTCTTGGGGCAATGGCGCCAGTAAATCATTGGTAATTTTCATCCATGTGTCGTAACTTGATGACTCGTTGAGAACTGGCCAATCGCTGCCCCAAATTGTGCGCTTTGGTCCATAGGCGGCTATCACCTCGTCAAAATAAGGTGCTAAATCACCGATCAGGAATTCTGGTCGGGCCAAAGCCGTCAAACCGGAAAGCTTGCAAAACGTGTTTGGATTTTGCGCTAACCGACGCAGTGCTGCGGACCACGACGTAAACGCCCCATCACTTATGGCGGGTTTGGCCGCGTGGTTTAGTACGATGCGCAAGTTTGCGTGCCGCGCCGAAAGTATTTCTAGCGCTGGTAAATGTGCTTCAAGCGCCAGAATATCAAGGGACTTTTCAAGCGTCGCAAGTTTCTCAAGTGCCGACGTAAACGCAGGTTGGGCCAGCCAGTCTGGATCTGTCTCTGGCTGTGCCATCATGCGGATTCCAAGAAATTTTTTATAACGGGCCAACTGTTCAAGTAGATCGCAAGCAGATGGTGAAGCCAGATCAACCCAACCCACCACACCGGCAATTGATGCCTCGTTTTCTGCAAGTGTCAGCAGAAATTTTGTTTCAGCCATCGTCGGTGTCGACTGGACCAGCACTGTTTGTGCTACGCTGTTTTGGGCCAGCAGTGGTTTTAGGTCAACGGGCAGGAAGTCGCGATTGATGATCGGTCGGGCAGAGCTGATCCAATCGTAGTCCCCTCGAACCAATGCCCAATAATGTTGATGTGCATCTACCCGCATCATTTGGTCGCCCCAGTAGTTAGCCCACTGACGAGTTTACGTTGCAACGGCAAGAACAACATCAATGTTGGGACCGTCGCAACCACCGAACCCGCCATCACAGCGCCCCAGTCAACCTGAACGTCTCCAAAATATTGGTACAATCCCAATGGGATGGTTTTTAGATCGTTTTCGGTGATCAACGCCAATGCCAGCAGATATTCAGACCAGCATTGCAAAAAGCCAAACGTCGCAGCTGCAACCATACCCGGCCACATGATGGGCAGGATAATACGGGTCACAATGATAAACCGCGACGCTCCATCCACCAATGCGGCTTCATCAAGGCTTTTAGGGATTGTGGTCAGGTATCCAACCAAAAGATACACAGTGAAGGGCATGATGAAGGCAGTGTAGCACAGGATCAACCCTATTTGACTGTTGATCAGGCCACCGCGCGCGAACAAGATAAAGATCGGATTTACGAGGATGATCCAAGGAAAGAATTGGCCGCCCATTATCGACCCAAACACCAACCCGCGCCCACGAAAGCGAAAGCGCGATAGACCATAGGCTGCAAAAAGTGACATGGAACACGCCAAGAATGTCGCCGTAACGCAGACCACCATGCTGTTGATGACGTAAATTAAATATCCATTCGAGAAAATCTTGTAGTAATTTCGTAAGGTCCAGCCACCTTCAGACGAAACCAACGAAACGGATAAACTCTCAAATGAACCCTTGAAGACGTAGAACGCTGGCGCCAACAAGAATATCGCAAAAAACCCAAATCCAAATAGCATGCCGCCGTTTTCAATGAACCGTGTCACCTTTTTAACTTTATTAGTCTGCATGATTTAACCCACCTTATCTTGCATATCGTTCAGTCCAAAATAGCGGAAATAGAGCGCACCAAACGCGGCCATGACGATTGCCATTGTTACGCCTATCGCTGCGGAATATCCGATGCGCAGGTCAATGAACGCCCGAATATAAACTTCGGTAGCGAGAACATTAGTGAAGGTGCCCGGGCCCGCGCCTGTCGCCAACCAAACGTAAACAAAATTATTGAATGTCCAGATCACGCTCATAAGCGTCAGCACAGATATTGTCGGGATCAGGTAGGGCAGCGTTATAAAGCGAAACAGTTGCCACCGATTTGCGCCGTCGATGTCGGCCGCCTCGTTCAGGTCTTCAGGAATTGTCTGCAATGCAGCCAACAACGAAACCCCTACAAGAGGTGTCGTATTCCAGACGATAATAATGATGATTGAAGGCCAAACCGTCGCAAGATCTGCCATGAATGCAATCGGGTCTGAAATCAACCCAGTTTTCAGAAGCCAGCTATTGATAGGACCGTGGCTGGGATCAAACAACCATCGCCAAGCGATCACAGCGACCACAGGCGGCGTCGCCCAAGGAACCAATAGAATGAGCCGCGCAATCGAGGTCATCTTCATGTTTTTTAAGAAGTCAGAATTTAGCAACAAGGCGAATAGCAGTCCAAGGATCAATCGGCAAACGACCGATATTCCTGTCAACCAAACCACCGTATTGATTGCAATATTTTTTAAGGAAGAACTGCGTAGAAATTCAGAGTAGTTTTCAAGACCAATAAAGTCGCCACCTTTACGCAGTTCCAACAACGTGATGTCCGTAAAGCTAAGTTCAAGATTGTAGAGCGTGGGATACAGATAGAATCCTACCAAGATAAGAAAGGTTGGAAGCAGCATCAAAAAAATGGTCAGCTTTTCCTGGATTCTAGGTCGCAATTTCATGGTAGCTCCAACGCAGTTTTGTAGGTCGGGCGAAAGCATGCGCATTCGCCTGACCGAAAAGGTTATTTATCAAGTAGCCGGTTTATTTCGACCAACAATTCGTCGGCGGCTTGCTCGGAACTCATCTGGCCTGACAAAGCAGTACCAAAGGCGCGCGATGTCACGTTCCACAATGGGCCGACACCAACACCGCTTTCCGCATAGGCACCCCAAGTGCGGGTATTGTTAGCCAGCTGTTCGGAAAACCCTAGCTCTTCGTCGCGGTATTCGATTTCAGATAGCATCGACTTTTGCGCAGGGAACTGGTTTGTATAATATTCCTCAAACAAGGGCGCCGAAGTCAAAAACTGTAATAGTTTCCAAGCTTCTTCCGGATGTTCTGTGTTTGAATTCACAACCAATGTCCGCCCACCCAAGTGGGTTTGAGGTCCCTCAGTACCGGCCATCATAACACCTGAATCGAATGGCAAAGGCGCGCCAGGGTGTATCTCTTCAAAAGCGGAAAGCAGTTGACGGTAAGTGTTGGTTGGCATTAAGGCCATCGCCTGGTTACCATCTAGCAAGGCTTGCAGCAGTGCAGGATCATGCGGTTGATCGATTGACAAAATGGACTTAGATGCCAAACCTTCATCGATGTAGGACTTGAAATAGTTCATCGCCTCGACGATTTGATCACGCGATGACCCAATTGTGTAACCACCATTACCATCAGCGGTGATTAGCTCTGATCCATTCGACCACAGGTAGTAGTTTACTGGAAACCAAATCTGATTCGCTGCCGGGAATGCAAAACCAGTTTTGCCGGTCGTCTCTTTGACCGATCGGCTGTCCTCTAGCAGATTGTTCCATGTTGTCGGAAACTCAGTTATCCCAGCTTCAGCCAGTAAATCCGTGCGATAAACCATGGCCCATGTATCTGCCGACCATGGAACTCCATAGGCTTTCCCGTCGAAGATCGTCAGATCGGTTGCGATAAAATCTTCAAAACCATTTTCAAATGCGCCATATTGAACAAGATCCTCAATCGGCAATACGGCTTCGGCTTCGGCCATTTCTTGCGTCCAAACAAAAGCGATATGAACAACATCCGGCCCCTGACCAACTGCGGATTCCCGTAAGAATTGATCGCGGCTATCTTTCCAAGCAATCGTTTTTAGATCAACTGTAATCCCCGGGTTTTCAGCTTCGAATTCATCTAACGCTGCTCGCATTTCCTCGCGCTCACTATCATTGAAGCGGAAAGATAGTTCCACCTCTGCACTCGCCACCATCGCAGTCGACGCCAAGAGCACGGCCGAAAGGAGTGGGTATTTTATAAAATTTAACATTATTTTTCTCCAGTTAGTTGGTTTTAGTTGATGTCGTAGTATACGACACCAAATCGTCTGAGGGCATCGAGATCAGGTTCGAACCCGATACCCAGTCCTTTGGGCAAATTCACAAATCCGCTATCTAGCGACAAATCTATATGACCCAATTCGGTTCGCAGTGGATTGGGATTGGCATCAAGCTCAACCCGCCCGTTCCCGCCAAGTGCGGCGAGAGTATGAAATGATGCTGCCAAGCCAACTGCGGTCCCCATATAGTGCATGGACACAGAGACATCGTTTTTTAAGGCATGTTGACCTGCCGCAAAGCAGCCGGAAATGCCACCCCATTTGGCGATATCAGGTTGGATGACGTGCAAAGAGCCGTTGTTCACATGCTCTTCAAATTTGCTTTGCGAGGCGATATTTTCACCGGCCGCGAGAGGCGATTTACTGGCCTTTGCAAGTTTGACCCACTCAGATGGGCACGAATCTGCCATGATTGGTTCTTCGACAAAGGACAGGTTCCACTGCGACAATGCGTTGATCGTCTCGGCGGCACTGACAGAGTCCCAGTTCTGGTTCGCATCGATGCATAACATCATCGATTGCGCGTCATGGGCACGGAATGTCTCTAGGAGGGCAAGGTCACGGTTTAGATCGAAACCAACTTTCAATTTTACGCCTGTGTGCCCCATCGCCGTCAACTTAAAGGCGAGAGTATCGGGTTCTTCGACACCTGGGGAGGAGGCATAAACCTGTACTTGATCCAACGCATCTGCGTTAAGGAATTGAGAGAGACTTTTACCCGCAACGCGTGCCGCAAGATCAGCAGCCGCCATGTCCAAGGCAGACATGCAGTGATTGAACGGTCCGGGTTCACCGATATGAATGACCATTCGGGCCAATTCGTGTTCCAGGTTTTGACGCAGCGACGCCCAGTCATTTAAATTACGACCTAGAACAAGCGGACCGATGAGATCTTTCATCAGGTTTATCTTTGCTATATTTCCTTTGGGGGGGTAGTTGCACCATGCCTCACCCCAACCATACGCGCCGTCATCTGCGGTAAGGCGCAGCAATAGCCCGTTGCGTGTCGGCATGGGGGCAAGCGAGGATACTGGCCCAGCATCCACCATGCAGGACACTGCAAATAGCTCTAAACGTTCAATTTTTTGGGCAGATACCATCTACATTTCCTCACTGATTCGGCCAAGTTTCGTAAATTACTTACTGATTGCTATCTGATTAATCAGTGATTGTATAGTTATTAAATTTAGTTTGACAACCACGCACATTTGTAGATATTAAAAGGCTCAAGTTGTCGCGATCATGCGGCAGGAACAACTTTTACAAGGATTTATGAATGTCCCGCGCTGCCGCATATCAGGAATTTCGGACCCGCCTTTTGTCTGGGGAGCTTTCACCAGGCCAGTTCATTACACAAAAGGAATTGGCGCAATTGGTAGGGGTTCCGATTGGGACCGCGCGTGAAGTTATCCAGAAGCTGGAACACGAATCGCTGCTAAAGGTGCATCCACAACGTGGCATTCAAATCACTGATATTACGATAAAGTTTATTCGTGAAGCCTATGGATTGCGCCTGACTTTGGAACTGCATGCCATAACCAACTTTGCATCTGGCGAATATCGTGTGGCGGTGGACGCATTGCTAAAGGCCACACGTTACGCACGTGACGCACTTCTTGAAGAGATATCCGACGAGTCATTAGGGCGTGCTGTAGATGTCGATTGGCAAATGCACGATACGCTCATCGAATGCATGGGCAATGACCTTTTAACAGAAACATTCCAGATCAATGCAGCGCGCCTGCGCCTGATCAAGGTGAATAACCGTCTGTCACACGACCGCGCCATAACTGCGCTAAACGAACATCTCAAAATACTAGAGTACTGCGCCGCACGCGATGCTGTCGCTGCGTCCGAGGGGCTCTCACGTCATATACATACATCCATGGATCGCGCGCTAAGCGGCGAATAGGAGAAAACATGTCACAAATCGATATCTCGTCAGTTGAAAAAAGTTATGGTGCCGTAAAAGTTATCCATGGCGTAGAAATTGAAATCAAAGACGGTGAATTCGCTGTACTTGTCGGCCCTTCGGGATGCGGGAAATCAACACTTTTGCGCATGATTGCGGGATTAGAGGATATATCCGCAGGTGAAATTTCTATTGGTGGCGATGTGATTAACGACCTGCGCCCCAAGGATCGTGGTATCGCCATGGTTTTTCAGAACTATGCGCTTTATCCCCATATGACTGTCGCAGAAAACATGGGCTTTGCTCTTCGCCTTTCAAAAACCAGTAAACCTGAAATTGCGAAAAAGGTTGGGTCAGTTTCGGAAATTTTGGGCTTGGAAGATTTGCTTGAACGCTATCCCAGGGAATTGTCAGGCGGTCAGCGGCAGCGCGTTGCCATGGGGCGTGCCATTGTGCGTGATCCAGCAGTATTTCTCTTCGACGAACCACTTTCAAACCTCGACGCTAAACTGCGTGTCAAAATGCGCACCGAAATCAAAGCGTTGCACCAAAAACTGAAAACAACAATCGTCTACGTGACCCACGACCAGATCGAAGCCATGACTATGGCTGACAAGATTATCGTGTTGGAAGGCGGATATGTGTCGCAAGTCGGCACGCCACTTGAACTATATGATCACCCCAAGAACCGCTTTGTCGCAACATTCATCGGCTCACCGTCAATGAATGTACTTTCTGCAGAAATTTTGAGTCCAACCACACTGAAGTTGAGCGACGGACAGGAAATATCCACAAAGAACAATATGGAAATCGGTAGCAAAGTTGATTTTGGGATACGGCCTGAGCACCTATCAATTAGCAAAAACGGTGAGGGGATTGAGGCGCAAGTTATCGTGGTTGAGCCAACCGGTTCAGAAACTCATCTATCTTGCAGTGTTGGTGGAATGGACCTTCTTGTCGCGATAAGAGGACGGACGGATCTTATGCCAGGGGAAATCATACATGTTGTTCCAGACTGGGCTCACGCGCATCTGTTCTGCGCAAACAGCGGACTTGCACTAAGTCCAAACAGCGCCAACGCGCCAAATTTATCTTAACCGGAGAGATGTAAATGCAGCGAATGGGTATGGTCATTGGGATTTATCCTGAGAAGATTACTGAATACAAACAACTTCATGCACAGGTTTGGCCCGCAGTGACAGCACGTTTGAAGCGTTCCAATATATCAAATTACACAATCTTCCTGCATCAGCCTGAAAATCTCTTGTTTGCCTACTGGGAATACAACGGTAAAGATTTTGAAAAGGATCGCGCCAAGACCGCAAAAGACCCGGATACTCAAGAATGGTGGAAGCTGTGCGACCCACTGCAAGACCCTCTGGCCAGTCGCAAAGACGGCGAATGGTGGTCGCGGATGGGTGAAATATTCCACCTCGATTAGTGGTCTTTACGCCGAGCAACCCAAGGCCACACATTTTAAAAAGGACCAAGATATGAAACGAAATAGAGTTGGAAAAACTGCTGTCGAAGTGACTGAAGTTTCATTCGGTTGCTCAGGCATCGGAAACTTGTTTGAAGAAACGTCAGATACAGCAAGTATGGAAGTTTTGAAATGTGCTTGGGACGCGGGTATCAGGTACTTTGATACAGCGCCGCATTACGGCCGTGGCCTATCAGAAAAGCGGTTGGGCACATTTCTGAAGACCAAAAAATGCAATGAATATGTGCTTTCCACCAAAGTTGGCCGTGTTTTGACGCCAGGTAAGCCTATGGCCAAAGTTGATGGTTTTATAAACCCACTGCCAAATGATGTTCACTATGACTATTCCGGTGATGGCATTGAAGCCTCCTTTGAGCAAAGCTGTCACACGCTTGGGGTCAGTTCCGTTGACATTATTTACGTACACGATCTCGGAGTTCAAAGCCATGGCAATGGTGCCGCAAGACACACAAATGCGTTCCTTGAAAGTGGTTACGAGCGGTTGGTGAAAATGAAAGAAGCGGGTCGGATTGGCGCTTTTGGATTGGGTGTTAACGAAACACAAATCTGCCTTGATGTGATGGACTTTGGTCCTATCGACGTCATTCTGCTTGCCGGTCGCTTGACCTTGCTTGACAGATCAGCGGAACAAGAACTCACTGGTCGTTGCGCCGAGGCCAACACCAGTTTGGTACTGGGCGGTATATTCAACTCGGGAATTCTGGCGACCGGGCCAGTCAGAGGCGCTACTTACGACTACGGCCCCGCACCCGAAAAATTGATGAAACGCGTGACAGTTCTTGAAAAAGCCGCGCTTCAGTTCGGCGTTCCATTATCATGTGCTGCCTTGCACTTCGCTGCACGGCATCCTGCTAGCACTTCAATTTTGCTTGGAACCGCAAAACCCACAAATTTGTTGAGAAACCTCGAGGCTCTAGGCACAATAATTCCTGATGGAATTGATAAGCTGTTCAAAGAAAAATTTATCTGAAAGAACTGTGGCTGGACCTTGATGGCGCCATGATCAAGTGGACCGCATGAAAACCTTAATCAATCACCTCGAAAAATATAACATCAAGGA
>TARA_B110001450_G_scaffold25999_1_pt1 | contig 11792 bp, 12 predicted proteins | sample TARA_B110001450 | Tara Oceans TARA_B110001450 (sample SAMEA4396538) | marine metagenome | biome: Polar Biome; feature: [SRF] surface water layer (ENVO:00010504); material: water (ENVO:00002006), including particulate matter (ENVO:01000060) such as... | depth 5 m | reverse complement strand
GGTTAAAAGCCGAGCTTAAGAACTAATGCGGCCATCCGGCTGCGTCCGTAGGAGATTTACCATGGCGAAGCCAACCACAATTAAGATACGCCTGAATTCCAGTGCGGGAACTGGCCACTTCTATGTGGCTAAAAAAAATGCGCGGACAATGACTGAGAAAATGGTTGTTCGTAAATATGATCCGGTTGTTCGTCAGCACGTTGAATATAAAGAAGGCAAAATCAAATAAGCATACAGCTGTTTTGATTTTTTTTGAGGGCCGTGCATGATGCGCGGCCTTTTTTAATTTTACATATCTGTTGGCTGAAGTGCTAAGTTTGGCACTGGGTGGGTATTATTATCTCATCCGTAATCGCAAATAAAACCATAAACTTCTGAATATCAATATAGTTGGACTCTGAAAAAGATTAGATTTTTCATAAAAAAACTCCCCAGTCTTTTTTGGCTGGGGAGTTTTTTAGTTAGAGATTAGCCTAAAGTGCGTTACTCGCTGCTACCCATGAACATTAGCAAGAAAGAGAACATATTCAGGAAATCTAGGTAAAGGTTTAACGCGCCGAAAATGGCTGATTTGGCTAACCACTCTTGGTCACCATGATGGGCATGTGCTAAGTATTGGTTCTTAATTGTTTGAGTGTCATAGGCCGTCAATGCCGCAAAAACCAGAACACCAATACCTGAAATTGCGAACATCAGGGCAGGAGACTGGAGGAAAATATTAACAACCATAGCCACGACAAGGCCAATAACCCCCATTACGAGGAAGCTACGCATGCCTGACATGTCACGTTTAGTAACGTAGCCGAACAAGGACAGACCGGCAAAAGCAATTGACGTCACTAGGAAAGTTTGTGTGATTGAATACCCGGTGTAGCGGATGAAAATTGAGCTAAGGGAGAGGCCGATTAGAGTTGCAAAGATGAAAAAGAACAGTTGAGCACCCGCAGCAGATGCGCGCCGCATAACAGCACCCATCCCAAGAAACAAAACTGCCAACGGGGCAAACATGATTACATATTTTAGGCCAGTTCCATAGATCAGATACCCAAAGTTGGTGAGCATTTTTCCGTTTGGCAATTGAGCAACCACTTGGCTTTGATCAGTAGTTGTAGCAAGACCTGCAATGGCCCATGCTGCCAAAGCTGTGATCAGCATGCCTATGGACATAGTACCGTATACTTTGTTCATGTGCGCCCGCAACCCGGCATGTATTGCCGCGGTGCGGCTACCTGAATCGGCGGTTATTGTATTATAGTCGGCCATTTTGGTCTCCAAGTTTTTTAAGATCGAACGAATTTTTTCTGCTGTGTCCAATATTGGTACATCTTTCGCTGATTTCAAGCGAATTAAATGCTTCATTGGTCAAATTTAATGAAAAAGTGTTAAATTTATGATACCGCATGTTGCAATTTTAGCGTAATCTTAAAGATCCCCTTTGAAGCCTTCTATAACAATCTTTCCTGTAGACTTGCGTTCTTTCAAATACGCGAGCGCATTTATTGCATCTGAAAACGCAAATTTCTTGCTAATATGAGGGCTTAAAGTACCTTGTTCGATAAATTTGAAAATCTGTGATAAACTTTCTGTTACCAGATGTGGCGCAAAGTTGAGATAGCCTCCCCAGTAAAATCCTTTTACGTCAACATTTTTTACTAATAAGTGGTTTGCCTTTATTTGAGGAACTTCACCGCTGGCAAACCCGATCACTAAATACCGCGCCTCCGGCCGGCAACACCGCATGGCCGTCACAAAATTTTTGCCACCAATTGGATCATAGACAACGTCAACACCACCTATGCCTTTAACAATTGCGTGGATATCTTCAGCGCTGCTATCAATCAATATATCGGCTCCACGTGTCCGACACACATCAAGCTTGTCTCTTCCGCGCGCAACGGCGACGACCTGTGCCCCTAAAGCCTTGCCAATCTCCACAGCAGTTAACCCAACGCCGCCTGAGGCGCCTAGAACCAAAAGTGTATCGTCGGGCTTCAAGTTCGCTCGGTGTGTTAATGCCAGATGTGATGTTCCGTAAGCGATCAAGCTGCAAGCGGCTTGCTCAAAGCTTAATGCGTCAGCAATTTTAAGACATCGAGATTCATCTGCCGCTGCGTATTCCGCTAAACCGCCCGATCCAGCAAAAGCAGCTACACGGTCTCCAATTTTAAAACCTTTTACAGTCTCTCCCAAAGCCACCACAGTTCCAGCAATTTCCATACCCAGAGTGAATGGTAGGTTTGGAGTTTCTTGATATGTGCCGTTGATCATTAATAAATCTGCGAAATTGAGGCTACAAGCCGTGACACTAATTAAAATTTCGGTTGGACAAATTTTTGGGTGAGGGACTTCAACAAACACTGGTGGACTTGCGTGATTTTCTACTTGAAGTGCGCGCATCTGTTTGACCTTTCTGCAGCTTGGATGACTTTTTAATACGCTAGTCAGCTTAGGCTCAAAGTTCCAGTCCTCAATCGCTTGCTTGACCGCGATGGACTGCTGACCATAAATGGGGGTGACATTAGGAAGCGCAATCCATGACCCAAAATTATCTTGATGCAGACGTGATTTTGTCCACTGCTTTTCGGGTTGCTGATGCAGCAGCTGTTGAAACTTTAAAATGGTTTAGAGCCCCCCAACTTTTAGCCAAAAATAAGCTTCAAGCTGGATACGACCCTGTAACTCAAGCAGATCGGGCCGCTGAGTATGCTATGCGCTCAGTTTTGAATAAATTTTGTCCGAATGATGCTGTTGTTGGTGAGGAGGAGCAAGACAAACAAGGAATCTCGGGCTTATCGTGGGTGCTTGATCCAATTGATGGGACGCGAGGTTATATGAGCGGCACGCCGACTTGGGGTACGTTAATAGCCCTTAATGACGGAGTTTCACCAGTTTTAGGTATTATTGACCAACCCTATATTGGCGAACGATACGTTGGTGGTTTAGGGCATGCCTTCATGGAACGCAAAGGGGTTCGCGTCAGTTTGCGGACACGCGCCACCTCAGATCTGAGCGACGCCATAATTTTTACAACCTTCCCTGAAGTAGGCTCTGCAAAAGAAGCAGAGGCATTTCGTGCGGTAGCTGATGCCTGTAAGTTAGTACGTTATGGAATGGATTGTTATGCCTATGCGTTACTTGCGGCTGGCCAAATTGACCTAGTTATTGAGGCCGGCCTTAAACCCTATGATATTCAGGCCCCAATTGCCTTGGTTAGGGCCGCAGGTGGAATAGCTACTGATTGGGCTGGTGACAATCCGATGAACGGGGGTTCCTGCCTTTGTGCTGCAAATGCACAGGTTCATGCAGCGGCACTTAAAATATTAAAACACTACGGTCATGACTGATACGCTAATTCAAAATGCCCGCCTTGTACTTGTAATGGACGCAAGACGCAGGGCACTGTCTAACTGTGACGTCTTAATCCGAGGTGGATTAATAGCAGCGGTTGGTTCTGGGCTTTCATCCGCAGGGTGCCGAGTTGTAAATGCGGACGGCTGTTTGGTTACACCTGGTTTAATCAATACACACCATCACCTTTATCAAACAATGACGCGCGCCGTCCCTGATGCTCAGGACCAGACCCTGTTTGGCTGGCTGAAAACTCTTTATCCGATTTGGTCCGCTATGCGTCCTGATGATTTTTTTACGTCAGCACAAGTTGGAATGGCAGAGTTGCTGTTGTCAGGTTGCACGACAACCTCGGACCACCTTTACATTTATCCGAACGGAGCGCGCCTAGAAGATACGATTGAGGCTGCAAACGAAATCGGAATGCGATTTCAGCCGACACGTGGTGCAATGAGTATTGGAGAAAGTGATGGTGGCCTACCCCCCGACCACTTAGTTGAAAATGAGCCAGAAATATTAGAGGATATGATCCGGGTCATCGATGCCTTTCACGATCCAAGTCACGGATCCATGGTGCGAGTTGGGGTCGCGCCGTGTTCACCCTTCTCCGTCAGTCGTGAGCTGATGCGAGATACCGCCATATTGGCACGGGACAAAGGTGTGATGATGCATACCCATTTAGCTGAAAATGAGGAAGATGTTGCCTACAGTATTGATAAATTTGGAGTACGTCCTGGACAATATGTAGAAGATCTTGGGTGGGTTGGTCCTGACGTTTGGCATGCGCATTGTGTTAAGCTTGATGCGCAAGAAATAGAGCTTTTTGCTCGTACTAAAACAGGTGTGGCCCATTGCCCGTGTTCCAATTGTCGCTTAGCGTCAGGAATTGCCCCGATACGCGCAATGCGCGATGCTCGGGTTCCAGTTGGATTGGGAGTAGATGGATCAGCCTCGAACGATAACGGAAATTTAATGGCTGAGGCGCGTCAAACTATGTTACTTCAGCGCGTTGCCTTAGGGGCCGGGGCTATGTCTGCGCATGAAGCTTTAGAGATTGCCACCCTGGGAGGTGCTCAGGTTTTGGGGCGCTCCGACTGTGGATCTTTGAGCGTTGGCCAATGTGCAGATTTAGCAATCTGGGACATGAATGACGTTAATGCTGCAGGAAATTGGGATCCAGCTGCGATCTTGCTTGCTGGCCCAAGTTTGGCCCGCGATGTTTTCGTTAATGGGAAACATATTGTGGCTGCTGGGCAGATTACGACTGTTGACCAACGGGCATTGGCAGCCCAGCAAAACAAGCAAAGTATGGCTCTTCGGAGCCGTGCATAAACTTATCCGACAAGATCGCCTGCGATCCAGACGTCGCGTACTGCCCTATCGTCGCCCATCATGATGGTTGGAAAGAGGTTTTCCCAAAAGTCTTCTGCATTGTTAACACGCTGAGCGATTCCAGAAGTTGAGCTTAAATCTAGGATGCAGAGATCAGCTTCAGCGCCTATGCCAAGGTGTCCAATAATACCTTGAAGATGCAATGCTTGCGCTGATCCCTCGCTGGCCAGCCACATGAGCTGAGCGGGATGTAGTACGGCCCCTCGCAATTGTGCTACCTCATAGGCTGCTGCCATTGTGCGCAGCATTGAGAAATTGGATCCCCCACCAATATCCGTCGCTAGCCCTATGCTAACTTTGGCTTTCGCCAGGCCCATGAGGTCGAACAGGCCAGAACCAATGAACGTATTTGACGTAGGGCAGTGCACCACAGAGGCGCCAACCTCGGCCAATCTGGCCGCTTCACGTGGTTCAAGATGTATGGAATGCCCATATACGCCGCGTTTGCCGAGCAGGCCGTACTTCTCGTATGTGTCAAGATAATCGCGTGCATCTGGGAAAAGATTTTTTACCCAAGCAACCTCTTCGCGTTGCTCGGATAGATGCGTTTGCATAAGGCATGTGGGTCGTTCGGCCCAAAGCGCTCCAAGAGCCTGCAATTGTTCAGGTGTTGAGGTGGGTGAAAATCTAGGCGTGATTGCATAGATCGCGCGACCGTTGCCGTGCCAGGCGTCAGCAAGTGCCTTACTTTCATCGTAAGCGCGTTGGGCGGTATCCACCAAACCGTCTGGGGCATTGCGGTCCATGCAGGTTTTACCACCTATTACCCGCATTCCGCGATTGGCCGCAGCCTCGAAATATGCAGTCACTGAAGTTGGCGAAGAGGTGCAGTAACTTGCCATTGTTGTTGTGCCATGCGCCAAAGCTATATCCAAATAACTCACTGCAATATCTGCAGCATAGCTTGGATCTGACAGGCGCATCTCTTCTGGAAATGTGTAGCTGTTGAGCCAATCTATTAGCCGTTTACCCCAGCTTGCGATAATAGCGGTTTGTGGGTAGTGAACGTGAGCGTCAACAAAGCCAGGTAAAATTAAATCATTTCCATAATCAGTAATATCCGCGCGCGGATATGCTTCAAGTAGGGCGCTGCGTGAACCACGCCCAATGATATGACCGTCCTGGATAACGATTGCGCCATCAGTTTGATGATGTGAAACATTTTCCCACTCTTGTTCAAATGGGTCGCCGTCAAACCACAAGGTTTGGCCCAATAGTAATTTTTGATTCAATGGATATTCTCCCAAATGCACATGTGCCGAGCTTCACCTTGTCATAGGCTCAGCAACTTCGTAAAGGCAGGTATGTCAATTCTCACAGATAATAAACTGAAACTGAATGATGTATTAGATAATCAGAGGGTATCTGATGTCGGTATGGGCGTTGACCAAAGAGATTTTTTCCGACTTCATGAATTGTTAGATCCTCTTAACCCTACCGATATTATTGGATTTTTTACCTTCGTGGGTCTTGCTGCTGGGATGTTTCTATGAATTTGGACACTCTCAAAATGGAGGCACGCATGGCAGCTTTTGTGCGGCGTAAAAAAGCGTTTGAGGCTCAAAATGGAGCAGTCAGTAGTGTTTTGTCTGAGGTTCTTGCAGGATACCGCGGGGTTCCACTCGCAGGATTTATGCCTATCAACACTGAAATTAATCCGCTCGCTTCAATGGCTGAGGCATCTGTGCATGGGATGGTTGGCGTTCCGGTGATTGAGGCACCCGCAACGCCGTTAAAATTTGCACAATGGGCGCCTAACACTGAATTAATAGTGGGTGCGTTTAAGGCAAAAATACCTGCCCAAATCGACTGGATGATACCCGAAATTTTGATTGTGCCTCTAGTAGCATGGGACCCTGAGGGTGGCCGTCTTGGTTATGGGGGAGGATTTTACGATCGAACACTAGAAGAACTGCGTGCGCATGGACCTATTCTTGCAATTGGTTTTGCGTTCAATGCGCAGATGGCAAGAAATTTGCCACTGGAAACAACTGATCAACCTTTAGATATGATTGTCACTGAGGATGAGGTTATTACTATGAAAAACTAAATTGGGTGCTGGGCACAATTTCAAATCCGCCATCTTTTAGATTGAGAATACGGTCCAAGATAACGCTGAATATAATATAAAAAATGACTGCTTTGGCTGCAGATCTCAGCTTTATCTTGCCATAATGCTAATTGAGATTTAAGGGCGTAATATGAAAATTCTTTACCTTGGTGATGTAATGGGCCGCTCTGGGCGGCAGGGAATTACAGACGAGCTGCCAAGCCTCCGGACGCGATTGAATGCGGACTTTGTCGTAGTTAACGGAGAGAATGCCACAAGTGGTATGGGCTTATCTGGTAAACACGCGCAAGGTCTTCTTGCGGCGGGAGCGGATTGCATAACGCTGGGTGATCACGCGTTTGATCAGAAAGATATGTTGCAATTTATAGAAACTGAACCTCGTATACTACGACCATTGAATTTCTCTAAATCTGCACCTGGCCGTGGGGCTGCGCTGTTAACAGCAACTCGAGGACGTAAAGTTCTAGTGATGCAGGTTTTGGGTCAGGTTTTCATGAAGCGACCGTTTGATGATCCGTTCTCGGCTGTTGATGCAATCCTAAGTCGCCATCCTTTGGGGGGACAGGCAGCTGCAATTGTTGTGGATATGCATTGTGAAGCGACCTCGGAAAAAATGGCGATGGGACATTTTTGTGATGGTAAGGCAAGTATGGTTGTTGGAAGTCATACCCATGTGCCTACCGCCGACGCGCAGATTTTGGAGCGAGGAACCGGGTTTCAAAGTGACGCAGGCATGTGTGGTGACTATAATTCTATAATTGGGATGCAAAAAGCTGAACCTTTACGTAGGTTCATTACTGGCATGCCAAAAGCAAGGTTTGAACCAGCCTTAGGGGCAGCAACGCTCTGTGGGCTGTTGGTTGAGACGGATGACTCAACAGGAAAAACTAAATCAATTGAGATGATCCGCCACGGTGGCCGTCTGAGCCAAAGTCCAAGTTTGGCACCATAGGATTAATGACTCGTTTGATCCCTTTTGCGTGGTTGCTATTTATTGGTACGAGCTGGGGGCTAACACAACCTTTGACCAAGATAGCCGTGAGTACTGGCTATCAACCCTTTGGGATAATTTTTTGGCAAATGGTAATTGGAGTAATTATTCTTGGAACGGTAAATTACCTACGCCGAAGACCTTTACCTTTGAACCCCCGCGTTATCTTGTTTTATTTTTTGTTTGCGATGATCGGTACACTTATTCCGAACGCCTCGTCTTATCATGCCTACACTATGTTGCCTTCGGGCATAATGTCGTTGCTTTTGTCTTTGATCCCGATGATGGCATTTCCCATTGCTCTCGCTTTGGGCTTAGATGAGTTTAATATTAAGCGGCTAGCTGGGCTTTCTTTGGGTCTCGCTGCCGTGTTGTTAATTGTAGGTGTGCCTACAGCCTTACCAGACCCAGCAATGCTTGCTTTCATCCCTTTAGGTATTCTAGCCAGTTTGATGTATGCTTTCGAAGGAAATTTTGTTGCGCGATTTGGGACTGGAGGCGTTGGGCCTGTTCAATTGTTGCTGGGCTCATCCATTGTTGGCGCTTTGATAATGGGCCCCTTGTCTGTCGCAACTGGCCAATGGATCAATCCACTGCATTCCTGGCACGCGGAGGATTGGGCTTTGATCGGCTCTGCTTTCATCCACTCATTTGTTTATACGCTTTATGTGATGATTGTGCGAAATTATGGCCCCGTTTTTTCGGTTCAAGTGAGTTATTTAGTAACAGCCACTGGATTAGGTTGGGCAATGTTAATTTTAGGAGAGCGTTATACTGGCCCAGTTTGGCTGGCTTTAGGGATCATGTTTATTGGAATGTATTTGGTAAGTCCGCAATTTAATGATAACAATGGTGTGGGACATACACCTAATTGACATTTTGCAGGCTTTATTTTTGTAGCTAATCGATGCTCTAATCGCCTCATAATATACTCCTTATTTTTGGAACCTTTATCTGGAATAAATATTATAGTGGCCAAAAGATTAAAATTAAGGGAATCGAAACTGTGACAACAAGAATTTCGAGCGGTAGCCCAAGGCGCCAGTAATCCCCAAAAGAATAGCCTCCAGGTCCCAAAATAAGTGTATTATTTTTATGGCCAATCGGTGTTAAAAAGGCGGCAGATGCTGAAATTGCAACGGCCATCAAGAAAGGATCTGGGTTCACCTCAAGGGTTTGTGCCATTTGAATGCCAATTGGGGCCGCTACAATTGTCGTTGCGGTGTTATTAAGCACGTCAGACAGGGTCATTGTCACAATCATCAGCACTGTTAAGATAATCCAAGGTGCCATGCCCTGCGTGAGGTCAATTAAAGCCGCTGCAATAAGTTCTGTGCCGCCACTACTTTGTAAAGCTGCGCCCAACGGGATCATTGAACCCAAGAGAACGACTATGGGCCATTCGATGTGGCTGTAGAGTTGGTGGAGCGAAATAATTCCCCCGAGCGTGTAAGCAATAACGACCAAGCCTAAAGCGATTGGCAGATAAATTAGGCCAAAGCTTGCGGCAATAACTGCACTTGTAAAAAGGCCAATCGCCATCCAAACTTTGCTATCTGCTGTGACCTGAAGTCCGCGATCTGCTAGGGGAAGGCAGCCTAGCCAGCTCACAACATCATCAGAGATGTCTTCCGGTGTGAGGAGCAATAAAATGTCACCTGGCCGCAGTATTGTTTTTCGCAATTGCTTTGTTACGCTGCGACCCTCTCGTGATAGCCCCATAACAACAGTGCGCTGTCGCCAAGCTAGCCCAACTGATTGGGTTGTACGTCCGTTAACGCGGGAGCCTTCCGTGACCACACACTCAACCATGGTTAAACCATCACTGTCTGTACGCAAGATCTCTTCGCGTTTGCTGTCGGAGAAATCCAATTGTACTGCTGTACGAAATTCATCCAAGGCTTCAGGCACCGCCTTTAAAACTAGGGCGTCACCGGCTTCCAAAGCTATGTTTTTTGCTGTCCCATAAGATTTTTTACCACTACGGATTAGGCCCAATATTGCGACATCATTTTTTTCTGCAATTTCATAAAGGCTATGAAGGCGTTCCCCAATGTGCTTTGAGATTTCTGGTATGGTCAATTCAGCAATAAACTCACTAATGTCATCGAAACTTGTAGCTTTAGCCTCATCTTCGCGTTGTGGGATCAACCGCCATCCAATAAACGACACAAACAATAGGCCAACAAGCGCTGTGATCCCGCCGACAGGCGCAAAATCAAACATCTTAAAAGGCGCACCAAGGGATTCTTCTCTAATGGCTGCAATGATGATGTTTGGAGGGGTCCCTATCAAAGTAGCCATTCCACCCAAAATGGTGGCAAAGGACAAAGGCATTAATGAAAGGCCAACGGCTCTTTTTGCCTTACGGGCTGTTTGAATATCAACCGGCATCAAAAGCGCAAGCGCGGCTACATTATTCATAAAAGCCGACAACACGCCGCCAATTACGCCCATCAAAGCAATATGCTGAGGAAGCTTGCGTGAGGTATCAACCAATGTACGTGTTATTAAGAAAACTGCACCTGATTTCACCAAACCTGCAGAGACAATAAGGACCAATGCCACAACCAGAGTGGCTGGGTGACCAAAGCCTGAGAAAGCGGCTTTGGTCGGAACAAGGCCAAACAATACTGCAATCATGAGAGCGGCAAAAGCCACAAGATCGTAGCGAAGCTTGCCCCAAATCAGCATAGCAAAAACTAATCCGAATAATGTAAATAGCATACTTTGATCTAAGGTCATGGTCTTACTCCAAAAAATGGGCTTACCGGTAATGTCTCATAGAGCGACTTAGAGATAAATAGTATACGGGCGGAAACAATGGTGAATCGCCTTTTGAGTGGGAACATGGGTTGAATTACGCGCTTCCTCTGCTTAAAACATTTTAAAATGTTAAGATCAGGGGGCATTCATGGCTGGCCATTCAAAATGGGCGAATATTCAGCACCGCAAAGGACGTCAAGATGCGGCGCGCTCTAAGTTATTTTCAAAACTGGCCAAAGAAATTACTGTTGCTGCTAAAATGGGCGATCCGGACCCTGATAAAAACCCAAGGCTCCGTTTGGCGGTAAAAGAGGCAAAGTCTTTGTCCGTTCCAAAAGATGTGATTGATCGTGCTATTAAAAAATCCCAAGGAGGAGATGCGGAATCATATGATGAAATTCGTTACGAAGGTTATGGTCCAGGTGGCGTTGCTGTAATTGTTGAAGCAATGACAGATAATCGTAATCGCACGGCTTCGGTTGTTCGCAGTACTTTTACCAAATGTGGCGGAAACCTTGGTGAAACTGGGTCTGTCTCCTTCATGTTTGATCGTAAGGGACAAATTTTGTACTCGGCCGCAGTGGGTGACGAGGATACCGTAATGATAGCCGCGCTTGAGGCGGGTGCTGAAGATGTTGAAACAGAGGAGCATGGCCATGCTATTTTCTGCGCGGATACAGAATTGAATGACGTATCGACTGCTTTGGAAGCGGAGCTCGGAGAAGCGGAGAGTACAAAATTGATATGGAAGCCACAAACAACGACAGAACTTGATCTCGAAGGTATGGAAAAGTTGATGAAGCTTATTGATACTTTGGAGGATGACGATGATATTCAACGGGTCACTGCCAATTTTGAGGCTAGTGACGAGGTAATGGACGCACTCTAATTTTTAGATAAAAAGTGGGGGCAGGCGCTGTTATATTTTTATCTTTTGGCCGTTTCTGACATGATCATTGATCTACTAACTACATATTTCAGCCAGAAGGTCGGTTTCTTTCGCACTGGTGTACCAGCAGATTGTTATTGAAGCCAACTTTAGACGCACTCAAAAAAAGTACGAGTTTATCTTGCAACTTTTTTGAGAAATAGGCTGGTCGCAATAGATCTACTTTGGGCTTTTAAGCTCTTGAATGCAATTTGTACGGGCTCAAAATCGTAGTTAATAAACATTTTACAGTAAAATTTGGTTCAATTGTGAAGTGTACTTGACGGCATATGATT
>TARA_B110001450_G_scaffold74540_2_pt1 | contig 11803 bp, 13 predicted proteins | sample TARA_B110001450 | Tara Oceans TARA_B110001450 (sample SAMEA4396538) | marine metagenome | biome: Polar Biome; feature: [SRF] surface water layer (ENVO:00010504); material: water (ENVO:00002006), including particulate matter (ENVO:01000060) such as... | depth 5 m | reverse complement strand
ATATTTTTAATATATTTTTAATATAATTTTTAATATAATTTTTAATAAAAATAAAATATTATATTATTTTATTATTTTATTATATAATATGAATTATAATGTTACTTTGCAAAATTTCAAAAAAAATGATAACATAAATCATGAAATATATTCCCGCCAATTTCCTTCTCAACAATTAAATATGAATTTTTCACCACGTTCAGTATCTACCAAATATAGCACATTACCTATTTTAGACCATAGAAAAGAAACTAGTGTACCAATAAATAATTATCCAATTTATGATAGTAATTCTACATTTTTTCCAGGAACGTCTAAGCCACAATTTTGTGGTTTTGCAAAAAATGTAGATTTAGAATCAAGTTTAAGAAGCCAATTTTTCGCATTACAAAAAGCAGACCAAGCAAAATATATACCATCGTCAGATAGTAATTTATATGAAAATCCAATAGATTTTATGAATACCAATCAAGATTTGAACAATCATTTATTATTTCAAAGACCTAGTTTTAATGATTTTAATCCAAATTTGTCAAATAATATTGGAAATGAAATATTTTTAAATTCTACAAAAGTTCAACTTAAAAATTTATAATTAGTTAATAATTTAATAAAAAATTAATATATATACTTATAATCAATTATATATTAATATGGAAGTTAATAAAACAAAAGATGCAGATTTAATGCTTTTGGGAAATAAAGAATTATATAATAAATTAGTTAATAAAAATGAGAAGTCAATTATAATGAAAAATGACTTTATAAAATATAAAAAAGAAATAAAAACAAAGATAAATGAATTATTTACAATGTATAGTGACCCAAGTAATAATTGTTTATTTATAAATAATTATAACAATGATGATTACAAATATTTAACATCATTTAATTCATTTGTTAATCATTATGTAGAAAATATTAAAGAAAATAATTTTAAAAAAGAAATCCAATCCGAATTAAGCATTTATAACAATAAAATATCTAACAGTTTGAATGATAATTCATTTAATAGTGATTTTAGTAATATAAATATCAATAAAGATCTTTTTAATAAATCGCAAAATAAAAACAAAACTTTAGATGAGTTTATTGAAAAAAAAAATATTACAATAAAACAAAAAATATTACCCAAAAAAAGATACCAAAAATAATAATATTATTATAATATAATGAGAAAAGATACCAATAAAAATAAAAGAAAAAATAAACATTATAATAACAAGACAGCAAAATTTAAAAAATTAAATTGCGCACCAAATAGAGGTAAAGAAATAAATTATGAATTACAAAAATTATCATGTTACAATAATAGTGAATTATTTAATTTTAAAAAAATATGGAATTCAAAAAATCTAAATAATTTAATAAAAACCAATAACCCTAAAAAGATTTGGTTATTTTTTAAAACTAATTTAAGTTCAAAATGTTATAATGAACTATGTTGGATTAAAGAGAATCATATTGGAAATATAAACAAAGACCATATATTAAAAAATGTATTTAGACCATTTTCACCAACTACTTGGAAAGCAAAACCATACGAATGGTTATCAAGTGTGGATATTTTAAAAGTAATGGAACAATATCAAAGAACAAATAAAAATTTTGTTTTTATTGGACCGACTCCAATAGATTTTGATAATAAAGATTTATTTGGCACTTGTATATATGAACAATTATGTAAATTTGATATTAATAAATATTATAATGCAAAGCCAAGAAAAGATAAAATAGGTATTATTTTTAATACAGACCCACATGATGAACCTGGAGAACATTGGATAGCATTATTTATAGATTTAAAGAAACATTTTGTATTTTATTTTGATAGTAATGGTGAAAAAATTAAAAAACAAGTAGATATATTAAAAAATAGAATAATAGAACAGGGCAATAAAATAAAACTTGATTTAAAATATTATGACAATAAAGGTTTAATACATCAAAAACGAGACGGTCAATGCGGTATGTATACGTTATATTTTATTGCTGAACTTTTACAAGAAAATAAAGAACCTGAATTTTTTAAAGATCAAAGAGTTCCAGATGAATTAATGAGAGATTATAGAATAAAATATTATAATAGCGAATAAAAGTATATAAAATTAATTTATAATATATTAAATTATAACAAATTAATATATTATGTCAAATAATGTAAGTGATTTATTAAAAATTGAAAATAAAGAATTTTTATGGAATGTACTATATAAAAATAACGTATTTAATGCAATACCCAACTCTAAAACACATGAAATAAAAAGTTTATTTGAAGAAACAATAATTAATAGCATTGATTTTATTAAACAAAACAATTTACAAAACAATAATTTACTTGAACTAAATAAAATAATTGTTAAAAATTTAAATTCTAATATCATTGCATATAAAAGTCAAATCCTTTCGCCAATAGATAGCAAAGACGATTATAAAAAAACAAAATTTGATGGATTACAACAAGAATTTAATAGACAAAAAGAATCGATGAATAATACTTTAAATGCAGACAAACCAAATACTATTGATTTTAGTGATAAAAATGACGAACCAATTGAGAATAATATTATGTTATTAAAATTACAAGAAATGGAAAAAGAAAGAAATATCAATTTAAATAATAACCAATCTAATCAAGAGAAACAAAATAATGAAATAGAACTCAATATAGAAGAGTTGAATTTTAAACCTATAACAAATGTAGAATTAGAAGAACAAAAAGAACAACAACAAGAAAGTATTGGAGAAAATAGTGTTCCAAAAATTAAAATTTCAAATATTGAAGATTTACTACAAAATGATTTAAATATTGAAAATTTAGATTCTAATAATGAAACAAATGCTTTAAAAGAAGAATTACATAAACAAAAATACGAAGATTCGCGTAAAAATTATTTTCAAAAAAGAGATTCAAGAATAAATATAACAAATATTGATGAAGTTTTAAAACGAGATAATAGTCACGAATTCATAACAAATCATAATATGAAAAATGATTCAATTAATGAAATGTTAGCTACTATATTGCATAATCAAAAATTAATTATGGAGAAATTAGAAATTTATAAACAATAGCTAACCATATTAGAAGTGCTGAAATAATAGATATAAATAAATTTTTTATAAAAAAATTTATAATTAGCATTAAAATATAAAAAAATACAGTAGTTAATAAAAATTTAATATGATTAGTTATATAATTTTTATAACTACCATTATTATTTAATACAAAAAATAATCCTGTTAATCCAATAACAGGTATAGCAGGTATTAATGCACATATTTTATATTTATTTTGTAATGAAAAATAATATAATGTTGTTAATAAAATTGTTCCTAAAATTCCATAAAATGTATAAACGATTGGACTATTTTTTTTCAAATTCATTTTTATTATAATTATTATAGTATTATAATAAAATTTGTTGTTATTTATAAATAAAAATTATTGCTTATTATAAATAACTATTATCAAATTCACTTATATTATTTATAAAATAAGTAAAATCTATACCACCTACATATGCTACTTCATTATTAGATATTTTTTTAAGTTCATTAAAATTATCCATTCTATCATAATCATTTGAACCTCCATCCATTCTAAAATGTATTTTTTTAGTGATTTTATTATAATAAACTACTTTTACATGTCCCATTCCGTGATACATAAACCCTAAATCTACTATATTATTTATATTATTTTCAATATAATGTTTAACTAATTCTAAAATTTTTGTAATTGAGAAAAATGTCCAATTTTCTATATACATTTCTTTGTTAAAAGCTTCATTGTCTAAATAAAAATCTGTTATAGCTTTTATCAAATTTAATTCTTTAAATTCTATAGCTAATAATAAATTATTGTCTAATATAATACTAGTATTTTGATTAGTATTAGCATCTACATTGGGTAAAAAAAATGGTTGTAAAGTAGAATCGTGATTTCTTGAACTAAATAAAATATTTTGTTGATTTGTTTCCATTTACTATATTATTTTAATAACTAAATTTATTTTAAAATAATATTTTTATAATATTTATAAAATTAAAAGCTAAGCAATAATTGTCACTTTATTATTAGCATCCAAGCTAAATTTACCAACCGCAATTAATGATTTTTGTGCTCCTTTCATTGCATCATAATCATATAATATACGTTCTCCAGTATATTCTAGTGTTGTATGTGCTTTATTGATTGCGTATTTTTTACCTTTAATTGTTTTAAATATTATTGTATCTTTAACTTCTTTTTTATTTAAGGTCATTGCCTTATCGGTTAATTGTTCTTTAATGTTATCATTATACATAAGATTGTCTGATTTAGAATCACTATTAATTAAATAACATTGTATTTGTTCTTTTGTAGTTGAACGAGAATGAATAGTACAATCAATTGCTGCTCTTTTAACATTATCTAAAATTCTGCTGGTAATTTTTTCTTTGATATCAGCTACTTCATTTAAATATTGGTCACTAGTATGAACCATATATTGACCGCTTACAGGATCTTTTGTATATTTACTTCTATCTTTTTTCAATAATTCTAATGCATTTTTCCCCTTTAATTGTTCATCGGTAAATTTCATCAAATACATCAATACAGTAACATTTTGTAAATCTTTTGGTAAATCAGCGTGACTACAAATACGTCTCGCACGTCCAATAACTTGTGTTTTTCTTACTGGATGCCAATATGGTTCCATAATATGAACAAACCTAACATTTTTTAAACTAATACCTTCAGCACCAGAAGATGAAATCATTAACAATTTAACAACTTCACCATTATTATTATTTTCAATAGATGGATTATATTTTTTAATTTTATCTATAATATTTTGCGGAACAATTTTCCAATTACTATTTAATATATTTAAAATTACTTCACGTTCTTCGGGTTTTTCAGAACCAGTATAAGATGCAAAAAATTGTGGTTTTCCACGCAATTCAATCGCTTTTTGCATCTCTGTTTCATTAACATCTAAATCAAATTGTGTAGCCGATAAACGTTTTATTTTAAGCTCTAAAAATCCATGTTCTTTTAGTACCAATTTAAATATACCAATACCTTCCAATGTTTTAAATTGTGAATATAACATATTAATTCCACCAAACCGCTCTTCATCTTCAATATTTTCTAATATATTTAAAAATTTAGGACTATATAATTTTAATGCTTCTTTATTTAAATATTTGTTGGAATTCTTTTCTAAACTTTTAAGCGCTTCCAAAAGACGTGTGCTATAAGTAGAATCTTTAACTTCGTCAGTTTCTTTCTTTAATTCATCAATATCTTCTTTTTCCAAATTACCGTCCATTTCATTTACTTTTTTATCAAAATCATCTCCTTTTACATCTTCCAAAATATCTTCATTTATTATTTCTATATTATTTGTGGTTCCAATAGCAGATTCAAGTGTTTCTTCACTTTTAGGCATAGGTCGTTTAATATGTGGTCTAGGAAATACATAATTGCAAAATGCACGCGAAAAAATACGATATGTAGATACCCCGTCATCATATAAATCATCTTTTCCAGCAATAGATTTTTTCTTTGTTTTACTTTGTTTTTCAACTTTGCGTTCTTGAACTCTTGCTTCTTCGTAAATATTGAATTGAAAATCGCTCATTGGAATTTCAACAATATTATAATCATCTTCGGTATATCTCGGCATAAGTTCTTCTTGTGCGCTTCTAAAATAAGATGTTAGTCCAATTATTCTTCGTAAAAACATGTCATTATTTTTTAGCTCACCATTTGCATCAATAAAATAATATTTAAAATCATCAAACTTATCTGGTAATGCTAAATTATTTGTAATATGGTTATTTGGCGAATCTTTAACAGTTATTGAAGCTTCTTTTAATATCATTTTTATTTTATTTGCAAAATCATCACTACTAATAGTGTCTGAACTATAAACTATAGTAGAATCATTTGTCTCGTTAATATTATTTTTTTTAAATCCAAATGGGTTTTTATATACTTTTAGATCCTTTGTTTTGCTATTATATTCAATATGATCAATATTGCTATAAATATCGTTTTTCTTTAACAATGCTTCAAAATATTCTATATTATACATTTTTTTTGTTGATGAAACATTATAAGTATAACATTTAATATATCCGCGTAAAATATTGAACAATACCGCAATTTCATTTGGATAATTAATAATGGGGGTACCGCTTAACAAAATAATTTTGCAATTTTCAGCATCCATTAAATATTTGTAAATTTTAATAGATAATGCTGTTGCAGATGATAATTTATTTACAATTCTACTTATTAAATTATGTGCTTCGTCTATAATAACTACTTTATTAGAAAATGGATTAACTTTATTATTTTGTGTAATAGATATCCATTCTCCACTGTTATTACGTAGTCCATTATAGCTTAAAAATTTGTATTTATTTGAAATCATTTTATCAATTTGTTCATCTAAACTGGCTTTTTGTTCGGGATCTAAAGAAATAGTGGATTCATAATTTGGTTCTTTGCTTTTATTGATGAACCATGCGCCGCCTTTTTTTTTAATATATTCTTCGGAAACTTTTAATATTGAACTTAATGGACCAATGTATTCGGGATTACTTAAAATGCTTATAAATTCCCAATATTGATTTTTTTTATATAAATAATCACCACATTTTTTGAGTTCTTGTACATAATTTACTCTTAATGAGGCAGGTGTCATGATTATTACTTCTTTATCATGTTTTAAGCCTTCTGTAATAGCAATAGATGAGCAAGTTTTACCAGAACCTAAACCATGAAATAATAGAAGTCCTCTATATGGACTATATAAATTGATATAATCTCTTACAATTTTTTGATGAATTAATAGAGAAAAATCATTTTCTGAATTGGCATCACAACTAATAGTTATTTTTCCAGAAGCAATATCTTTATCTTGTTGCAATAGTTCATCTTTATATGGTAGAAAAAGTTTGTTAATAAATTCAATGAATTTTTCTCTATTATTTAAATAATAAGAGTCGGCTTTTATTAAAACATTTGGCAATACTTCATTCATTCTATTTTCGTAAGTTTCATCGCCTATATTTTCTGTTTGGTCAAAATCTAAATCAGTAGCAAAAGTTTGAACTTTAGTTTTTTTTGTTTTTGATTTTAATTCGGGAGCAGGTGTTTCGCGTCCAATTGTTTTGGAATCTTTTATTGATCCGGTTATTTGTTTAATTATTATTTTTTTTCGTGTTTTTTCAATATTTGTTATATAATTAATTGATTCAAATTCTGTTTTAAGTTTTGTTTGATGTTCTTTAAATGGGTCATCTGATAGTTTTGATTTTAATTTTTGTGTTTCTTTTAATTTTTCAACAGATTGTTTATAAAAATCATCTGTTTTATTAATAATAGTTTTATTTGTTAAATTTTTCATAAATTCAGCGGGGTCTATTAAATTTTCAGCAGTTTTATCAATAACTTTTGGTGCTTTCAATTGTCCTTGAAAATTTATAGTATAATTTGTTGTTTTTTTTGGTAATGGTTTTACTTTCATTATATCTATATTATCTAAAATACTAGCCATAATAATAAATTATATATATAATTTTATTATTATAATTATAAACATAAATATAAATATAAATATAAATATAAATATTTCCAAAAAAAATAATTATACTAGATGCTAAAATACAAATTACCTTTAACCTATTAGTTAATTTTTTCAATTAATTTAATAGCATTTTCACAAGCCATTTGTTCTGCTTTTTTCTTGATTTTATGTTCAGCCTTTGTTAAGAATATTAATAGTTTATCATTTTTTTCCAATAAACTATGGATTGCTTTGAATGATTTTAAATTATCAAATTTTACTGCACTACTAATATTTGCATTATGAATATTTTGTCCAAATGAAATATAAATTCCCATGGCATAAGTTTTATCGCTAATATCAATTTCATCATAATTAATGCTTGGATCTTTAATTTCAACATAGTCTGGAGTTAATTTAAATTCTTTTTGAATAATTACTTGCAATATATTTTTGAAGTTATCATCATAGTTAATTAATTTTGTCCAATCAACGTGTTTTTCAAATACATTTTCAATAAATGTTTGAGCCATTTGTAATCCCGGACCAGTTGAAAACACATTTTTAAACCAACCATATTCGTCATCTATTTTAATGCGATTAAAATCTAAAAACATTGCACCAATAAACGCTTCAAATAAACAACCTAATTTTTTAAGATTATTTCTAATATTTTTTTCTTCTGCATGTTTTGAAATAATATAAAATTTATGAAGACCCATTTCATATGCTAATTTACCAATATGTTCATTTTTAACTAATGCTATTTTTTTTTCTGTCATAAATCCTTCATCTGCTTTAGGAAAACGTTTATATAAATAATATTTTGTGATACATTCTAATACTCCATCGCCGATAAATTCAAGCCGTTCGTTGGATTTGGTTTTTAATGGTAAGCAATCCTCGGGTTTTTCAACAATTGTAACATTGGCTTCTTCATTTTCTAATTTAGGTCTTTTTGTATATGATCTGTGGATGAATGCACGTTTATAAAGTTCCATATTAAATGGTTTAGTAAAAATACCATAAGTTTTAAGTAATTCTTGGACGTCTCCAATATTAATTTCTTTATTTAAATGATTATATGGATTAAATATTAATTCATCACTGACGACATCATTTACACAAATATTAGCATCATTATCTGATTCATCGCTATTATCTTCTAATACTTTATTAATAAAATTTTTAGCCATTTAAGATTAATATTATGATTATTTAGAATAATAGTTTTATATAATTATTATAACAATTTTTTAGAAAAAAAAATATTTATTAATATTATAAAAAAATGCCACGTCCAAATTTAATTGGTACTAGCAATAGACAAACAAATCGTACAAGTGTTTTTGGTTCATTGGCCGGATTAGCACCAACCACTGGTGTTAGACCAAATGTAACCGGTTTAAATGGATATAAATTTGCGAGAATTGCTGCAAATGGATTAGTTTTTAAGAATGGTTCACAAATATGGGTAAGTGAAAATGACCATTCAAACGGTTGTGGTTTTAATAGAGATAATGGTACACTTAATGCGCCAAATGGAGAACGTTGTATTACACATATTGGTTTTTCTAAAAATGTTTCTCAATTTAGAATAGGCAAATCAATGCTTGGTTAAATTGTTTAATTTATTTATATTAAATATTTAAACACATATTAATTTTACTATATAATTTAATTAATTTATAAATTTAATGAAATTATATATTGATAATAGAGAACCAAAAGGGATTATAGATTCTTTAGAATTTATAAATAATAGTTCAAAAAACAAAATAACTATAGAAATAAAAAGTTTAGATTTAGGTGATTTTGTTTTATATGATGAAATAAAGGAAGAAGCTATAATAATTATTGAACGAAAATCTCTCGCTGATTTAGAGGCTAGTATTAAAGATGGACGTTATAATGAACAATCTTATAGGCTCTCTCAAAATACTTTAGCAAATCATAATATTTATTATTTAATAGAAGGTTCAATTATAAATTATAAAAACAAATCTTTTAAAAATACTTTATATAGTTCTCTCTTTTCTTTGAGTTTTTTTAAAGGATTTTCTGTATTTAATAGTTTAAATGCAGTAGAAAGTGCAGAAATAATTTATAGTTTTGTAAATAAATTTTTGAGAGAAAAGGATAAAGTGGGATATTATAATAACAACAATTTAGTAAGTAATACAGAAGAACTGGAGAAAAATGAAGATTTAAAAATAGAAAATAAAGAAGACAATTATTTAGCAAATATTAAAAATAGTAAAAAATCCAATATAACGCGAGAGAATATTGATATTTTGATGTTAATGCAAGTTCCAGGTATAAGCATAACCAGTGCAACTACTATAATGAATGTACATAAAACTATTAATAATTTAGTAAATAATTTAACAAAAGATGAAACTTGCTTGGATTCTCTCAAAACGGAAAATAATAATCGTAAAATTTCTAAAAATATTATTGCTTCTATTAAACTTTATTTATTAAATAAAGAATAAATATATATATATATTATTTTAATTATTATAATATATATAATGAAATTTGATTATAAAACACTTCAAAACTATTCTTATATATTATTAATAACCTTATTTATTTTTGTAATAATTTATTGTATGAATTTCAAAAATTCAATAATAACTCGTCTTAATTTTAGAGAACATACAAATATAAATTCAAACAATAGTTCAAATTTAAATAATAGTTCCCTCGTAAATCCTTCACTAGTTGAAGGGTTTAGTTTAGGATTGAGTTCTAAAAAATTAGAAAAAGAAGATGACATATTTGTTTTAATTGATAGAAAGCTTAAAGGTTTAATAGAAGAATTAGGAGGTTCAAAAGGAACAAAAGAAGTTAAGAAAATTTTAGAAAAAACAAAAAAAATCAGTGATTTAGAATCTGCAAAATGCTTGATGAAGATGATAGAAGACAACAAGAGCGTAAAAGCTTTAGATTTGGATGCACTTGTGAATGATGATTCAAGTGAATCGGGTTTAAAATGTAAAAATTATACAGCTCTTTCAACAAGTATAAAATCTATGATTGATAATTTATAAGTGGAGAAATCGCCCCAAGCCATCTGGCGACTCCGCGCGCGCGATATTTTTATTATAATTAGTCTTCATTCAACTTTTTACATAATAATTATATAAAATTATAATAAAATTATAATAAAAATATAATAGATTTAATTAATAATGAATATAAAGTATCCATTATTAATTCCAGTTATAGGTCATGGTGCCACAGATATTATAAATTTTCCATTTGAAACTTTAGCATATAATTTATTTTCAGCAGTTTTAGTATATAATTGTAATTTATTACTTAGACAATCATTCTTAATAGGGTTTTCTATTTTTCATAATGTTCAAGATATACCAAATGAGATTTTATATAAATCTAAAATTATTAATTTAAAAAAAATAAAATATCCAATTACAGGTTTAGTGCATGGATTATGGATTAAATTTCCAATAATTGCTAAATTACATTTTTTATTTTTTCATAGCCCATTACATTATTTAAGAATAATTTTAATGAGGTCAAAAGTAAAATTAAAATTATTAACAGGATTTAGTGTATCATTTGCATCTATGTATTTTTTAAATAAAGATTATGATTTAATTATGGAAAAAAAAATGGGAAAATTATGGTGGGTATTTCCAATATTACCGCATATAATTTTAACACATAAAACAAACCACGATTTTATAAATAATGTTAAAAAACATAGAAGCGATGTAGCTATGAATAAATATGTTGGAAGTTATGTAACAAGTAGTTGAAAGTTTGTTATTATTTTTTGTTTCATTAATTTTTTTTCAATACAATTGTTTTACCAAATTTGATGACTTTTATTTTTAATTTAAAAACAACAATATCATTTTCGGGGTCATAATATGGATTTTCTAAACTACATTTATATTTATTAACAATATTATTCAATACTTCATCAAATGTATAATCATATAAATTATTTTTATCTAAATAAACATTACCACATTCATTAATTATTCCATCAAGTCTAACCTGCGAAACATATAAATCAGTTCGTTCATACTCAATATTTTGCGCTCCTATAAAGGGTAAATTAATTGAAGTTTTATATACTTGGTTAATTGGTGGTAAAATTATTTCAAACTTATTGAATGGTGTATTTGACAAAGAAAATGCTAAAGTAGCAACTAATAATGATTGCATAATAAGTATATAAATATATTATTTATTATTAT
>TARA_B110001450_G_scaffold17223_1_pt1 | contig 11917 bp, 26 predicted proteins | sample TARA_B110001450 | Tara Oceans TARA_B110001450 (sample SAMEA4396538) | marine metagenome | biome: Polar Biome; feature: [SRF] surface water layer (ENVO:00010504); material: water (ENVO:00002006), including particulate matter (ENVO:01000060) such as... | depth 5 m | reverse complement strand
TTTAACGTAGAAAAATACAACAATGGGTGGTATAGAATACAGATGAGAGTGAGTTATAGTCTTTTACAAAAAAAAGGCAGGTATTTTGCGTTATATCCTATCAAAACGGGAATAACCCCTGCACAATGGAAATCTGCAAATGACAATAGCGACTATTCAAGTTTTTTATCAGATGTAGGACAATATTTTGATGTTTCTAAACCTAATGTAACAACAAGAGGAAAAAAAGTAACAGCGCCACCCGAAAGTCCTTTAAATTGGTTTAGTTCAAGTGGTATACAACCTTATATTAGAAACACAAGTGTTAGTAATGTAATTTTCCAAACCGAAACACGATTTAGACAAGTGATCGGACCAACTACACAACCTGCAGGAGTAAATTATTCTTATTATTTTGACATTTGGGTTTCTGACGATACACCAAAAATATTTGCTCAATTTTACAACGACAATGTAATTGCAAACCCATTTTTTATAGCTAATGTTATAAATGAAAATTATTACCTTAAATCGCCAAAAGGAAAATTAAGTGTTTGGGTAAATGGTGCTACACCAACCGAACAAGGTATGGTGGATTTACCATATGGTAGAAACCAAGTAGTTTTTCAAGATAATGGAATTTGGATTAATGGTGTTCAGTATGATACTGATAGGTCTTTTCAAACGGGAACAACCTATTTTAAAACTGATAAAATTTATGGAACTTATTTTGATATGAGAGCCGAAACAAGATATTGGATAAAAGCATTTGGTGTTTGGGAAAGAAATTTGACTAATATTGAAATTTTAAGTTTATGATATTATACAAAAAATATGTATTTGATAATGCAGAACAATATTTAAAAAAGATTGAAGGATTACCTACTGATTTAGGATATACACCAATTTTATTACCAAATCCAATTCAATCAGAATTTGCATTGCATTTAGGACACAGCAAAAAAGATGAAAAAAATATGGAAGTCCAAGAAGATTTAACTCTTTCAGTTGATGTACTTTGGGAAGATATAACCGAAAGCCCATATGGGTGGAAAACATACGAAATTAACCCCACCCAACCTTGGAATAGAGTTTTGGGTATTGATCAAGAATAAAATGAATTTAACAGATTTTAAAATATATGCTTTGAACGGAGGCAGTTTAATGATTAGTTTTACTAATGTAGATGCAGTATTAAAAATATTGCTTTTGTCGGTGTCAATAGGATACACGTTACAACGTTGGTATTTAATGAATAAAAATAAAGAGCAATGAAATACGCAAATGGTTGGGGTGCAATGTACCCTCTTTCTAATTTTGGTTTTGGTGTGGTAGAAACAGATCAAACAATTTGGAATGATATATTTCCAATAAGATATGGTTTCCACACTTCATCAACAAGCAAACAAGGTTGGGTGGCAAGTGGAAATAGTGGTGGTTTAGAAGGAACTACAAGAGGTTTAATTTGGACTTTAAATTCGGGTGTGAATTTCCAAATTGCTCAAACAGAACAAGGTTTAAATATAGACACTTCGGAAAGAAAACCAAGCAGGGTAATTGTTAGATTTAGTAATAAGACGGGTGATGTAAATAACGACAAATATAAGATCAAATTAAGTATGGTTGGTGGATCGACTTTTAATTTCGATTTTGAGGTTGTTGGATTAACTGATTTTAAAAACGTACAAAACTTTTATATTGATATACCGAACTATGCAAACGATGAACTTGATAGATTGGCAATACAAACAAATACGATAGGAGCTAAACCCGTTTCAGAATTAAAAATACACCAAGTAATTTTAGGATAATGATTAGAAATTTAAGAAAATTTGCTGATTGGCTTGAACAAGCAAAATGTAACAGACATAATAAGTGGAATAATTTATTAGAAAACTTAAAAACCGAATGTCAATGCGAAAAATACATAAAATAATAGTCCATTGTACAGCTACTAAAAGTGATCACAATGTAACTACCGAAGATTTAAGAAAATGGCACGTTGATGAAAGAGGTTGGTCGGATATTGGTTACCATTTTTTTATAGATTTAGAAGGTTGCGTACACGAATGTAGACCAATTGAAATAACGGGCGCTCACACTAAAGGACAAAATTACGATAGTATTGGAATTTCTTATGCAGGTGGTATTGGATCAGATAATGCTTGGTACGATACTCGTAATGATCAACAAAAAGTAAGTTTGGAAGAACTTTTATGTTCATTAAAACTATTATATCCTAAATCTAGAATTTATGGGCATAATTATTTTAGTGATAAAAATTGTCCAAGTTTTGATGCAAGAGAGGAATACGAATGGATATCAGATTTTAAATAATGAAAAAAATACTTAATTTTTTAACGGGGAATGTATTAAAGGAAATTGGTAAAGTAATAGACAATATTTTTACCAATGATGAGGAACGACAACTTGCCAAAAATCAATTAGTTCAGATAATTCAACAAAAGGAATTGGAACTACAAAAAATGCAAACAGATATAATAGTTGCCGAAGCAAATGGTAATTGGTTACAAAGAAGTTGGAGACCAATACTTATGTTGGCTTTTGGTTTTATAGTTATTTATGTAAAATTTATAGCACCTTTATTTGACCTTAAAATACCCGAACTTGAAGAAGATTTTTGGAATTTATTGCAAATTGGTATTGGTGGTTATGTAATTGGTAGAAGTGCTGAAAAAATTGCCGACAAGGTTACTATAACCAAAAAATAGGTATTCTGTATTGACAATTAATTTATGTGGTAATTATTTGCCATTTGTTACAAATAATTGGTAAATATTTTTATTAAAAAATAATTTATTATATTAGTGTAAATTTATAAAGAAAAACTGACAAGTGCAACTTTCCAAAACAGATAAAATACACAAAATGAATTTCGATCTACAATTAAAATCTTTAGGTAAAACAGAAAAAAAAGGTGATACAGAAAAAGATATGTATTATTTTACTTTTAAAACCTACAACGCAACAATAGAAGGTAAATTTGAACGTAGTGAGATACGACATATGATCCAAATATTGGACAATGCGATCTAAAAAATCAAAAAAACCAAGCAGGTCAAAATTAGTCAAACTTGCAGATAAAGTATTCAGTGAATTTATTAGACGAAGAAATGCTAATGAATTAGGAATAACTGAATGTTTTACTTGTGGGAAAGTTGATCATTGGAAAAAATTACAATGTGGACATTTTCAAAGCAGGAAACACTACAACACTCGTTGGAATGAAAACAATTGTCAAGTACAATGTGCGGGTTGCAATGTTTTTAGATATGGTGAGCAATACAAATTTGGTTTGTACCTTGATAAAAAATTTGGTGGTAAAATGTCAGAAAAACTAATGCAAGACGCAAGAAAAACCATAAAATTATCAAATTTTGAGATACAAGAAATAATTGATCACTATAAAAACGAAAATTTAAAATTTAATTAGTATATTTGAATAGATTTGTTTAATACTTCTTTGGTAGGAAGTTTTATTGTTTAAAGAAAGGGGTACATTTATTTGTTATCCCTTTTTTTTATTAACTTTTTTTCATATATTTGAATATAACTTTAAAATTTATACCAATGACAGATTATCTGCGAGCGAGGATTGAAGCTCTTGAAACCGAAGTCCACCGATTAGAGAAAAAATGTGAGTTTAATACTGCACAACTCGAAATTGCCAAACAGCAATTTGGCTTTAATTATTTTACTAATTCCACCTTAGAAACTAAACAATGAAAAAAGACAAATTATTAGAATTATACAATAAGTATGATCTACAAAAAGATGATTTTTTTAAGCATCAACACTACACAATTATAACTCGGCAAGGTATTGACAAAATACAAGCAATTGAGCAAATTTACATTGATTATGAAGTGATCAAATGTGAGACGAATTTTGCTGTAATGAAAGCACTTGCGATAAAAGACGATAAAAAAATACAAACCTTTGGTAGCGCTTACAAAGGATTAACTTTCAAAGACGGAAACACAAATAGTTGGTACGTTGCTGAAATGGCTGAAAAACGAGCAATGAGTAGAGCTGTTTTAAAATTAACGGGTTTTTACGAATTAGGAGTATTTGGCGAAGATGAAAGCGAAAGTTTTAAAAAATAATAATAATCAAAATCTATAAACAATGAGTAACAATGTATTAGTCGACGGATTTTTTATCAACGACAATAAACAAGAATGGATCGAATATGATTTGGTCTTTAATGCACAAAAAATGGCAGAATTATTAATCACACATAAAGATGTAATTGAAGCCAACAAAGGTAATGCGAGGATATCCTTGTGCAGAAGTAAAAACGATAAACTTTACGCAAGTTTTTCAACCTTTAAACCTACTGCAAAACCCGAAGTAACAGCAGGCGCTCATATGCCCGACCGAGAGGACAATAGTGATTTACCATTTTAATTAACGGGGGGTGTAAAAACCCCCTTTTTTTATGAAATATTACGAAATTAAATATCCAAAATTATTTGATCATTTGTCTTTGGAACTTGCCAATGATAGAACTAAAGGTATGCACCAAAATTATAAGCATAAAAATTACTATTGGGGAGATAAAACAAGGGAACTAAATGAACAAGGAATATTAGCAGAAATGATTGCACAATACTATTTCCAAACTTTAAATATTGATTTTAAAGCATTAAGTTATTTAGGCACTCAACCCGAAGTTGAAGCAGATATAGTTATTAGTGATCATAAAATAGATGTAAAATTCATTCCACATTATGGTAAATTACTTATCGTAAATTATAATTCTCACAACAATACTAAAAAATTGATAGACAAATATATGTTTATACAACCACTAAAAAACACCACAAATGGTTACAATGATGCTAAAATTTGGTTTTTTGATCATAGTGAAGTGTGTAATTGGTCGGTAGAAAATGACTTTAAAACAAAAGTTTTGAAATTTAAATTATAATTTATCAACTTTTTTTAATATATTTAACTCATAACAATAAAACACTACCAAAATGCTAATTGATTTAAACAAAACTTATTCCCATTTGGACAAAATACGTTCGGGAGAAATTAAAGAAGGATTAAAATTAGGTTTTCCTAAAATAGATGATTACCTAAGATTTAAACCCGGCAACTTTAACGTGGTTTTAGGACACGCTAACGTAGGAAAAACAACAGTCATTCTTTATATGATGTTGCTATACACTAAAAAGCATAACCTAAAGTGGCTTATATTCTCATCTGAGAACGAGCCACATAGTTTAATAAGGAAATTGGTTGAGTTCATTGAACAAAAACCTCTTAATAAAATATCAGATAAACAATACAAAGCACATTTATCTTATATTGATGATAATTTTAAAATAATTGATACTAACCAACTATACACTTATAGAAAATTAATTGAATTGGCACAATCAGTAAAAAATGCTTGGAATTATGACGGATTACTAATTGATCCTTATAATTCATTAATAAAAGATCCCGAAATTATGAAAGGAATTGGTGGACACGAATATGATTACCAAGCTACAACTGAAATGCGTTTATTTTGCAAAAAAAATATGATCACTATTTGGTTAAATACTCACGCAAATACCACAGCATTGCGAATAAAACACCCCATTGGGCACAATTATGTTGGACACCCGATCCCACCATTAGCGAGTGATGTTGAAGGTGGTGGTAAATTTGTAAACCGAGCAGATGATTTTATAGTAATACACCGATACACGCAACACCCGAGTGATTGGACTAAATCTATGATCCACGTTAGAAAGGTAAAAGAAGTTGAAACGGGTGGGCGACCAACCTCAATGGACGATCCAATCCAATTTACAAGTATACCAAACAATGTAGGATTTGAAATTGACGGGGAAAAATTACTTGATGCACCTATAAAAGAGGAATTTAAACCACTTATTTGATGAAAAATAAAAAACAAACCAACGAACAAAGGTTAAAAAGGTTGGAAAAAGCAATCGGAGAACTTTACATAATGATCCACCACTTAAATGAAGCAGTTAAATTAATAGATAAAAAAGATGAATTATAATGGTTATGCGATACAATGGGTTTGGATAAAAGGTTGGGCAGTTGGCTTTTTATATTATGATCACTATATGGAAGTTACGAATGGTAATATGGATATAGAGGAATATGACCCCGAAGATTATTACCAAGTCCTTGATTTTTGTTTTTTGATTTTTGCAATTAAAATAACTATTTGGTGAATGTTTTAGGCATAATAGCAACGCAACATAATAAGTGGATAAATATTGTTCGCAGTTTTGGTATGCACAATTATTGCGAAGATATAGTCCAAAATATGTATTTAAAAATCCATAAATGGAATGGTAAGTATGATGCTTCAATAATGTACAATGAAACAGAAATAAATGAATATTTTATTTTTAAGGTTTTGCGTAATTTGTTTTTAGATTATCACAGAAAAAAGAAAATTACCTATAATACGTTTTATGAGCCATCTATATCCGACATATCAAAATATATCTCAAAATATGAGTACGAGGAACAATTAAATTTAATAAAAAAAGAAATAAGCAGTTGGCATTTATATGATCAAAAAATCTATGAGTTGATATTTTTAGAAAACAAATCAATGTTGGAACTTTCAAAACAAACGGGGATAGATTACTATTCAATTTATAGGCGAGTAAAAAGAATAAAACAAATATTAATATCTAAAATATGAAACTTGGAAATTTAGTTGAAACCATTACCACTTATACGGGTATAAAATGGTTGGTAAAAAAAATAACAAAAATTTATGGCATTGAGGATTGTGGTTGTGATCGTAGAAAGGAACAATGGAATGAAATTGAAATAAAAAGATTAGACAAATGGATAAAATAGACCAAATAGATTGGCAAAAATTTAGAGCCAACACAAAAAGCAAAATATCTCAAATTGAGTATAATATGGTGTGCGAAATGCATTCTAAGTATTTTAAGCATAAATTTTATAAACCTTGCACCTGCAACCCAAACACCATTAACCAATGGATTGCTCAATTAAACGACCTCTATGAAAATAACAACCACGAATAAATTTGAAAAAGCATTAATATGGTTTCTTAATTCGTTTGACGATTGGGATTTAAAATGGGTCGGTGATCAGAATTTATGTTATGATGCTATTGGAAAAACACCAAAAGGAAATAAGTGTGTAGTTGAAATGAAATTTAGGAAAAAATATTATGACACTAAACTTATTGAAAAGAAGAAATACGATAAACTTATGGAAATTGATGAAGATATAGTAAAAATATATTTTGTTAGTGATCCCAAAGGAACATATTACTTTTGGTTAAATGGTTTAGATGATTTAGAAATGCTGAACAAAAAAATGCCAAGCACTACATTTTGGAGGAAACACCAAATAGAAAAGGAAATTTATTTACTCAAAGAAGATTGGGCAAGTTTAATAAATAAAACCTAAAGTAACTTTATTAACTTTTGTTTATATGTAAGATAAGTGTTATATTTGATAAACATTAAATATTAAAATTATGAAATATCCTACCTTGTTTGAATTACTTAAATCTGATCCTTTATCAATTTACAATGTGCAAAAGGAAAAATATCCTTTTATTGCAGAAAAATTGTATGACACATTATCTAATAATCATTTTGTTGGTCAATTAACTTTAAATGATTGCACTAATATTTGTTCAATGTGCAATGTTTCTTATTTGTTTAATTATTCAACAATTCACGATTTGTTCCATACCTACAACATTGTAGATGATAAAGCAGTTATCAATGAATAAAAAAATAAATAATTTAAAAGACCTTGAATATTATGGCGCTTTTACTTATTGTGCAGAAATGGTGTTAAAATGGGAAAAAATGAAACCCGATAACCCCGAGATTAAAGAATTTGCCCGATCAATTGCTGTGGTGTTTTTTTACGTCAATGAAATACAAAACGATAGATTAATGTATGACAAGGCAATGAGTGAAATGCGATCTGATAAAAATAGAGCTGTATTACGTTCTCGCAAATCAGAAGATAAAATAAAACAATTAGAAATAGAATTAAATAAATTAAAATCAATTATAAACTTATGAAAACAATAAAGCAATTACCAAGTGGTGTTTATGTTACTATTACGAAAGGACGAGTTAATGTGTACACGCAAGAAGAATTTAATAACCTTTATTCTCACAATGTATGGTGGAATAAAATCAAATCTAAATATTTTACAAAATGAAAAACATTTCTTTATTAGACGGAACAATTGAAAACCAAGCCAAACTTGAAAAATTGGCGATCAATGACGAATTTTATTATGGCAAACTTAATACGCAAGTTTTAAGCAGTTCATCAATCAAACTATTGGTTGATAGTCCTAAAAAATATTATTATGTAAACAAATATGGTGGATCAGAAACTCAAGGTATGCGAGACGGACGTTTATTGCATACTTTAATCCTTGAACCCGAAAAGTTTGAGCAATTCCATTTTGTTGATGTAATAACTAAAAATTCAAAAGCATATAAATTAGCTAAAAAGGAATATGGTACAGCCTACACCTCAAAGGAAAAATCTGATGCAGAACGACTTGCAGATGCTTTATTACGAAACGAGTGTGCTTTACAATATCTTAATGGTGCAAAATTTGAAGTTCCAAAAGTTGATGTGATACAAGGAATACCATTTCGTGGCAAAGCAGATATATTACGAAATAGTGGTGGTATTTGCGATATAAAAACCACAACCGATATAAAAGCCTTTAAATATAGTGCTAATAAATATGGGTACGATATTCAATGTTATATTTACTGCCAATTATTTGGTATTACTTATGATCAATTTACTTTCCTTGTCCTTGACAAAGGAAGCCTTGACATTGGGGAATTTAAATGTAGTGAGGAATTTTATTTACGAGGAAAACAAAAAACAGAATTAGGTATGCAAAGATATTCCGAATGGTTTATTGATGATGCTGATTTAGATAACTATTATATTACAGATACTTTATGAAAACATTAGACCAAATTATTATAAAACTAAATGCATTAGCAGATATTGATATATTAGACAATACTCGAAAGAGGGAATATATTGAAGCACGGGCAGTTTTTTGTGTTATTGCTTACAAATATGTAGGATTAACTTTAAGCCAAGTGGCACGATATTTTAAAGACAGAGGAAAAAGTAGTGATCACGCAACTATACTACACGCAATAAAAAATTATGATATTTATTCGAGGTATAACCAAAAACTTGATTTATGGCTGTCTGATATTGTTTGCAGTACAGATTTAAAGGTGGCTTCTAAAAAACAAATTATGATCCATAAAATTACTCAAATGAATGAGAATAATATTGATTTGTTAGAAAAACCAATTGAAATAATTTACTCAAAAAATATAAAAGAAAACCAACAAACAGATGAAAACTAATAAAGTAAAAATTCACGAAATACGTGAGAACGAGAACAACCCAAGATTTATAAAGGATTTTAAATTTAAAAAATTAGTCAATAGCATAAAGGAATTTCCTAAAATGCTTCAAATTAGACCAATTGTAGTAAACCAAGACAATGTTATACTTGGAGGAAATATGCGATACAAAGCAAGTGTTGAGGCAGGACTAAAAGAGATTTGGGTTACAAAAATAGAGGATTTAACCTTAGACGAACAAAGTCAATTTATAATAAAAGACAATGTGGGTTTTGGTCAATGGGATTGGGATTTACTTGCAAATAATTGGGACACAGATTTGCTTAATGATTGGGGATTAGAAGTTATGGCATTAGAGGAAAGTTTCGACGAGGGAGATTTTACAGAGGACGAAGAAACACCTACAACAGATGAAGTGATCATAAATTTATCTATGCCATATTACCAATATGAGAAAATGGAAAAAGACTTTCAAGAATTTATTAAAAAATATCCAAACGTCATATGCAAGATACAAAACTAAACGTATTAATATACCCAATGCTTTCGGTTGATGTTTTAAATGCTGATAGCAACTATATTATTATTAAGCAACTATGCAACGAATTACTAAAAACGGGCAAATACAATTTTTTCCTACTTGTTGATGCAAATAGAAAATATGTAAAAGACGATTTAAACTCATTGGTTAAAATTTTAAAGATACCAATGCCTAAATCCAAAAAGCACCAAGTTGTACATTTTAATAGTAATATCTTTAGACAAATATTTAAAAAATATTCCTTTGATATTATTTGGAACAATGTAGTCGAGCAAGGACACCATTTAAGGTATTTCCAAGATACTATTGTTGATGACTTTAGACCAAAAGTATTCAATTACCACCATTATGTAATACACCGAAGTTTAGAACGGGTTACGAGTTATTTACCTTGTATGCATATTCTATATGATCAATTAGTTGGATCATTAGGTGCTGATATGAATTTCTTCCACACCAAATATTGTTATGATATGCTGATAGAGGAAGCAACTGATGTGCTAAATTCTGATAAAATTTCGTTATTAAAGGAAAAGAGCCAAATAAGTTTGGGTGGTTATTGCAATGAAATAGAACAAGGGCAAAAATATGAGAAATTTACCTTTATCTATAATCATAGGTTAGACGGGTACAAAAATTGGAAAGATACCTTTGCTATATTTGATCAGTTGCATAGTGAGGGATTAGATTTCCAAGTGGTATTAACAGCAGGAGATAAGGATAATATTAATACAATAAATAAAAAACCTTATACGATAGTCAAATCATTTACTAAACACCAAGACTATTTAAAGGAATTGTCGAAATGCCATTCAAATGTAATTAATAGTAGGCACGAAACATTTTGTATTAGTATAGCAGAAAGTATTATGAATGATCAAGTAGTGGTAGTTCCAAATAGGTGTACCTTTCCCGAATTAGTTGGAGAGGATTATCCTTATTTATTTGACAATATGGAACAACAGATTGCGATTATGCGAAAACTAATAAAAGACGGAATAAAAGAATATAAGCATCATACTAAACCACAATTAAAATTATCAAATCACGCAGGGAATATCCATAAGTATTTTACTCAATTAGGAATAAAGTCAAAACAAAACATATTTGACAGCATTAAGAAACAAGCGAGTAAAAATAAAATTGTTGAGTATTTGGAACACCATAAAGAAATTGATTTGACCAACTTTAAAAATTATGTATTTAAGTTAGGATATGCTTCACAAAGTTTTCCAAATGGCAAATTGAAACAATTGCTAAACGAATTTGGTTACGATTATAATATAAATTTAGACAAATATATCAAATGAGTAAATCAGACAAAATCCGACACACTAAGAAGTCTTTGATCAATGCGTTGGAAAAATCAATGGGAGTAGTAACTAATGCGTGTAAAAATGTAGGAATACACCGATCAACCTTTTATGAGTACTACAACAATGATCCCGATTTTAAAAAGGAAGTAAATGATATTGGCAACGTGGCACTTGATTTTACAGAGAGCAAAATGTTCGAACAAATAAGGGACGGAAATACCACGTTGATCAAGTTTTACCTTGCAACGAAAGGAAAGAAAAGAGGTTATGTAGAAAGGCAAGAGATTACGGGATCAGACGGAGAAAAGTTATTTGAGATAAAAATAATAGATACCGATAATTTAGACGAGGATAGTGGAGATAAGCACGAATAAGGTTTTTAGGCATTGCGACAATGCAAAGACAAAAATATTAGTTGAGCAGGGTGGTACTCGATCGGGCAAAACCTACAATATACTATTATGGATAATCTTTAAGTATTGTTATTCAAATACCAAAAAAACAATCACAATTTGTCGTAAGACATTCCCTGCTGTTAGGGGAACTGTTATGCGTGATTTCCTTGAAATATTAAAAACTAATAAAATTTACAATGAAGGTGATCACTCAAAAAGTGGGAATGAATATTACATTAATAATAATCTTATTGAGTTTAT
>TARA_B110001450_G_scaffold253743_1_pt1 | contig 11948 bp, 14 predicted proteins | sample TARA_B110001450 | Tara Oceans TARA_B110001450 (sample SAMEA4396538) | marine metagenome | biome: Polar Biome; feature: [SRF] surface water layer (ENVO:00010504); material: water (ENVO:00002006), including particulate matter (ENVO:01000060) such as... | depth 5 m | reverse complement strand
ACAATATAAGCTGCTGAGCTTTGTCCTAAAAATGAATATGCAGCTAGTAAGCCGTATTCGTTAGTTTCGTCGCCTTGTTGAACTGTGCCACTAACTTTGCGGAAATCTACATTACCGAAGTTTTGTGTTAGTTCACGTTGTGATGTTACTAAAACAGGTTTTCCTGCTTTTGCTTTAACAGTCTGTGCTGCTATAGATGTTGTACCAGTTGGGTCTACTTTATCTTGGCCTGTCGCAATGAATAACATTGGGACTGTGCCTGTTCCAGTAGGACCGTAAACTGATTCGTCTGTGATTGTTACCTGAACTCCAGGTGAAACAAGATTTGCCATAATTTAGCTCCTTTATTAAAAACGTAGAATCGTTGTCTACATGTATTTATCGGAGGTGGTGCAAAAAGGGGTGGTTACAGAGTTAAGTATATACTTTATAGCAGGTGTTTTAGCGTTTGTTGACGTAATTCTTCTAATGTGCTATCGTTGTTAATTTGCTTATCAAATGACCAACCTGCCCAACTCCATTCACTTGCATGAACGCTTGGGTATTGTGTTTCCATAAGTTCTGGTTGATGATTAATATTTGCCATACAAGCAGATCCCCACCATTCGGGTTCAGTATCACGCCATACAACGGCAGTTGTTCCGCCCAGGCGTCTAATAACATTTAGTTCATTGAAAAATCTACAATCGCTGATAACAACGTTTTTGTCTGTCATTGCAATTTGACGTTCACATGCCGCTACCCAAATGTCTGGATGGAAATGTCTACGCATAACATCTGTGCCTACTTGTTGTAGTGCTAGTCTGGGTGTAAAGTTAGGAATACTTAAACGTTCGGCCCACCATTCGTCAACAGTTTCTCTCCAAACTCTGCTTTCTGGTGTATTACCTTCTAGTAGTATTCTATCCCATTGAAATACATTAGCACATGCATCTTTTAGCACACCTGCAAAACTGATACGTTGAAATCCTTCTTCAATTAAGAATCCGGCCGCTGTATCTTTGCCGTGTCCGATAAGTCCACATATACCAATTACTTTTTTCAATGAAATCTCCTATAACTTTTATATATTATAGTAGAATATTAGGGATTTGTCAAGTATTATCCGATAACAAAACCTAAGCCGCTTTGTCCATCATTATATAATGTTAGCTCAGTTTCTAGTTTATCCATTTCAGCTTGTGCATCAGATCTAAGTTGATCTGCGTTCATTGTAGTTCCGCCTTGTGGTCCTGCAATCTGTGTAAACTTACCACGTGCTTCTGATATCATAAGTTTTGCATGACATAATGCGTAGTCTTTAAGCCAAGGACCAGAATACTGATCTTCTATTAAACTTTCATCTGTTCTATAGTTGTAACACCATAGCACTGCATTATCATTTGCTTTAAGTTTTCTATGTATAATAAGTTTCTTATCTTGTGGACGCCAAGTAAACATAAGCTCTGCTCCAAATAAGCGGCCCATTGTTTCTCTGCTTTGCTGTAGGAAGTCAAATGTAGCTAAACTACCTTTACGTGAAGATCCAAGTAAGTATGTTTGCATGTATGCTGATTGGAATGGTTCAAAGTCATTACCCGAACCTGCACTTACACCTGTTGTGCGTCTATAGATGTCACGCACTTCAATAACTTCATTTGGTAATGTATATTCACTTTGGTCTTCTAATAGTTCTAAAACAATAAAACTTTCTTCTACTGCATTTTCACTTCGTTGTCTATATTTTTCTAGGCTTTTTCTAATGGCAAGTTCGTAATGTTCTGGATCAAGTTCAACATCGACCATTCCTCCGCCTAAACGAAGTTCAATTTCTTTTTGTAATTCTGCTTTTTTACTCATGAATACATTCTCCTGGAATTCTTTTCCTACTATGTATTTATCATACGACTGCCATACCTGATAGGATTTTCCAAGCACTCATTTAAATATTTTTTACTATGCTGTTGCCATTCTGCATAACAATCATCTTTTTTGTCGTCTATGAAAAGTAATTGCTCAAAATCTGTAGTTCTGTAGTAATCCATATCACTTTCATATGTAGTATCAAGTAGATCGTCAATTGAAAGTATATTTTTAAAACTACATGTTTTAATTAGTTCAGGTGTATGAGAAGTATATGTTAAACCGTTCCATGCTTCGTTGACATCAATAAATGGCTTATATTTTACATCAGCATTAGGGAGTTTGTAGTCTAGAAAAATAACTTCTGTAGACTTTTTCTGGGCCCATCTTGCATACCATCTACTTCTGCCTGGATGAAAATTAAATCTATCATGTTGACGTGCATAACCCACAGGCTTGTAGTGTATTTCTTGATCTGCCATCCAAAGGAATTGGATTAGACACCTACATTTCTCACTTGTGGGGTTCCACATAAAGTTATGTAGATCATTAATATAATAATCATGATTATTATTAATTTCTTCCCAATTATTCCTAATATAAGTTACATATTCAATGAGATTGTTTGTAGCTTGTTTTTCAGTAGAATAAATTGTATCGCCATCTATTGTTCCTATATTGCCACCACACTTTATATGATTATCATACCATCTTACAAAGTCATCATATGCACTCATTTTATTAAGTTTTCAGAAAGTTCTACTATAACCTCTGCATATCTACGATCTGCTATAGAATCAACGGTTAACTTATTGATATCAGGTATTTCATTATTTGCGAGATCTTCCAAAAATTTATAATTATCTTCATATGGATTTAAGTATGATATATCTAACTGATCCATACTAACTGATGTTAATTGATCTGCTACATTACCTAAAAATGGATCTCTAATATCAAAGAATTTATATTTGTCTGTTTCGAATATAAAGAACTTTCTAAATACAAAGTCATCTTTTACAAATGCACTCAGATGTGGGAACCTCTTTATTAAGAATAGACTTTTACTTCCAAACATTGTTCCAGAGAATACATATATAATTTTTGATACTCCTAACTTTGTTAGCTCTTGTGCTGCTACATCAAAGTCTAATCTATCTTCAAATAATATAATATTTTTAAGTCCGGCTTTTTGTGCTGACTCTAGTGATACAAATCCTAATTTTTGATCTAACTCAAGATCAAGTGATGGTGTTTCAGTATTTTTACAATCTATGATTACACCAAGTGTCTCACTAGAATCCTCATTAAAAATTTCATAAGGATTAATGTATCTAAACATTAGAAGACCGCCAATATTACTGTTTCGTTATTAAAACGACCGTTTAGTTTTGTTTCTGTTGTTTTCAATGTTTCAAACAACTTCTCTGTTTTAGATTTTGTTGTTTTCTTAATCTGTGGTAAAAACTCATCTGTTTTACGCACTGTGCGTTGCACACTTTTTTCTTCGTTATAACCTAGCAATGTTGTTCCTTTTACACTAAAGCCAGATCCATCTCTACTCATCTTTAATGGATCTATATTACTTGCATAATACAAACCAATTTTACGATTCTTACAATTAAATATTAATGCAATATTGGCTCCAATAAGTTTCTCAGGTGGAATACTTGCAATACCGTAATTACTATCGCTTAGTTTATAATTAAGTTTCTTAACAAGTTGATCTGCTGATTTAAGTTTTGCTTTACGTGGCTTACGTTGTGCTTTACTTTCTACAGAAATAATATCACATGCATCTACAATACGCTGATACATTTCTAATATAGACTTTTGTTGCTTAGTTGATAGATGATTATAACCTTCTTTAAGCTGAGCATACATATCTTGATCTTGCTCGCTCATTTTCTTTAGTTTAGCAGTAGTAGGAAAGTTAACTAAATCATAAATTTCATCACGTTCGCCTTGATACCATGTTTTAATTAATCGTGCATGTCCGGCTTTGCAATTTTCTCTGCGTAATATTTTTACAGGATCAAACTCTTTTAGTGCTGTTGCATCATAATCAGATAGATATATATTTACAAAATTTTCAATCTCATCTGCCATTATAATACACGCTTCACGCATACGTTCTTGTATAGTAGGTTGATATGTATTTGCTTTTTCTTTTACAATTTCTTGTTTGGCTTCAAGTATAGGTTTGCCGGCTTTTATTGCAATTTTAATTTGCTTTCGTAAAAATTCACCAAGTGGTTTTAGGTTACCCATTGTGCCTGGTAACGACTGCCAATATTCATCTGCTTTTTCGTTATACTCTGGCATACCGGATAATATTAGTTTTGCTGTAATACCTGCTGTTACACTCAACGAATGCCCTGGTGCGGCTCTTACTGCTTTTATATTTTCTGTAGTAAACTCATCACCTTGTTGTAGCATCCATGCACCAACGGCTGGATAAAGATCTGCAGGTTTATAATTATGGTAATACCATTCACGAGCATGAGTTGACTTGCGGTGGAATTCTTCACCTGACCATTCTTCCCATCCTTCCCATGATGGTGAATCAAGTTTAGCGCCTCGTTTGATACGTGGAGCGCCTCTGACAACCTTTTTCTTTTTTCGGGGTTTTATATTTGTTGTTGCCATTTGATTTCTCCATTAAGTTTAGCATACATGTTAATACAGTTTGGTAGTTTTGTCAACCTACTCGTTTTCAAACTCATTATCTAGTGTTTCTTGATCAACATCTTCGAACCATACATCTTCCATTGCAATTACGTCTGCTGGCATATCTTCGAATTTTATAGTTTGATTTGACATTTTAGTTCCTTTTACTTAATTTACTTATACAGTATAAGACATCTTGGCGCAGAAGTCAAGAAAAAAGTGCAGAAAAGAATCCTGCACTTTCAATAGGTTATAATTTTTCTTAAATTATTTTTCGTTTATTTGCTTTTCAAATTCTCTTAAACGTTTAAATACACTCATTAATTCAATAAGTGTTGGCCACGCTCTGAAGAGATATTGCATTGAACCTTCAACACGTCCAAACGCTCTAATAATCTGTTGCATTACACCAAGTGTTACTACGCCCGCTACAATAGCCGGTGCTAAAAACACATATGCTGATAACACATTTGCTTGTAAATATGTAATACGTCCTACGTTAAAATACAAGTAACGCAAGTAAGACTTAAAGTGAATACTACGAACATCTTGGAAAAGTTCGTTAATAGTTTTTGGTCTTATAGTCTCATCATCTTCTGCAATAACAAGTATTTTTCTGTATGCTGCTTCTTTCTTCTGTAAGTCATATTCTACACCGACTAGGCGTAATAACCAACCTAGTGCAACTAAGAATAATGTTCCACCTACTGACCAAACAATAGCACCTGTTACTAGTCCATACTGCCAATCACCAAAGAAGAAGATAGGAATACCAACTGATAGTCCTAATAGAATAGGAACGAACTGAACTAGAACCATAATTGATTCAATAAAACTTGTTCCTAATCCTTCCATGATTCTACTAAACTTAATTGTATCTTCTTGCACCCGTTGAGCGGCACCTTCAATAGTTCTGGCTTTATCATATACACTATGATACCATTCAACCATTGCTGTGCGCCATCTAAACAAATAGTGTGCAGTAAAGAAACTTACTACTACTGCGATACCTACATAGATAGCCGCTAAGTATAAGAAAGTTGCTAAACTACTCCAATACTCACTTATAGTGATTGCATTGGGTGTTGCTAGAGCTTTTTGGATCATATCATAAAACTGACCAAACCATTCGTTAATCTTAACATCAATCTCAACTTGTATCCAAAGTGATGATAGGATTATTGCTGATCCTAGCCAGGACCATAGAGCCCATTTCTTTTCTGTAAAAAATCTAAACATAATTTTTCCTTTTTCTAATGCTAGTTAAGATTAACTACGCATATAACTATTTAGCATCTTATAAGTGTTCGCTTGGCATAAATACTGTATATAATAGGAAACACGATATGCCAAGACTTAGTTTATATAAACCATACAAAAGCAACGATTATAACTTTATGGATAGAAGTATCTTAGAGCAATTCTTAATCGGTGGAACTTCTATACATGTTCATAAGTATCTTGGACCACAAAGCGACCCGTCGAATAGTGATCCAAGTGAACCTGACTATAAAAGTGGATTACAATCCGACCCGCTATCAGGTGCAGAACTCAATCCTGAAGGATTAGTTGACGAAACTAACATACAAGACTTGCTGTTTATGGAAAACAGAGATCGTAAATACGATCCAGATATTTTTGAACTACGCGGTGTGTATAATGTAAGTGACAACGACTTTGATTTAACCCAGTTTGGTTTGTTTTTAACAAACGATACGCTGTTTATTACTTTCCACATAAACGATATGGTTCAAAAACTTGGCAGAAGATTAATGCCAGGTGATGTATTAGAATTACCACATTTACGTGATGAATTACTACTAAGCACAGATAGAGATGCTGTTAATAAGTTTTATGTAGTGCAAGATACCGCAAGAGGAAGTGAAGGATTTTCACAAACTTGGTATCCACACATTTGGCGTGTTAAGGTAGCACCATTAACAGATACACAAGAATACCAAGACATACTTGGAACTGCTAATGATCCAGATAGTTTAAAACAAAGCCTAAGTTCATATGAAACTGAAATTAATATTAGTAATGCTATTGTGGCATCTGCAGAAGAAGCCAATCCAAATAACTTACCACTAGCTGAACATTTATTTGGAGTAGATAATGAAGAAACTCCTGAATACGAACATGGAGACGTGTTAGACACAGGTGATCAATTCCCACAGGAACCAAACGATGGGACTTACTTTGTAAGAAATGACTTTAATCCTAATCGATTATTTGTGTTTCGAGGAAGTAGATGGCATAGACTATACGATAATATTACAGACAAAACATGGTCAGATAAGACTTACAATGCTGGTGACTTTATTAATAATAATGCAACAACAGTTGTTGATAACAATGAACAGCCAGAACGTCAAGCATTATCACAAGTAATGAAGACACAGAAAAAAGGGCTAGATTCAGACTTTTAGGAATAAACAATGGCAGAGCAACAATACTTTTACGATAAACAAATTAGAAGATACATTCAACAGTTTATAAGACTGTTTAGTGGATTCAGTGTGCAAATGGGCAAGGATGATACTGGCTTAGCACAAATGCAATTAGTTCCTGTGCGATACGGTGATATTAATCGTATGGCAGCACACATAACAAGAGAGAATAGTGAAAACATTGTTAACACTGTTCCATTTATTAGTTGTTATGTAACTAACTTAGCAATGGCTCCTGAATTAAGAACATTACCATCACATGTTGATAAGGTCCAAGTTGTAGAAAAGAAATTTGATGATACCAGTGGTGAATATTTAAACGAACCGGGTAACAGATATACAATTGAAAGACATAAACCTGTTACATATATGTTATCAATGAATTGTGATATATGGACATCAAACACAGAACAAAAATTACAACTACTAGAACAAATATTAGTATTGTTTAACCCTACTTTAGATATTAGAACATCATCTAACCAATTTGATTGGAGTTCATTAAGTTATGTAGAAATGAAAAATACAAACTGGAGTAGTAGAAGTGTTGGTAGTAGCATTGATGATATTATTGATGTAGCTTCTGTTCAATTTGATATGCCTGTTTTAATTAACCCTCCTGCAAAGGTTAAACAACAGCGACTTATACACACAATTATTAATCAGATGTATAATTTAGATGATGCAAACCTAGATAACTTTAAATTAGATGAGCTGTTTGATAAATCTACTGTAGAATATACTGTTGTTACATTTGAAGACAGAAAAGTTAAATATGAAGATGGAACTTTAACATTACTTACACTTACTGGATCTACTTTAGATTCATCTGGATTAGCATTAACTTGGGCAGAAGATTTAAAGAAATTTGGTATACTACGAGATGGTATTAGTCAGATTAGATTAAGAAAAAGTTCAGATCCAGAGAAAACTGATAATGATATTATAGGAAAACTATACGAACATCCAAACGATCCTGGTAAATTAAATGTTACTATTGATGAAACAACATTACCGACTAATACATTAACACCAATAACTGGCGTAGTGAACGGTAAAATTAATTATCCAGGAGACGGAACTGTTCCTACTCCAGTTGCAGGTGTTAGATACCTATTAATGGATTCAATTCCAGTTAGCTCAAATTGGAATGGATTATCAACTGCTAACAAATATGATATTGTAGAGTTTAATGGCAGTAGCTGGTTTATAGCATTTGATTCAGTGACACTTACTGCAACTTCACAATATTGTGTTAACTTAACAACACTTGATCAATTAGAATTTAAAGACGGTGAATGGTTTAATAGCTATGAAGCTGTATATAGTGCAGGGTTCTGGAGAATCTACTTATAATGATAGAAGCAAGTGGCTGTATTTTTCTTAGCTCACACACTGGAAGAATTTTATTACAACTTAGAAGTGGTGATGTTAGTCATGCTAAAACATGGGGCTTCTTTGGTGGTAAAAGTGAAAACAACGAACGACCTGTAGAAACACTACGCCGTGAAATAGTAGAAGAAATAGGCATGATGCCCGATATAATAAAAACTATTCCTATAAGTAAGTTTACAAGTGGTAATGGAAGATTTATATACAACAGTTTTGTTGTATTAGTTAATCAAGAGTTTATTCCTATTCTTAATGCCGAAAGCGATGGTTATGCTTGGGTTGACATAGGTAAATGGCCAAAGCCGTTACACCCTGGTGCAAAGATACAATGCAAATCTAGAGATTTTTTAAAGAAAATAAAAACTATCTACACAAATGCATAGATAGTTTTAAATTAGTTGGCGCTAATACGCTTTTTCATACTTTCCACAAACTGTTCACGCAACCATTCAAAATCATTAATTTTGTTTAGTGCTTCAACATCATCTTTGTGTTCAATGCCGTATGCTTTTCCTTCATTTGCGCCTTTGATACAATAGCGTCCAAAACGTCCACCATTATCAATCTCACACCACGTTTTTAATCTATCTTCAGTTTCTTTAACTGGAGCATTAGGATTAATTTGTGATGCTAGTTTTACACATTCACGGAATGCACTACGCCATGTGCGGAATGGATCTTTATTAAATCTAGTGATGTTTGATACATCTCTAACTGGTTGATAAAATGCTGATCCTGTGCTAAAGTCTGGAAGCACGTGGCCCATTTCAATAACTTGTTGTCTTGGAAATAATTTTATGCCACCATATCCATATTCCAAATCATTAATTGGATTACGAGCAAACCAAACGTATGTTGTAGTAGAACGTTTTGCCATTGGTGGTATGTAATCAAAACAAAAGTCATTCATAATATCTGCATCTGCATCAACAATGTATACCATTTCTGATTTAGCCATCTCACCTGCTTTTTTATGTGCGTTGCCGATGCCTTCAACATTCTTAACATGTATTGCATCTGGGAAACGAACTTTTAGTTTTTGATAATTTTGATCTGCTTCTGCTTCGTGGAAACTAATCATAACAATATCAAAATCTGCTTCGTGATAAGATCCTATCACTTTATTTTTTACTGCTCCGTGTATTACACCGCCTGTTGGAACTAATTGGATATCTCCCCAATTTACAGGACGGCCTGTTCGTTTAATTACTTTTGGAAATTTATGTATAACATTGTGTCCCACATCACTTGGTTTATAATGCCAAGGAAAGTTAGGGTTTACTGTTGCACCTTTAAGAACAACCCATACCATTTCAGATTTGCCTGTATATTCAGCGGCCATCTTTGTTAATGTGTCTATGTCTGTTGTCTTTTGATCTACATAAATTATTGGGTATGGAGTAAAGATAAATTTCTTTAGTCTATCCCATGGTGTAATTACACTTTGTCCTTGAAAACTAAGTAAATTATTGTTTGTTGAAATTTTGCTAATCATAACAATCGCCTTTTATTGTGTATTCTTTCATGCCTATATGTGCAACTCTGTCGCTTAACGCATTATCTACATGTGATGTGTATCCATGCATTGAAGCTTTTTTGCAAAAATATATATCTTCTCCCATTAAGTTAGTGTAGTCATCATTCCATTCAACACTATAATGCGGTCTTGATATATTTTCATATACACATTTATTTACCAATAACAAACCACTGCCTAATGCAAAGACTTCTTCGACACCTGTTCCGCCAAATACTCTTTTATCTAGATTAGATTCATTTTTAAATGCTACTGGTCTATGTGGTTTTACCCTAGTGCTATAATTTGCACCTACGATATCTTTTTTATGAGACAGCAAAGAAAATAGTGTGTCTGGTGGAAACTTCATATCACTATCAACCCAAAATATATGAGTTGCTTGTGTTTCTAAAACTTCATCAACTAGCTGTTGACGTTGCATTGCTACTTCACTACCCATTACCATATGCAAAGAAACTTTTTGCCCGCTCTCGCCACATTTTTTCATAAGCATAGCTAAACTATAACTAAATGTAGATGTTACTAGGTCCCTAACTGGAACACATATTGCAACATTTGAGGTTGGGTCAGGTTTCTGTATAAACTTGGGTATACTTACCATTTAAATTAATTAGTAAGTTCTGAACCAAGCTCTGCTTCTATTTCTTGAACTGAATCATTTAATGATTTAGCAAGTGTAGTAGCTGACTTGACGCATGACGAAAACGCATCATCAGATAATGATGACATGTAGTTCATGTGTTCTGGTTGAACTTTACCAACTGTAAGAATATCAATTGCGGCTAAACGTGCAAGACGTGAAACCCAATATTCTTCTTCTGTGGCTTCAATATTGCTAATTAAAGCGTCAAATTCGCCGTTTTTAGCAACAAAGTCAGTTGCCACTGCTTCTAGTATTGCTAAGTCTTGATGTTGCTGTGTGCGGGCTTGCATTAGCTCTTTTTGTAATTCTAATGCTTGGCGTTCTACTGTTGGATGTGCTCCTAGTAGAAAGGTTTCTATTTCAAATCTTGTTCTTGAACTCATAGTTTTCTCCTGTATTGAGTATACTTTTATATATTCTATTTATTATACAACATAATTGAAACACTGTCAAGAGCTACTTGACAGTGTTTCTTAAATATTTTTAAATATTATGATGCGCCTGTTGAGTTAGGGTTTTGCCATCCGCCAAACGTAGCTGATAGTCTGATGTTAGTAGTCACGTTAGGTGAGATATACGTTCCTAATTGGTATAGTGAAACTGATCCACTTAATCCAAAATAATTACGCACGGTGCTCATGCTAATCTGTGATCCTGTTGCTGGTAATGCCATTCGTTACTCCTCGAGTTTATTAACGTTAACAAACATTCGTTTGCTAGTTATATTTATCGTAATCGATATCTTAATTGTGTTTAAGGTTAATTATCTTCTACCTGTTAAGAACTCCACCTGTTCTGTAAGTTCGTCTATTTGTAGTTGTTGTTCTTTTATTGCTTCAATTAGAACACCTACTATATTTCCGTATGCTACAGATTTATAGCCTGTGTTATCATCGTTATGCACTACTTCCGGTAATACTTTTTCTGTCTCCTGTGCTATAACACCAGTTGCCTGTCTTAGTTCGCCGGTTAGTGAATCTGTTTTATCAAACATAACTCCACGCATAGATTTTACTTTGTCTAATGCATCTTCGATTGTTGTTATGTTACTTTTTAATCTTTCGTCTGAGAATGCAGTAATATCATCGGTTGCTGTAAAGCTACCTGTATAACTTCCACTCATTGTAAACTCTGTTCCAGTCAATGTCAACCCATTTCCGGCTGTGTATGTAGTGTTTGTATCAGTATTTGTGTCTGTGCTACTAATAGTAAAGTTAGGATATGTTCCACTAATACTTGTAGCACCTGATCCTGTTAAACTTACAGTTTGGTCTGGTGCAGTGTTATTAAATGTTGTTCCAACTAAATTTAAACCTGTGCCTGCTGTGTAAGTAGTGTTAGTATTACTTGTTTGTGTTACCCATGATAAATCGCCATTACCATCTGTTTTTAAAACTTGGTTAGCTGATCCATC
>TARA_B110001450_G_scaffold80360_1_pt1 | contig 11954 bp, 8 predicted proteins | sample TARA_B110001450 | Tara Oceans TARA_B110001450 (sample SAMEA4396538) | marine metagenome | biome: Polar Biome; feature: [SRF] surface water layer (ENVO:00010504); material: water (ENVO:00002006), including particulate matter (ENVO:01000060) such as... | depth 5 m | reverse complement strand
AAAAAAGGTAGATATAATAATTAATTATAAATATCATATTTAGCAAATTTCAATAGTATTCTTTTAACTCCACTAGTTTTAAATTCTACTTCCGCTTTTTTATCAGGTCCTGTCCCTTCTGTTTCGAGTACTTTACCCTTACCAAATCTATTATGAATAATTAAGTCTCCTTTATTAATATCTATATAATTGGTACTTTGTATACTTATTGGGGAAGTTTTTTTTAATTCTTTTAATTTAATTTTATTCTTAGGTTTTTTAAACCTTATAAAATTGTCATCAATAGCTTTTTCAGAACTAATTATATTGGTATAGGAATTAAAATTTGTAAATCTCTTGTCAATTTCGTCTATAAATCTACTTGGTTCACAATCGTTTAATTTTCCCCATCTATATCTAGTTTTAGCGTATGTCAAAATAACTTTTTTCTTTGCTCTAGTTATAGCTACATAAAAAAGTCTTCTTTCTTCTTCTAAATCAGACCTCGTTGTAGAGCTTAATGCTGAAGGAAATAAATCTTCTTCTAATCCTACAACATAAACATGATTAAACTCTAGTCCTTTTGCTAAGTGAATTGTCATAAGAGAAACTTTCTTTTCAGTCTCATTAATATCTTTATCGAGTTCAGATGCTAATGCAACATCTTCTAAAAATTCATTTAAGCTACCATTTGAACCTACTACTTCTTCTTGTCCTTCTATAAAGTCTTTCATACCATTTAACAATTCCTCAATATTATCTATTCTAGCGATTGATTCTGGCGTACCCTCAGTTTTTAAAATGTTAATTATTCCTATTCTTTTTAAAACTTCATCAACAATTTCAAATGCATTTAATTTAATATTTAATAATTGTAAGCTTTTAATTAACAAAAAGAATTCGTTTAATTTATTTTTTGTTCCTGAATTAATATTTATTTCAATATTATTTAAACTTCCCAAGACATTAAATAAACTAATGTTATTTTCATTAGCATATACCAATAATTTATCTAAAGTTGTCTGTCCTATTCCTCTAGTTGGAAAGTTTATTATTCTTTTAATACTTTCCTCATCATTAGGATTAACAATAACTCTTAAGTATCCTAAAACATCTTTAATTTCCTTTCTTTGATAAAAAGACAGTCCACCATAAACTTGGTATGAAATATTTTTTCTTCTTAATGCATCTTCAATGGATCTAGATTGAGCATTAGTTCGATACAATACTGCAAATGCATCATTATCTAATTGAAAATTATTTATATTTTCATAAATAGATGTTGAGACAAATCTACCCTCTTCGGAATCTGTTATGGATTGATTTATTTCAATTTTCTCACCACTTTCATTTTCTGTCCATACTTCTTTATCTAATTTATTTATGTTATTATTTATTACAGAATTAGCAGCGTTAACTATATTTTTAGTAGATCTGTAGTTTTGCTCCAGTCTGTAAACAGTAGCATTAGAGTAGTCTTTTTGAAAACTTAAAATATTTTCAATATTTGCTCCTCTAAATCCATAAATACTTTGAGCATCATCTCCAACAACGCATAAATTTTCATATCTATCAGCTAATGCTTTTACTATTAAGTATTGTGAGTGATTCGTATCTTGATATTCATCTACATGAATATATTTGAATCTTTCTTGATATTTTGCTAAAACTTCTGGAAATCTGTTAAGTAATTCATTTGTTTTTAATAATAAATCATCAAAATCCATCGCAGAAGCTTTAAAGCATCTGTTGACATATGTTTGATAAATTTTTCCAAACAAAGGTCTTCTAGACTCATTATCTTGTTGAATAAGCTCCTGGTTAGACAAATATGCTTTGATTGTGACAAGATTATTTTTTAATGATGAAATTCTATTTCTTATGTTTTTATATTTGTATAAATCTTTATCAAGTTTTAATTCTTTTATTATTGTAGCAATAAGCCTATCAGAATCTTGAGTATCATAAATAGTGAAATTAGATGAATATCCCAATAAATCTGACTCCGATCTTAATATTCTAGCGAAAATAGAATGAAAGGTACCCATCCATAGACTTTTTGATTTACTTTCACCTACAATGTTAGAAATTCTTGATTTCATTTCTCTAGCAGCTTTATTAGTAAAAGTTAAGGATAATATTGAAAAAGGATCTACTCCCATTTCCATTAAATAGGCTATTCTGTAAGTTAGAACTCTAGTTTTTCCAGATCCAGCTCCAGCAATAACCATGATAGGCCCATTCTTGTGTATTGTTGGTAATTTTTGAGAGTCGTTTAATTGACTTAGATAGTCTTCCAATTAAAATAATTATTTAAAGAATTTTTTAGGTATTTATAACCTTATAAAGTTAATAAATTATATTAGTGTTGTGAAAGAAAATTATTTAAATACACCAATAGATTATTTAAAGGGAGTTGGTCCAAATAGAGCTGATTTATTAAAATCAGAATTAAAAATTTTCACATATAATGATTTGTTATATTTTTTTCCATTTAGATATATTGATAAGACTAAGTATCATAATATATCTGAATTAGAGGATACAAATTCATATGTTCAGATAATTGGAAAATTTACTAATCTAAGACACTCCGATAATTCTAAAGTTAAAAGATTGATTGGTGTATTTTCAGATGAAAATGGAGAAATTGAAGTGGTTTGGTTCAGAGGAATCAAATGGATAGAAAAATCTATAAAACTTAATCAAAAGTATGTTTTATATGGAAAAATAAACTTGTTTAATAAAAAGTTTTCAATAGTTCATCCAGATACTGAATTATTAGAAAAACATACTCAGACATTGAAAAATGCTTTACTTCCTATTTATAGCTCCTCCGAATCATTGTCCGCTAGAGGGATTAACAATAAGTTGTTTAGAGATCTTGTATTGAATGTTTTTAAAAACTCTAATAATTCATTTAATGAAAATCTAAACCGAAATATTAACGAAAAATATAAACTTATTTCTAAATACGAGGCGTTACTCAATATACATTTCCCAAAAAGCCAATTATTACTAAGTAAATCTCAATTTAGATTAAAATATGAGGAATTTTTTTTTATTCAATTACAGTTTGTTTTTAAAAATCTAATAAATAAAAATAAATTTAAAGGTTTCAATTTTTCAAAAGTTGGTAGTTTCTTTAATGATTTTTATAATAATCATCTAGAATTTAATCTTACAAATGCTCAAAAAAATGTTGTTAGAGAAATAAGAAAAGATTTTTCTAGTAATGCTCAAATGAATAGACTTTTGCAGGGAGATGTTGGATCAGGAAAAACAATAGTAGCACTACTCTCTTGCTTAATAGCAATTGACAATAATTATCAAACAACTATAATTGCCCCCACTGAGATTTTAGCTCAGCAACATTACTATAGTATTAGTAATTCAGTTCAAGCATTGGAATTAAATGTTAGAATTTTAACAGGCTCAACTTCTAAAAAAGAAAGAATTGAATTATTTGATGAATTAAAAAATGGTCTTATTGATATTTTGATTGGTACTCATGCTATAATTGAAGACAAGGTAATTTTTAAAAATTTAGGTTTAGCAATTATTGACGAACAACATCGTTTTGGTGTAGCTCAAAGATCTAAACTTTGGAAAAAGAATTGCACTCCTCCTCACATACTTGTAATGACTGCAACACCAATACCAAGAACACTTGCTATGAGTGTTTATGGAGATTTAGACATTTCAATAATTGATGAATTACCCCCTGGAAGAAAGGTTGTTAAAACCGTACATAGAACTGACAAAAATCGTTTACAGGTTTTTAAATTTTTAAAAGATGAAATTAAAAAAGGTAGACAAATATATGTTGTTTATCCTTTGATAGAAGAGTCAAAGAAAATGGATTATAAGGATTTAATGGATGGTTATGAGAGTATTGAAAGAGAGTTTCCTAAAGAACATTATCAAATTAGTATTCTTCACGGAAGAATGAAAACTGAAGATAAGAGTTATGAAATGGATAGATTTAAAAATAAAGAAACTCAAATAATGGTGTCTACAACAGTAATTGAGGTTGGTGTTAATATACCTAATGCTTCAGTAATGGTTATTGAAAGTTCAGAAAGGTTTGGTCTGTCTCAACTTCATCAATTAAGAGGAAGAGTTGGAAGAGGTTCAGAAGATAGTTACTGTATTTTAATGTCAAAAGAAAAACTAAGTAATGATGCTAGAACAAGAATTAAAACTATGACAGTCACAAATGATGGTTTTAAAATTGCAGAAGTTGACATGAATTTGAGAGGACCTGGTAATATATTAGGTACTCAACAAAGTGGTCTTTTGAATTTTAAAATCGCTGATATAATTAGAGATAAAGATATTTTAAATTTAGCTAGAGAAGATGCTAAAAAGTTAATAGAAAATGATTCTCAGTTAAAACATGCTGAAAATAAAGAAATAAGAGAAGAATACTCTAAGTTAAATAAGAATAGTATTCTTTGGAAACATATAAGTTAATAATTAAAAAAATATTTAAAATTAAATTTTCATAATTGTATCTTTACGTATAATAATTAAAGAATGAACATTTCATATAATTGGCTTAAACAGTTTTTGAAAATTGATTTGGAAATTGATCAAATTTCTGAAATTTTGACAGATATTGGTTTAGAGGTTGAAGGTGTAAGTAAATATCAAAAATTTAATGGAAGTTTAGATGGTTTGGTGGTAGGTAAAGTTCTTACTTGTATTAAACACCCTAATGCGGATAGACTTAAATTAACTACTGTTAACATTGGGGATGATGATCTTTTGCAGGTTGTATGTGGGGCTCCTAATATTAAAAAAAATCAAACTGTAATTGTAGCTACTGTTGGCACTACTTTATACCCTGTTAATGGAGAAGAATTCAAAATCAATAAAAGTAAGATTAGGGGAGAGTTGAGTCAAGGAATGATTTGTGCTGAAGATGAAATTGGTATTGGCGATTCTCATGACGGAATCATTGTTTTAGACAATGAACATGAAGCAGGTAAAAAAGTTTCAGAAATATTTGATTGTTACGAAGATTATGTTTTTGATATAGGATTGACTCCAAATCGTTCGGATGCAATGAGTCATTTTGGTGTAGCCAGAGATATTAGGGCTGCACTAATGCATAAGGGCCATAAACTTGAACTTATAACCCCTTCGGTATCTTCCTTTCATATTAATACAAGATCAAAAAAAATAAACGTTAAAGTAAAGGACACTAAATTAAGTCCAAGGTTTACTGGATTATGCATTGAGAATATTAAAATTGAAAAATCTCCAGAATGGATTCAAAATAGATTAAAAAGCATAGGACTCAGTCCTATTAATAATGTTGTTGATATTACTAATTATGTTATGCATGAATTAGGTCAACCTTTACATGCTTATGATTTAGATAAAATTAAATCTAATTCCATAGAAATAAAAAACTTGAAAGAAAACACAAAATTTATTACCCTTGACGGAGTTGAAAGACAACTAAATGGTAATGATTTAATGATTTGTGATAAAGATATTCCAATGTGCATTGCTGGAGTTTTTGGTGGAGATTTACATGGTGTAAATAACAATACACATTCTATTTTTTTAGAAAGCGCTTGTTTCAATTCTGTATCAATAAGAAAAACAGCAAAACATCATTCAATCAATAGTGATTCATCGTTCAGATTTGAAAGAGGAATTGACATAGAGTTGGTTAAGTATTCACTAAAAAGAGCTGCATTATTGATTTGTGAAATTTGTGATGGAAAAATATGTAGCGACATTATTGATGAGTTTTCTAATAAAATAGAATCTAAATCAATTTTACTTAACTACGAAAAAACTAATAATTTAATTGGACAAGTTATTCCTCCGGAGGAAATAAAATCAATTTTAACTTCATTAGATTTTAAAATTAATAATATCACTGAAACTGGTATTGGCTTAACAGTTCCCTCATACAGACACGATGTTACAAGAGAATGTGATGTTGTAGAAGAAATTCTAAGAATTTATGGATTTAATAAAATTAAATTATCTAATAAGTTATCAATTTCTATAAATTCTATTGAAACTAATCTATATTACAAAATAGAAAATTCTATAGCATCTTATTTAAATTCATTAGGTTTTAATGAAATAATGAACAATTCATTAACAAATAATAATTTAAATTTATTTAACAGAAGAAGTGTTGAAATTATAAATTCTATTAGTACAGATATATCTCAATTAAGAACTACATTGATAGAGTCATCACTTAAAACATTAAAATATAATTTAAATCGAAAAAACAAAAACAATAAGTTTTTTGAGTTTGGTAAGATTTATGAAAAATTAGAAAAGAAAAATTGTGAAAAAAGAAGATTAGGAATTGTATTTAGTGGAGAGATAGTTCGAAAATCTTGGAATGATAAAATTATTTATGCAGACTTTTATAAATTGAAAAATATTGTTTTAAATATCTTTTCAAAATTATCTATTAACTGTTTTGAAAAATCAATTGATTTTGAAGGTTTTGATAGTGCATTAGGTATATATAATAATAACGAAAGATTGGCAGTAATAGGTTTATTATCCTCCAAAATTAATAAAGAGTTCGATATAAGCCAGGAAGTGTATTATGCATCGTTAGATATAGATAAAATTCTTTTAAGTTTATCCAATATAAACGAATTCAAAAAATACAAACCCATTTCTAAATTTCAAGAAATTAATAAAGACATGGCTTTTATTTTTGATAAAACTGTAAAATTTTCCGAAATCAAAAAGCTTATTAAAGAATCTCAAATCAAAGATTTAAAAGATATTAATTTATTTGATGTTTATGAGGGAGAGAAAATTGATCGAGATAAGAAATCATATGCAATGAACTTTACAATTAGTAACGATGAAAAGACATTAACTGATAAAGAAATACATAATGTTATGGATAAAGTTGAAAAGAAATTTAAAAATAAGTTTAACGCCATTTTAAGAGATAAATAATGTATCAAACTAATATAGAAACTGAATTAATTTCAATTAAAAAAAAATCATTTAAAAATTATAATCTTAATACTGATTTATTCTTTGATTTTGACTTAAATAAATTAGATAATCATAAAATATTTTATATTAACGATATTAAGAGAACTTGTATCGATTATAGATTAAGATTTTTAGATTTAAAATATTTTAAAGGAGATATCCCTAAATCTACTAAACTGAAAATTAAAGGATTTAAAAGTGAACAGAGACTAAACTCACTTAATTTAAAAATAATGGCTCCGTCAAAACTTTTTAAGCTTAAAAATGCTGATGATCCTTTATTGTTTTCTGACCTTGGAAACGGATATTTTTATCTAATCGACAAATGGGGAAATGATTTAAGTTTTTTTAGAAAAATTTCAATGTGGCCATTTAAAAATTTAAAAAATATTTTACTATTTATTTTAATCATTAGTTTCTTTGCAACTCTGATTATACCCAATGGATTATTTGTTTATAATAATTCCCCAAACATTGAATTTTTTATCACTTACTTATTTATATTAAAATCAATAGTAGCTATTGTTTTATTTTTTGGATTTTCTTTAGGTAAAAATTTTAATACTGCTATTTGGAATAGAAAATACTTCAATTAATAATGAATGAAGAATTTGTATTGGTATATAAAGGTTCATTTATTTATTCTAACAGAATTAAAAATGAACTTATTAATAATAAAATAAGTCCTGTCATTAAGGATTCTAGTGAATCTGCTAGGCTTGCTGGATTTGGAATAGTAAATGACCAACAGTTTTTTATATACGTTCATTTAAATGAACTCAAAAAATCTAAAATGATAATTAAAAATTTAAGAATATAATTTTTTCCTTAACTCTTGCACTTTATCATTACTAACGTAAGAATCAAAAGTTGATAATCTATCTATTACTCCTTTTGGAGTTAATTCAATTACTCTATCTCCAACAGTTTTTGCAAATTCAAAATCATGGGTAGTTATAAATACATTCCCCTTAAATTTTTTAATTGAATTATTTAGTGCTGTTATCGATTCAAGGTCTAGATGACTAGTTGGTTCATCAAACATCAATACATTTGATCTTAACATCATCATTCTAGACAGCATGCATCTTACTTTCTCACCTCCAGATAAAACATCAGAAGTTTTTAAAGCTTCTTCTCCACTAAAAATCATTTTACCTAAAAAACCTCTTATATAAACTTCTTCTCTTTCTTCATCATTTTTAGCCCATTGTCTCAACCAATCAACTAAACTTAATTTATTTTCAAAAAAAGCATTATTATCTAGAGGTAAATAGGATTGAGAAGTTGTAATTCCCCAATTAAATTTTCCATTACTCTGTTTAATTTCATTATTAATAATTTGATAAAAAGCTGTTGTTGCTCTTGTATCTTTTGAATATAAAACAACCTTTTCACCTTTATTTAAATTAAAACTAATATTATCAAATAAAACACTAGAAGAATCTGAAAAAGACAAGTTTTCTACACTTAAAATTTGATCCCCTGCTTCTCTGTCAGAATTAAAAATTATTGCAGGATATCTTCTTGAAGATGGTTTTATATCTTCAATTTTTAAATTATTTAGCATTTTTTTTCTTGAGGTTGCTTGTTTAGATTTTGAAGCATTTGCACTAAATCTGGCTATAAAATCTTCTAGTTCTTTTTTCTTTTCTTCTGATTTTTTATTTTGTTGTGTTTTTTGTCTTAATGCTAATTGACTAGATTCATACCAAAAAGTATAATTTCCTGAAAAATGGTTTATTTTACCAAAATCTATATCAGATATATGAGTACAAACAGAATCTAAAAAATGTCTATCATGCGAAACAACTATAACAGTGTTATCAAAATTAGCAATGAAATTTTCTAGCCATTTTATAGTTTCAAAATCAAGATCATTTGTTGGCTCATCCATTATTAAAACATCTGGATTCCCGAATAAAGCTTGAGCTAGTAATACTTTAACTTTTTGTGCACCATCCAATTCATTCATTTCTTTAAAATGAAAATCTTCTTTTATATCTAAATTGGATAATAATGCTGCTGCATCACTTTCGGCATTCCATCCATCCATTTCTTCATATTCTAACTGTAATACCCCTACTCTATCGCTATCTTTATCTGAGAAGTCAGATTTAGAATAAATTTCATCCATTTCTTTTTTGATTCTAAATAACACTTTATTTCCTCTCAATACAGTTTCTAAAACTTGTTTGTCATCAAATGCATAATGATCTTGTTCAAGTACAGACATTCTTTTACCTTGTTCTAAATGTATATTACCAGAATTTGGTTCAAATATTTTTGAAATAATTTTTAAAAAGGTAGATTTTCCAGCTCCATTTGCTCCTATAATTCCGTAACAATTTCCTTTTACAAAAGAGGTATTAACATCATCAAACAATACTCTTTTACCAAATTGAACAGATAGATTTGAAACACTTAACATAATTAGTTTTATTAATTGAATAAGCAAATTTAATAAAATCAAATATATGATTATTCTAAAATTATCTTTAAATTAAATAACTATAATTCAAATATCTAATGTTAAAAAATAAGTATTTAATATTTTTAATTATCGTACTAGCTTTTTCTTGTGATATTATTGATAAAAATAAAAAATCCTATTTTTCTGGAAAAATTATTAAAAAAACAAATGATAAAATATCTTTGTTAAAAGATCAGGTTATTTTAAAGGAAAGTGATGTTTCTAAAGAGGGAATATTTTATATGTCCTTGGACTCTATTAAGGACGGTCTATATAACTTTAAACATCTTCCTGAATTTCAATATTTGATTATAGAAAATGGTGATAGCTTAGTTCTTAGATTAAATGCAGTAGATTTTGATGAATCCTTAGTGTTTACTGGAATAGGATCTCCAAAAAATAATTATTTGATTGATATATTCTTGAACCATGAAAATGAAGAAAGATTTATCAAATCATTAATGATGAAAAAACCATCGCCTTTTAGAAAATCAATTGATTCATTACTCGATTTAAAGATTTCAAAATTTAAAAAATTTAAAAAAAATAACAAATTAAATTATACAAGTATTATGATAATGGAACATGCTATAAAACTTCCATTGTATTCAAATATAGAAGCATATATTTCAGGTAAAAAACAAAATAATGTGATAAAAAATATTAATAATAACTTTTATGATTACAGAGATGAAATTGATTTTAATATTCAAGAATTATCCAATTTTAAACCTTATTTGGACTATATAATTTTAAGAACAAATAACCAATCGGGGATTGATTTAAACTCACTTTCAAATTTATATTTACAATTTAATTTAGATAGAATAAATTTTGTTAATTCATCAATATCTAACCCAGTTATAAAATCTCAAATATTAAGATACATTGCGTTTGAATATCTTTTAAAGGAAAATATATTAATAAATATTGATACCTTTTTATATGAATTTTTAAAAATTTCAGTCAATAAAAAAAATAATATCGAAATAAAACAACTTTATGAAAACATATCTCTTCTTCAAAAAGGAAATTATATTCCTAAGATAGAGTTAACAACTGTGATTAAAGAAAATATATTTATCAATAATATTTATTCTAATAAACCTGTAATTTATGTTTTTTGGTCATACGATCAAAACTCTCATCAAATAGGTCTGTTTAATAAAATCAACGAATTTTTAAATACCAATAAAAAATATAACTTTCATTGTATAAATATCAATTCTGATGTAGAAAAATGGAGGGAGTATTTAGTTTTTATTAAAAAAAATAAAAATATTAAACATTTTATAGCAAATGATTTTTCGATTATGAGTAAAAAAATGGTATTAAATAATTTAAATAAAATTATTATAACTGATTCTAAAGGAAAAATAAGATCTATTTCAAATATAAGTTCTTTGAAATCATTTTATCTCGGTGATTAATTACCCTTTTTAAAATCTGCAAGGAATTTTTCTAAACCAATATCAGTTAATGGATGCTTAATCAAACCTTTAATTGAAGATAATGGTCCTGTCATAACATCAGCACCAATTTTAGCACAGTCAATTACATGCATTGTATGTCTTATCGATGCTGCTAAAATTTGTGTATCAAATGCATAATTATCATAGATTGTAACAATTTCTGAAATTAAGTTAAGTCCGTCAGTTGTAATATCATCTAAACGCCCTATAAATGGAGAAACGTAAGTGGCACCAGCTTTTGCAGCTATTAAAGCTTGACCAACAGAAAATATTAACGTACAGTTAGTTTTAATTGATTGGCTAGAAAAATATTTAATTGCTTTTATTCCATCTAATATCATTGGGATTTTAACAACAATTTGAGGGTGTAATTTTGCTAAAGCTTTACCTTCTTTAATCATTCCAGTAAAGTCAGTTGAAATTACTTCAGCAGAAACATCTCCATCAACAATTTCACAGATTTTAACATAATGATTTAATATATTTTGATGACCAGTTATTCCTTCCTTTGCCATTAATGAAGGATTAGTTGTCACACCATCAAGAACTCCCAAGTCTTGGGCTTCTTTAATTTGATTGAGATTGGCTGTATCTATAAAAAATTTCATAATTTAATTTTTACTATAATATAAAAGTACTTTTTCAAATAATCTATCAGGAAGAAAGTTCTTTAAAATTATCGAAAATTTTTGAATAAATTGACCTACTTTATAATGTATTTTGGGATTTTTAGAATTAATTATCTTATAAATTAACTTAGATACTATTATAGGAGGATAAGCATTGTCAACATGTTTATTTGCTGATTTCAAAGATTTAGAATAATCCTCACTATAATTAGATGAATTATTAAAATCAGAATCAATTCTTCTTGAAGCTATATTTGTTTTAAAATCTCCAGGAGCTACATTTACTACTCTAATATTAAATTTTTTAAGTTCCATACTAAAAACTTCACCAATAACTTCAAGAGAACTTTTTGTAGCACAATATATTCCTCTATATGGTATTCCAAAATACCCTAACAC
>TARA_B110001450_G_scaffold256941_1_pt1 | contig 11962 bp, 9 predicted proteins | sample TARA_B110001450 | Tara Oceans TARA_B110001450 (sample SAMEA4396538) | marine metagenome | biome: Polar Biome; feature: [SRF] surface water layer (ENVO:00010504); material: water (ENVO:00002006), including particulate matter (ENVO:01000060) such as... | depth 5 m | reverse complement strand
GTATCAATGGTGTGACCGTTGACCCAATCAAACTCATGAACAGTGTGAGCATGATCTCCATGAAACTGGGTTCCAACAACGTCGACAAGGTTCAGTTGTTGACGACTGAGGGGCACTCAAAGGAAGAACGAGTCAAATTTATTCAAAGCATTCGAGACCGAGTTGATTCTGATGTGTTTGAACTTTCAACGTGTAATCGTGTCCTCTATGTAGGATTTGAAGTGGATTGCGAAGTTCTTGAACAAAGTGTTCTTTCCGCTACTGGACTTGAAAGTGCACCTTTCGATCGATATTCGGGTATTGATGTATGGCGGCAATTGGTTAAGGTTTGCAGCGGACTTGATTCGTTTATCTTAGGCGAGTTACAAGTCATGGCTCAGTTTAGAGGTTCAGTCTCTCTTCATCGGAAAAATGGCCTCATCAGTGATTTGAATAGCTCCTTTTTTGACCATGTAGTCTCCGCAAATCGAATGTTGAGAAAGGAATTCGGTTTCAATCAAACAACTGAGTCGATGTTAAATTTGGCTACAACGGCAATCGAAGAGTTAATTTCCACTGAAAAGAACCTCAGTTCCGTCGTTCTTGGCTTTGGGGGAATGGGTAGTAAGGCAGTCGAAACAATGCTGGACTTTGGTCAAACAGACATCACTGTCGTAACGCGAAATCCAAAAGTTTCCAAAGAACGTCATCTCGGCATTGCTTCAAAAGTGAACATCATTTCATTTGAGGAATGGTATTCCAACCCAGGTCAGCCTTCATTGATTATTTCCACAATACGTAATACAGAGCCAACCTACAACCAAGACCGTCCACTCCCCTCGGTTTCTTCAACAGTCATGGACTTTTCATGGCCGCCTTCAATTGAGGGCAGTGGATTGAGTCATGAGCAAACCCTGCTCGGAATGGAATACTGGATTAAAGTAGCTCACAAAGCTGGAGTCGAATGGGATTATTCTTCGACAATAGAGCAGAGCGATGTCTTACTTACAGGTATTCAAGAAAGATTCATGAGTGCCTTAACAGATCGAACGCAGTCGAAATTTAGAGCATTCATCTACAAAACTCTTGAATCCTTATCCGATGAATGGAAATCATCTGAATTAGCTTCAGAAAAGGACAACCAAATGGCTCCCTTCTCTCGCGAGATTGCAACCTGGATTTGTAATCAAAATCGTCCCTTCGCAAGTGAAGAACTTGAACAGGTGATTCGTTCTACCGAACGTCCAATTAATCCAACTCTTCTCGGTAGGGTGGCCGCTGATGTAACAGAAACAATACTTCGCATCAATGAAAAACCAACCCTTCCGGAGGCTACATCTTGAATCCAATCCGAATCGGGACCAGAACCTCCACTCTCGCTATGTGGCAAGCGAATGCGGTCAAGAAAAAACTTGAAGAGAACGGCTTTGAGACCAAAATAGTCGGTATCTCATCGAAAGGAGACCAATCACTTGGAGGAGATCTTGCCTCGTCAGTCGGGCAATTTATTCATGCTGTTGATTCGGAATTACTCAGCAAATCCATCGATATCGCCGTTCATTCAAGTAAAGATGTGCCCGTTGCTCTTGATGATTCAATCTCAAATATCGCTTATCTTGAACGGGGATGCACAAACGACCTCCTTCTCTTCGAAAAGACCGACAATGTGCTTTCTTTAGAAGAATTATTCAAAACTTCTGAAGAGATGGAACTAGAGGAGGTCTTGCAATTTATTCCTGAATCGGGAATGGTTGGAACGGTCTCGGGCAGGCGTCAATCGTTTCTCTTGAGTCAGCGGCCAGACATTCTTCCTATTGCTGTCCGAGGTCAAGTAGAGACGAGATTGAAAAGATTACAAGAAAAACGGGTTGATTCAGTGATTCTCGCTGAAATCGGACTTCGCCGATTGCATGAAATCAACGCTCTTGAGCCATGGATTTTGGAATTGGGTGCGGTTCGAATAAGTGACCTTGAATGGCCTACAGCACCCGGTCAAGGTTCCATTTCTGTTCATTGTCGTTCAGAAGATGTCGACTCGTTTCAAAATCTTCGAGAGATATTGAACCATCCAGAAACTGAAAAAGATGTTCTTGATGAACGCCATGTCTTGTCTGCAATAGGAGGTGGGTGCCTTTATCCAGCGGGAATCAAAGTTAATTCAGGCAACGCCTCGATTAAAATCTCTCCACAGAATTGGAGGGAACTTTTCTGTAATGGGTTTGAGTTTGAAATCGTTCACTATCAAGGCGAGCTCCAAAAACTCGAAGTTTCGCCTCCAATTCAACAAATGAAAAAATCTATAGAAAGACCTTCACAGGGCCCACAGTTAGTTTCTACACTCAATTCGAACCGACTGGCTAAAGTACTCGCCAACGATGGAATTCGAGTGCTCAACAAACCCGTTTTAGAGCTAGTTGCCAAGCCTCAGAACTGGCCTCAGAACATCATCGAAGAATCTACTCCACGCTCACAGTGGCCTTATTTGGTGCTTACATCTCCGTTTGCAGCCAAATGCGCATTGGAAGTCGCTCAACAAAATGATGACCTCAACAGAATACAATGGCTTGCTATTGGAGAAGGAACGGCAAGAGCATGCTTCAAACGAGGAGTCACTGTTTCAATATGCGCAAAAGCTAGAAATTCGACTGAATTGGCACAGTATATTGATAAAATGGTTGACCGGAACATCAAATTATTGATACCTCGCTCAAACGTGGGTTCAAATGAGTTGGTCAATACATTAACCACGCATGGTTTTGATGTGGATTCATGGGTTGGCTATGAGAACAAGCCAAAACAAGTAGAGGGGCTTGAAATGGGCACAAACGACGTACTCCTGCTCTCCTCTCCCTCGTCAGCCAAAGCTTGGATGAAAAATTCCTTACCCATACCTAAAAATATATTGTGCATGGGCAAAACATCACGAGAGGAAATCGCTTCAATGGAATATTTTTCTGGCTCGACTGTGGAAGTTCTTCAAGGTCCAACTGCGAAATTCATTGCGAAATGGTGGAAAAATTACGAGGTGGAATTATGAATTTGAGACCACGAATCAATCGATGGACCCACGCTCGAAGAGATTTGAATTTTAGTTCTAGTTTCCAATCGTCGTTGGTTCAGCCTCATTTTGTGGTTGCAGGTGAGGGCATTGACGAACCTATTGCGAGTATGCCCGGTATTCATCGCCAATCAACAGATGTCTTGTTGAAGACAATTGCTGCTGACATGGACTTGGGAATCACTTCGCATATGCTGTTTCCGGTTCTTGAAGGACACGAAAAAGACTCGACTGCACGAGCGGCATCCTCCAAAGACATGCATCTCTTGCATGCCGTTCGCGAACTTAAATCTCAATTTGGTAATGACATTGTCGTCATGACCGATGTGTGCTTGTGCACTGCTACAGATCACGGTCATTGCGGAATTATTCACGATGAAGAAATCGACAATGATATTTCGGTTACAGAATTATGTAAAATTGCCGTATCGCATGCAGAAGCAGGTGCTGATTACGTCTCTGCTTCGGACATGATGGACGGTCGAGTTTTAGCAATCCGAGAAGTATTGGAAGATGCTGGCTTTGTGAACACTGGCATACTTTCCTATTCAGTCAAATACGCTTCATCTTTTTACGGACCATTCCGAGATGCAGCGCATTCTGCACCTTCTTTTGGAGATAGAGCGAGCCACCAAATGGATGTTCGTTCAGGATATGGAGAAGCAATCTTAGAGGCTACAAGTGACGAAGCAGAAGGTGCGGACATCATAATGATTAAACCCGCAATGACCTATCTGGATGTTGTTCGTAAAGTGGCTGATGTGGTTACGAGACCTGTTGCTGTTTACAACGTGAGTGGCGAATATTCAATGGTTATGTCTTCAACTTCTGACGATGAATCACGAGGAAAGATGGTCCGTGAGATCTTCCATTCATTCAAAAGGGCCGGGGCTGACATCATTGTGAGTTACCATGCCCGCGAGGCTGTATCTCGCAATTGGCTCTGAGGTGTTAACATGCAGCGACAAAAATCCGATTCGCTTCATACCGAGGCACTTGAGCACTTAGTCGGTGGTGTAAATTCCCCAGTTCGAGCGTTTAAGTCCGTTCACGGAAACCCAATTTATTTCGAGAAGGCATCAGGTGCTCTTGTTACGGATGTCGACGGCAATGAGTTTGTCGACTTTGTCCAATCATGGGGTCCACTTGTTCACGGTCATTCACATCCGCAAATTCTTGATGCTGTTTATCAAAAGATGCAGAATGGAACCTCATTTGGCGCGCCTCACACAGGTGAGATTGAATTAGCCAAACGGGTTAAAAAGCGATTTTCTCATATGGACAAAGTCCGCTTTGTTTCCTCTGGAACCGAGGCAGTGATGAGTGCAGTTCGCCTTGCTCGTGGCTATACCGGCCGTGACCTTTTGGTGAAGTTTGAAGGTTGTTATCACGGCCATGTTGATTCTTTGATGGTGAGTTCTGGTAGTGGCTTGGCTACATTTGGAATCGCCAGTAGTCCTGGAATCCCAAAGGATACAGTTGCTACTACGTTGATTGCTCCACTGGATGATGACCAAGCTGTCGATTACTTGTTTGACGAACATGGTTCGGAGATTGCTGCAATCATTATCGAGCCACTCCCTGCTAATAACGGTCTTTTGGTACAACGCCATGAATATCTCGCCAAACTCCGAGATTTGTGCACCAAACACGGCGCTTTGCTCATCTTTGACGAAGTCATTAGTGGATTCCGCTTCAAGGATGGAAGTTATGGAGACATTTCTGGTGTCACTCCAGACATCACTGCATTGGGTAAAATCATTGGCGGTGGACTTCCCGTGGGTGCTTACGGTGCTCGAAGTGAGATTATGGAAAAATTGTCTCCACTTGGTCCAGTTTACCAAGCAGGAACGCTTTCTGGAAACCCACTTGCTATGGCGGCAGGAATTATGACGCTTGATCTCTTGGATGGTGGAGCCTATGAACGTCTGGAGACGCTCGGCCAATTGCTTGATGAATGTGTTGAGCCGGTTTTAGAGAAACATGGCTATCCTATGCGCCTCATGCGTCGAGGAAGTTTGTTCTGGTTTTCTCCAAGTTCAGCCCAACCGCCTGCGAGAGCCGACTTGATTCCAAGTGATGCAGGCAAGTTATATTCTGATGTCCACAAGGGATTACTCGAGAGAGGATACATGTTGGCACCATCGGCCTATGAAATTGGATTTATCGCTACCATACATGAGGAGCATCATATCCTTGGTATGGCCGATGCACTGGACGAAGTGCTTGATGAATTGGAGTGGTAATATGAACGGAAAGCAACGAATTGTTTCGGCTTTGAATCTTCAGCCAGTCGATCGGACACCCGTGTGGTTCATGCGTCAGGCTGGTAGACACCTGCCCGAGTATCGAAAGATTGCTGCTGAGCATTCTTTTTGGGAGCGATGCATGGATGTTGACTTGTGTACCGATATTACTCTTCAACCACTGAACAGGTACAAAGGCATCGATGCAGCCATCATCTTCAGCGATATTCTTACGCCACTCCCAAGCCTTGGCTACGAGGTGGAATATGGTGGCGGCATTCGAATCAGTGATTTTGATTTGTCGCACGTTGACGACTGGACTGATTTCAGTGCTCGAAAGCATGCTCCTTGGGCTGCGGATGGGCTCAAGGCAGTTGGCGAAGAAATCGGAGATACAAAGGCTCGACTCGGGTTTGTTGGCTCGCCATGGACCATTTGCATGTATTTGTTGTCTGGTGGAACTGGCGACAAAGACTTCCACAACGCTCGTGCCAAAATCTATTCGAATCCAGAAGAGGCAGAGAATCTTCTTTTGAAGATGGGAGAGATAGTTGGAGGTCTTTTGGCTGACCAAGTCAACCATGGAGGTGCAGATGCAGTCCAAGTCTTCGATACTTGGGCTGGACTTCTTTCACCTGAAACATACCGCAAGTTTGCTATGCCTGCAACACGAAAAACGATAGAAGTATTCCGTGAAAAAGTAGGTTCAGAAGTGCCTTTGATTCACTATGCCAAAGGTTCAGGTCATCTTCATTCGGCTATTCGAGAACTCGATGTTAATGCAATCTCCTTGGATTGGAGAGATGATTTAGCCCAAAACCGTGCCCAATTTGGTGACAAACTTGCATTCCAAGGTAACCTTGACCCTTCTCTTCTCCATGGCTCGACAGATATGGCACGAGTCGCAACCCAGGATGTTCTTAGAGCAGCTGGGGATAAACCCGGACATATCTTCAATTTAGGTCACGGTTTTGCTCCGTCTGCAAGAATAGATTGTGTAGAAACCGTTCTGCGTGAGATTACGGGTGAGTAACCATGCGTCAGTCGATGATCGACATGGTGTATGAGATTCAAGATGAAATCTGTGAAGCACTTCGAAGTATTGACGGGGTTGATTTCCGTCAAGATGAATGGACTCGTGAAGAGGGCGGAGGCGGTCGAAGCAGAGTTTTTTCAGGCGGAAAGGTCTTTGAAAAAGCCGGCGTCAATGTGAGTGTTGTTCACGGAACCTTGAGTCCTCAAGCAGCACAATCGATGGGCGGCGGTCATGAACTCAAAGGCAAAGACTTAGATTTCTTTGCCACAGGAGTGAGTCTTGTTTTACATCCACATAATCCAATGGCACCTACAGTTCACGCGAATTATCGATATTTCGAACGAGGCGAGGGTGAGAAAGAGGGAAGTTGGTGGTTTGGTGGAGGAGCAGACCTAACGCCGAGTTATCTCTTTGAAGACGATGCTCGACATTTTCATCAAGTTCTGAAAAATGCTTGTGATAACCACCAAGTTGGCGACTATCCTGCTTACAAAAAGTGGTGTGATGATTACTTTTACATCAAGCACAGAGGTGAACGCAGAGGCCTTGGGGGGATTTTCTTTGATGATTTGAACAGCGGCAGTAAAGAAGAATGCTTCCAATTCGTATCCGAATGTGCGCAATCATTCTTGCCTGCTTATCTTCCTCTTCTGGAGAAGAGAAAGGACCTCCCTTTTACCGATGAGCAAAAACAATGGCAGCAACTACGGCGAGGTCGCTATGTCGAATTTAATTTGGTCTATGACCGGGGAACAAAGTTTGGCCTCACGACAAATGGACGTATTGAGAGTATTCTCATGTCACTTCCACTCACTTCCCGTTGGGAATACTGTCACGAAGTAGCACCAGGTAGTGAAGAAGACCTTCTCTTACAGGTGCTCAAAGAGCCACGAGATTGGCTGAATGATTGAAGAAGGATGTTAGCATGTCGGACGTTGAACATTGGATTCGTCACGGCGTTGAAATGCGACGTCCGCTGTTAGTGAAACAATCACTTTCGCAATCTGAGAAAGTAATCATCGTCGGGGGTGGCCTTTCAGGAATGAGTTGTGCATATCGAATCGCACAAAAAAGACCGAGTGCTGAAGTTATTTTGATTGAAAAATCCGAACATCTTGGTGGAGTTATATCGACATGGACTGAAGAGGAATGGGTCTGTGACCTTGCAGTGAATGCAACTCGAGCCCACCCTGCATTTTGGCGACTCGTCAAAGACCTCAATCTTTCAAAACAGTTCCAACCCTCTCGTCCCCGGGCGAAATCCCGATGGGTTTTACTTGGTGAGAAAAGGCATCGTTTGTCGCCCTTCACACTGTTTAAAATCGGACCTCTTCGCCTACTTAGAGCAATACGAGGTGGCAGAAAGGGAGGCGTTTCTGTAGCCCAATTACTTCCACATAAACAGATTGCAGATGCCTTGACTTTGGGTATCGTCAACACGACTTCTGAACATGTCGATGCTGATTTTCTCATGCCTTCTATGACTCGTTTTGGGCCGATTCCCCCTCTCAAAAATTCTCGATTGAAAAAGCAAATCAAGGCTACTTATCCACTTTTCACGCCAAAGAAAGGCGCAGTTGCTTCCTTTGAAGGTGGAATGTATTCGCTTATCGATGCATTACAGAACCAACTTGAGTCAATGGAGAACGTGACGGTGATCACTGGCCAGAGTGCAGAGTCTCCCCAATCTGTGGCAAGCCAATTTGATGTATCCTTAGATTCGATACTGTGGACTGCTCCGGTTTTGGAAACTGACCGGGAACTCACAAAATTGAGCGTATTTGCAGTGGGATATCGCAACGAAGATGTGGCACACATTGACTATGGCTATGGAACCTTGATTCCTGATGCTTCAATCCCAATCAGTGGTATCCTTCATGAAAGTGACCTTCACCATTCTCAGCGTGCACCCGAAGGTCATCGGTTGTTTCGAATTATGGCGCCTCACGCCCGCTGGGATGGAGATGAAAGCAAGATTAAAGAATCTATAGAACGGCTCTTAAGCGGCAAGAAGCCTGTGATTTTCCGAAATCTTGGTGTTCAAACCATACCGACTTATCCACCAGGATATATGCAAGGTCTATCTCAAAAATCAATTGATTGCAGTTATGCGGGATGGGGGATAAGTGGCGTTTCAATAACTCACGTGGTCGATGAAGCCGAGCGTGTTGCAGAGCTATTCTAAGCCGCAATAGGTGAACTGAACTTGTTGTGAATCATCTTCTCAAGTCCTTCAATCCAATCTTCGTTATCATTGAGGCACTTTATGACAGTCAATTCTTCCCCGCCAAGTTCTTCAAAGTGTTCACGAATACCGATGTCGAGTTCTTCAAGAGTCTCCAGTCCGTCGGCTAAGAATGCAGGTGCTACAATCGCCAACTTTTTGATACCTTTTTTGGCTAATTCCTCGACTTTATTCATCGTTGAGGGTTCTAGCCATTTCACTGGCCCAAGCCGGCTTTGGAAACTGATTGACCATTGTTCTGGTTTGAGGCCAAGTAGACCGACCACGGTGTGGGTTGTCTCAAAACATTGATGGCCGTAACACATCTTGTTTGCATCGGTTTTAATCGAACAACAGTTGTTTGTTTTTTGGCAATGTTTTTTGCTTTCATCAATTCTTTTGACATGTGAAACTGGAAGTCCATGATATGAGAAAAGCAAGTGCGTATCTTCATCAATGTGCTCTTGAATGGAATTTGCTAGAGGGACAACATAGTGTTCATCGGTTTCAAAGTGTCCCATTTCAATGATTTTAGGATTCCAGTCGATTTGTTTCAGTTGTTTGTATGTATGCTTGAGGGAGGATTCGGTCGTAGCTTGTGCAAAGTGTGGGAACATGGGTAGGAGAAGAAGTTCCTCTACCCCTCTGTCACGTAAGTTCTCGAGACCGCTTTGGATGCTTGGTTCTCCATACCTCATTGCAAAATCGAATTCGATTTCTTCTGATTTTTGAGCGAGAGACTTGGTTATTCGATCTGAATACACACGGAGAGGTGAGCCTTCATCCATCCATATTTTTTGATAAAGAGGAGCGGTTTTTTTGGGCCGAACTCTCAAAATAATTCCTCGCACGAGGAGATGACGAAGTGGTGCAGGGATGTCGATTACATCTGGGTCGAGGAGAAACTCTCTGAGATATTTTCGAACTGATTCAACAGTCGGTTCAGTTGGAGTCCCTACATTGATGAGGAGAACTCCTTTCTTACCCATGGTTAAATCAAGGGACTCATGCACTTAATGATTTGTTCTTTACCTTCATCCTTCAACAACGCTTTCGTTTGTAGAAAAATCTACGCAAATGGTGTACGTGCCGAGCCAATGAAGAAAGCAAATGAAAACAGATTCTTCATGGCGCAAGTCCACCATGGATTCGATGATAACTGCTCAAATGGTGGACGTGCCGGGAATCTCGCAAGTTCCGTCCGGACAAGTTCAATTGCATCCGTAGCGTTGTGTTCCGATACGATTACAACGAACCCACATGTGTTCAAAGTTAATGTTGGCAACGGCTTTCAGTGGATCGTTGCTATCGCTATCGTTCAATAGAGCACATCGAAAACCATGCCTTTAGAGTAGTGAGCATTGGCCGACAATAGCCCCCTCCGTGTAGATGTTAAAAAAACAAACTTAGACATCATCCCAGAACCCATTCATGGCCCCACTTTGCTTATCATCGTCTTCTTCAGTCATGCTTTCAGTAGAATCTTCCTGCCGACCATTGGCGGTAACTTCGGTCACGTTTTCACCGGCCTCTTCGGCAAGAAGTTTGGCGAGATAATCTAACAACTTCTGCGCATCTTGTTCCGAACGAAGTCGCCTGATTCCTATGCCCTTCAAAGCCTGACGGAGCGAGAGATTGTTCGCCTTGGATGAGAACTCATTGTACCACTGAACAAGTTCTTTTGCGTCATTATTGCTGTCCCATTCGGACACTGAGAAATCCTTCAATTGCATTTCAAGGGCTGACTTCTTAGAAAGATTGGTTGATTTGAGATTTCGCTTCATTTCCGGCATATCGAGACTCAAAGAGTCACAAATTAACTGGAGAGTTGAATCATACTTTGTCAAATGTTCTCCATGTTCCAAAAATAACACCTCGAGTTTTGAAGGTGATTTTGAATTGTCGCCTGGAGTAAAATTACCAATGATATACTTTTCAGGATTCTTGATTGAAGCATAGGTTGCCCTTAGGCAAAACATTAGAAGAAGAATGCCACAGACTTCTAGGATTAGGATTGAAAATCCAAAACTTACTGCGCACAAAATGAAGGTGATTACCCATAAAACTACCAGGCCGAACCAAGTGCCTTGACCTGGTTTGTACTTTATTTTTTTTCTATTACCACCTTTTGGCACCATGAAAGAAACTTCAATTCCCTTGTGATGGGTCGTCCAGTATTCAATCGGAGAACCGTCATCTCCGCCTCCACTGCTGTGTTGAACCGATTTCTTAAATTGTTTCAAAGCCAATGTCGAAAAGTCAATGTCTTTCCATGTCCAACCACTCAAGCGAGTTCCACCCCAAATTTTGCGAATACTGATCGTGCGGGTAGAAGTATTCAACAGAATATTCATTTTTCTATTATCTCCAACAATCATTAAAATTGTACCAACAATCAATATCAAAGTCACCCAGACGAAAATATTGAAAGCCCTCTCTACATTTGAATACGCCTCAGACAAAGCCCGATGCTCAATGGAATCTTCAGTATATGTTTCAATCTCGATCCATCCATAGTTTCCATCGGACATCAAGTACAAGCTCTCTCCTTCAAATAAAGGCCCATCTGCGGGAGAATACGTGAGGTTGTCCGTGGATGTTGCATCCTCCCAGCACCAATTTGGCATGGAAGACCAATAGTCACCTGGGAGATTGAGTTCCTGTGATGACCAATTCGAACTTAACGATGAGTTTCTTTTGTAAAGAACACATTCGTAGTAATCCATTCCATTTTGCCCACCGGGGAAAATTCGTCCGACAGTAAGTAGTTCGCTCTCTTCAGACCAACGGAATTCCTGTAGCTCTGTGTAGTCTCCGTCAGATGAAAAAATATATTTGAAATGTTGATCTGCAACCTCAACAGAAGTGAGAGAAGATTTCGGTTGTGAATTGTAAGGTTCTTCGCAATAAATCTCACCGCTACCCAACTCAACTTGGCCTTCATGATAGGGGTCGCAAACAGAATCATTCGTAAATAGAGAGTATGTCTGAACCGCTCCGAAAGACAGTGCTGCGATTATAATGCAAAAGCCAACAAGGAAGAAAGGAATGGATTTTTTCGTGCTCTTGAGAAAAAGAATATCCCCCTCTTTCTTCTGCTCTAATTCTTCCGATGTATCAACCCAAAGAAGGGGGCCCGGAGGGGCACGAAAACGAACCATGCTCCAATTTGGCAGATGCCCCTTATCATACTTTTACCGGTAAAGTGCGGCAGTGCCCATAAGTAACCATGAATCGGGTTGTCGATTTTATGCTGGTCCCCTTGCCGGGAATCTCGCAAGTTCCGTCCGGACAATTTCAATTGCTTCCGTACTCCTCTTCGTTCCGGGAGACTATCCAGAAATACCATGGTAATGCCACAGCAGACCGTAGGATTCACACTCGTTTCCTTTCGGAAAGGTGTCCAATGTATCTCCGGT
>TARA_B110001450_G_scaffold103376_1_pt1 | contig 11979 bp, 11 predicted proteins | sample TARA_B110001450 | Tara Oceans TARA_B110001450 (sample SAMEA4396538) | marine metagenome | biome: Polar Biome; feature: [SRF] surface water layer (ENVO:00010504); material: water (ENVO:00002006), including particulate matter (ENVO:01000060) such as... | depth 5 m | reverse complement strand
AATGGTGCTTTTGAAATTCAAAACGCAGGAAGCTGTGAGCCATTTTTTGATAGATTTGAAAACAGATTAGCAGGGTGGTCTTATACTGCCAATATTTATGTAAACAACAATCTTGATATTTGTTCCCCTATCTAATGGCTAAAAAAAATACATACCCGAGAACTTTAGCAATGATCACTCAATTTAAAAATGAGTTGGTTGTTCAAATGAAAAAGAATTTAGAAAAACATAATGCTTCGGGAACTTTAAGTGAAAGTATTGAAGCAACAGAAACAACCATAGTAAATGACAATTTGAGTTTTAGTATCGAAATGGCAGATTATTATGATTTTGTAGATAAAGGTGTTAAAGGTGCTGACCCAAGTGGGATATACAAAAATAATCCCGATAAGCAAGGAGAACAAAGAGCACCAAATAGTCCATATTCCTATAAAACAAAAATGCCACCACCAAGTAAAATGGATAAGTGGTCAGTAAGGAAAGGAATAGCACCAAGAGATAATAAAGGTAGATTTTTGTCAAGGAAAGGAATTAATTTTGCAATTGCTAAAAGTATTTTTCATCAAGGACTAAAACCTACAATGTTCTTTACCAAAGCATATAATAAATATTTTACCCCTCAATTTGAATTAGATTTAATGGTTGCCTATTCCCAAGATTTAGAAGAAAATTTACGATAGTTATGAGTTATACAACAATAAAATTAAGAAGTCCATATTACATAAAAACTTTGCCTACAACCAATGCCCATTACGTTGCAATTGGTTTAAGATTTTGGCAAGGATCAGAAACAAATCCACCTGCCACTTACAATTACAATTTAACTAAATTTTGTGTAGACAACCAAAACTTTGTTATTTTTGAGGTAAGTGCTTTAACAAGAGATTATCTTAAACTTACATTTAGTGGAACATATTCTGAGGATTATGCTATTTGGAGTAGATATGACTACACGGTCTTTGATGTAAATGGAACTGCCCTTTATAGTTTAGGAGAAACGCAAGTAGCATCAGACGGATATACTGAATTTTCAGACGGAATGAATTATTTACCAAGTTCGGAAGATTTATTAATAAGCAACAGATGTTTAGAATTACCTATCAATGCTAAAACCTGCATACCCGTAAATGGATATAATACCAATTCTGTTAAATTTTATAATAATGGAATGTTGGTTGAAAATGTAGGAATAACTTTTAATGATACAAGCGCCCACGCAATAAAACAAATTTGCTATGGTATTGATCAACAAGATTACTACACAAGAGTAGAAAACCTTACGGGTGGATCAGTTATAAGAAATAATTGCGTTGATGCTTTTTACGATGCAATAGATTATGGTGCAATAGATACAATTGTAGTAGAAAATAGTGATTTGCAAACACAGACCACTATATCGGTTAAAAGGATAACAGAATGTAAATATGATATTTTTAAATTAAGTTTTGTAAATAAATTTGGTGCAATACAAGACCTTTTTATGTTTAAGAACAGCAAACAACAATTGAAAGTAACTGATAAAACGTTCCAAAGGAATTTATTGACTGAAAGCACTTTCACTTATGATACAACAGAACACCAAAAACGTACAATATTAAAACAAGGTAATAAGTCAATCACTTTAAATAGTGGTTATGTAGGCGAATGTTTAAATCCTGCTTTTGAAGAATTATTTTTATCAGAACAAATTTGGTTAACTAACAACCAAGAGGAAATACACCCCGTTTATTTGTCAGACAAATCTTTTAAATACAAAACTCATTTGAATGAGAAACTTATAAATTACGATTTAAATTTTGAGTTTGCTTACGATCAAATAAATAACATAAGATAGATGCAAGAACTTATCCTATACATAAAAGAGGGATTGAGTGCAGAAGATAAATTCATTAAAGTAGATTTATACGATGATGAAATAGTAAATCTTACTGCCAAAATTCAAGATGTAAGAAACATAGAAAAAATATTTACTGATTTTACTAAACCTTTTACATTACCTGCTTCAAAAAAAAATAATGAGTTGTTTAAGCATTGGTATAATCCCGATATAAATGGATTTAACTCAAATTTCAAACCCGATGCATTAATAGAATTAAATTATCAACCATTTAGGAAAGGGGTAATTAAACTAAATGATGTTAAACTTAAAAATGGAGTACCCGAATTTTATAGTATAACTTTTACGGGAAGCACAGTCAATTTAAAAACCTTTTTAAGAGAGGAACAACTTGATAACCTTGCTTGGTTGGATAATTTTAGTGTAACGCAAAGTTTTACGGGAGTATTATTAGGTTTAAGACAAGGAAATAGTTTTGTTATAGACGGAGTTAATTATGATCAAGCAATTTGTGTTCCTTTAGTAAGCCATACCCAAAGGTTTATTTTTAATAACACTCAATATTTAGATAACCCTTCAAATATTGCTTGGAATAGTGTTGGAGTAGACCCTACAATTGATAGTAGAGGTGTGTTTCCCGAAGATGTAAAATATGCTATTAAAGTACCCGTTATTTTAAAGGCAATAGAGGAAAGGTATAATATTGCAAATGGTTTTAGGAAAAATATAGTATTTAGTAGTGATTTTTTCACACAAACTAATCCCGCAATAGAAGATTTATTTTTATGGTGTCATAGAAGAAAAGGAAAAGCAATAGGACCGGGCAGGAGAGAATTGACGGGTTTTCCCGAAAATTGTGCTTCTATAATTGGTGGCTCTTGTGCTGAAATTCAAAACCCAACGGGTCAATGGCAAAATGGTAATTGGTCTTATAACACGGGTAATTTATTTTGGTCTCCTTTACAAAGTACAGAAGAAGTTGTTTTTAGTGTTACAATAATACCGAGTGGAAATTTCACTAACACTAATTATAATTTAAGTATAGTGGAAGATTTTAATCAATTAACAACTTTATCCGAAATTCAAAACGTACAAGGCACACAAACTATTAGTGTTAAATATGCTAATTTTGGAACTGCTGATTATACATTTAATGTATTTGATGCCTTTAGTTTTTATGGGGTTTGTAGTTCATTAAATGACTTTGAATTTCAACAAATAATTAATATTGAATGGCAAAAAGAGGATCAATTTGGTATTACAAGAAATTATCACTCCCGTTTTACCTCTATACAAACAAACATAGATTTATTATCTGATTTTGTACCCACTCAACAAGTGCCAAAAATTAAGGTTATAGATTTCCTTACGGGATTATTTAAAATGTTTAATTTAACTGCTTATGTAGATGATATTACAGATGAGATAGTTGTTTTACCATTAGATGAATTTTATGCGTCAAGCACTCAAACATTTGACCTTACTGATTTAGTAAATTCAAGTGATCACCAAGTTAATGAAGCATTGCCTTTTACAGATATTGAGTTTAAATACAAACCAAGTAAATCAATATTGGCAACTGAATTTGGCGAGATAAACAACCGAAAATATGGACATTTAAAATATTCGGCAACAGCTACAAAGGAACAAAAGTACAATATAGAATTACCATTTGAAAATATGCTATTTGAGAGATTAAGTGGTGCATCAACGGGTGGTTTTACTAATATACAGCACGGAAGTTATATTACAGATGACCTTGACCCTGCTTTTGGCGCACCTTTGCTATTTTATGTTCATCAACAAGATATTACGAATGACAAAATAAATTTTGTAAATACATTCCGACCACCCGAAGGAGACCCCGTAGTGCCTGGCACTAACTATTCCTTAAGTACGGTTATGATGCCAAGTAATGCCAATGAAATTGGTACAAGTGCAGTAGCGCCACCATTTAACATTAATTTTGGATCAGAGGTTAATAGTTTTACTTTTACAGATTATAATGGTGTAAATAACAGCCTATTCCAAAAGTTTTATATTAATTATATTAGATCAGTATTTGATCCGAGAAATAGGTTATTTAAATTCAAAGCACAATTACCTCTTAATTTCCTTTTGAAATTTGGTTTAATGGATAAAGTTTTAGTTCGTGATCGAGAATACCATATAAATTCTATAAATGCTAATCTACAAACGGGTCAAGCATCAATTGAACTTATAAACCTTTTTGATTTAGATATTAATAATGCGATACCCGTAACGACTACAACGACCACTACAACTACAACAACGACCACAACCACGACAAGTACAACTACAACTACTTTACCACCTACTTTTAATTATAGGATAATAGAGTTAGATGCGAATTGTAACCAAACGGGAAGTCCAATACCTTTGCAAAGTAATTCTGCACTTACAATTGGTCAAATAATTTCATTAAATGAAGTCGGAGGGTGTTGGGAAGTTGTATCACCAACGGGTGCAACGGGTCAAGTTACAATTGATCAAGAATTTAATGATTGTGCTACTTGTCAAGGAAGTATAACCACTACAACTACAACAGAGCCACCAAAATATTATTATCTTGCAGAAGATTGTATACAGAAAATAAATTATATTGTTTGGTCTTACACAACAAGTCAAATTGGCGAGATAATATCCTTTGATTTAAATGGTGTAGAAACTTGTGCTACAATTATAGCAAATAGCACTTTGCAAACACCAAATTATTATTTTGATACGACGGGTTACGCAGATTGTAATGATTGTCTTGGAATAACCACTACAACTCAACCACCAACAACCACAATTTGTATTAGTGGATCAGTAGACGGATTTGTATTTTGGAACTCACAAGAGAGATTTGATAATGGGTCTTTTGTTTTATATCCTAATAAATTTGCTGTAATGACCATAGATATTAGTGTTGGTGATGAAAGTTCAAATTGTAATATTGCTTATGGTAATTTTTTACTATCAATAGGGTCTGCTAATGCTTTAATTTTAAATCACAATAGTCCACCAAGTTATCCTATACCACAAGCCACGAGTGGTTTTGCAGCGAGTTGGAGTGCGAATTATTCCAACAATGGATATAAGGAATATACTTATTATTTAGCAGGAAACCCATTAGGTGGTGCTAATAAGACTTATAATTGGAATTTAAATTTGGATCAAAATCCTACGGGTTGTGATGAATACAACGGAAATGCTTCAATGAGTGTAATTTGTTATGATTATCCTAATGTGGCAAACTCAAACGCAGATTTTTTCAATGTAACAACTCAATTTCAAACAGAAACAAGATCATTTGAACTTTTAACGGGTACACAATTTTGTAAATTAAGATTGGAAAGTGTTGGTGTTATAGTTGGCTCTACGGGATTTAGTTGGGCAAAATTAAGTTATACTTTATTAAAAGACGGAGTTCTTGACCAAAGTGGCTCATTTGAAGTAGATGGTCCTTATGGTGGATTTGGCTCTGTTGATGTAAAGGAATTAGACATAATATTAAATGGTGATCAAGGGGACGACGGAATTTACACTATTACAATTGAGTTAGAAATGACTACACACCCACAAAATCCTCCACCATATGCAACGGGGTCTTTTGAATTGTTTACACCTGCACCAACTTTAATTTAATATGATATATTTAAGCGCACAACCCGATAGTTTATACTTTGCTTGGCAAGTAGAGGTTATGTTGGAAAATTTTATTGAGAAAGGAATTGATCAAAATAAGATACATATTGTGGTGGGTTATAAAGGTAGTTTTGTAAGTCAAAATTTCATAAAATTAAAGGCAAAATACAATAGAGTTAATTTTGGTTTTATAAAGGATATTAGACCAAAAACTAATTATATTTCCTCTATACGACCATTTATTTTAATGAAGTATTTCCAAAAGAATTGGCAATTAAAATTTAAAACTATTTTTTATCACGACTGCGATATTTTATTTACAAGGAAACCCGAATTAAGTATTTTTAAAAAAGATGAGATTTGGTATCAATCAAACACCAATGACTATTTAAATTATAAATATGTTAAATCTAAAGGCGATGACGTTTTGCAAAAAATGTTAGACATTGCAGAAACAGAGGAAAATGTATTTAAGAAAAATATGATCAATTGTGGTGGCGCTCAAACAATAATGAAAAATGTGGATTGGGTTTTTTGGCAAAAGGTTTATATTTTAAGTGAAAAATTATTTACTCAATTAACAGACTTAAATAATCAAAAAGTAAAAGAAAATCCTAAGTATCATACACTACAAATTTGGTGTGCTGATATGTGGGCGCTTTTATTTACAGCTTGGAAATTAGGACACGAAACAAAAACAGATAAAATATTAGATTTTACTTGGGCAACTTGCCACACTAATAAATGGCATAAAAACTTAATTTATCACAATGCAGGAGTAACCCGACAAGATAAAAAATTATTTATGAAACAAAATTTTACAAATAAACTACCATATTTCGTTAATATAGATATAGACAGAACAAAGTCTAATTCTAAATATTACGATTTAGTAAAAACTATGGGTAAAAAAACTTGTTTAAAATGATTGGAGATATAATAAGTGCTTTAAAATTTGATTTTAAAAGTGATAGCGAATACGTTGCAATAGCGAGAGGAAAAAATAAACTACCAACCACAATAAAAGAGGGTTATAAAGAATTGAAAGAATTATGGCAATTGAAAAAACAATAAATGTAGACCTCAATTTAGGCGATGCACAAAAGCAACTTGAATTTTTAAATAAAGAATTAAAAGACGCTAAAGACCTTACTGACGATTGGGAAAAGGAATTGTTTGAATTGGAAAAGGCATTAAAAGCTGTTCCTAAAAATAACCTTGCTCAACAGAAAAAACTTCGTGATGAGATTTCTAAACAAAAGGAACTTATTAAAGAGCAAAAATTTGCAGTTAAAGACCTAACTAAAGCAAGAGGTAAAGCAAATGAAGTAGTTAAAAATGCAACAAAAGGACAAGCAGATTATTCTGCACAAACCAAAATTGCTGACAAAGCAACGGGTGGTCTATTTAGTTCAGTAGGTGGTTTAATTAAAACACTTAAAGGCGCTACAAAAGGTTTCAATTTATTAAAAATTGCAGTTATTGGTAGTGGTATTGGTGCATTGGCAATTGGTATTTTGGCAGTTGTACAAGCATTTAAGCGATCAGAGGAAGGACAAAAGAAATTTAAAAAGATTTTGGCAACAATAGGTGCTGTCGTTAATCAAGTTTTAGATTTGTTCGCAGATTTAGGAGAAAAAATAATAGGTGCTTTCGAAAATCCACAAGAAGCATTTCAAAATTTCAAAACAGCACTTAAAGAAAATATTACAAATAGAATAACCTCATTAATAGACACTTTTGGGTTTTTAGGTAAAGCAATAAAAAAGGTATTTAAAGGAGATTTTGGTGGTGCATTAGACGAAGCAAAAAATGCAGGTAGTTCTTTCGTTGATAGTATGACGGGGGTTAAGGACACCATTAATAAAACAAAAACCGCAGTTGTAGAATTTGCAAAAGAAACTGCAAAGGAAGCCAAACAAGCAGGGGATATAGCAGACAGACGAGCAAAGGCAGAAATAATACAAAGAAAATTACTTGTTGATCGGGCAAAAGCAAATCGAGAAATAGCAAAATTAAGAGAACAAGCAGAGGATCGGGAAAAGTTTAGTGCAGAGGAAAGAATTGAATTTATAAAAAAAGCAGCGAAACTTGATGATGAAATAACTGCTAAAGAGATTGCAAAAGTTAAATTATTGCGTGATGCTCAAAAAGAAGAAAATGCGTTAGGAAAATCAACGACAGAGGACAAACTCGCACTTGCACAACTTGAAGCAGAACTTATAGGATTAGAAACACAAAGGTTTTCTAAAAAGAGGGCATTAACTGCAAGACAAACAGCATTAAGTAGAGAAGCAATAGCAGAGGAAAATAGACTTGCACAAGAAAAAATTAATTTACAGAAACAAATTGCAGAAGCAGAAGCAAATACAATAGATGAAAAAAGAGAACTGCAATTACAAAAAGAACAAGAAAAATACGACGCATTAATTGAACAAGCAGAAGCCAACAACCTAAACACCGACGAACTTGAATTATCAAGAAACGAAAGGTTATTAGAAATGCGCCAACAATTTGCCACTGAAGATGATGCTATAAAAGCAAAGTCGGTAGAGGAACAAGCAAAATTAGACAAAAAGAAACTTGATGATCAGATTGCAAGTATTCAAGCAGAGGAAGAAAACAGACAAGCACAAATTGGTCAAGTTGGTAGTGCTATTGGTAATATGCAAAAAATATTTAGTGCATTTGGCAAGGAAAGTAAAGCATTGGCGATTGCAGGGATAGTTACTGAACAAGTTAGTGCGATATCTAAAATTATTTCAAATACAGCAGTTGCTAATGCCAAAGCAGTCGCAGCCACACCATTAACGGGTGGTATGCCATTTGTAGCGATCAACAACGTAACAGCAGGTTTATCAATTGCAGGATCGGTGGCAGGTGCTGTAAAAGCAATTAGTGACTTAAAAGGAAATAAAAAATCAGCAAGTGGTGGGAAAGCGCCAAGTGTTGGTGGTGGTGGGGGTGGCTCTGCAAATGTAAGTACCCCTCCTGCATTTAATATAGTTGGTGCAAGTGGAACAGACCAATTGGCTGATGCTATTGGTGGTCAATCACAGCAACCCGTCCAAGCATATGTAGTATCGAATGACGTTAGTACTGCACAATCAATGGATAGAAACATAGTAGAAAACGCAAGTTTATAAAAAAAATACGTTATAAAGATATGGAAATTATAGAATTGATATTAGACGAAAACCAAGACAATTTTGTTGAAGCAATTAGTGTGGTGGAATACCCTGCAATAGAAGAAGATTTTGTTGCCCTTAAATCTCAATCATTTAAATTTGAGAAACAAGATACAGACAAAAAAATATTAATTGGACCTATATTGATACCTAATAAACCTATTTATAGAAAAAATGGTGATCAAGAATACTACATTTATTTCAGTAGGGAAACCGTTAGAAAGGCTTCTCAATTGTATCTAAAACAAGGAATGCAACAAAATGCGACATTGGAACACGAGATGAGTGTGAATGGATTAACATTGGTTGAAAGTTGGATTGTTGAGGACAAAGGAAATGACAAATCTAATATGTTTGGAATGGACTTACCATTAGGAACTTGGGTTGGAAGCATCAAAGTAGACAACGATAAAATATGGAATGATTATGTTAAAACGGGAAAAGTCAAAGGTTTTTCAATAGAAGGCTACTTTGCCGACAAGGTAAACCCTAAAAAGACACAAAATAACAAAGATACTGACGTATTATCCGAAATAATTGACATTCTAAATGATGTAAAATAATAACTATGCCTTATAGAAATTTTAAAACACCAAGTAATTCAAGTCCAAAAAATTCAAGACGAGGTTGTTTATGTGCAGATAATACTTACCACGTTGATTGTTGCGACGGATCGTTACAAGCGCAAGGAATAGGAAAAATTAGTGAATTGCCTTTTTTATTACAAGAAAATGGTCAAGCCTTACAAACAGAAGATTTTAATAAAATATCATTATGAGTAAACCAATATCAAGATTACCCGAAATTATCTACATTAAAGATGCTGATGTAATTCCAATTGTTCAAAATGGGGTTACAAGTAAAATACAAATGAATGATATACCCCGTCCACATTTAATTAAGTATGGAAATTATACAGATCAAGAATTTGTTGCTAATAGTGATGAATGGCAACAAATTACCTTTGGTAATCCTAATGATGTTGGCGACGCTGATGTTGGCGCAATTTTAAAACCAACGGGTGATTTAGAACTTACTAAAATAGGTTATTATCGTATTGATGTAAAAATACAAATATCAAGACAAGGTACAGGAGGACAAGGAGGGAACACGGTAATGGGAGTAGTAATGAGAGTAGGTGGTCCCGGTTTAGGATTACAAGGTAGCAGAGGTATTGGTAATGTTTATGCTATTAATTTACCAAATTTTCAATCAATGGATACGTTAGAATTTAGTTACGTGCATAGAATACAACGAAACGATCTTCAAGAACCAACACCCGAAAATTGGCAACTATTAATGACAAGAGATAGCGCCTTATCGACGGGTGCAGGTGCAACCCAAGGCGGTTTGTATAATATTGAAGTAGGTAATCCGATAACTAATGGTCCGAGCAATCAATCAACCTCGGCAAGTATAACGATCACTAAGTTATAAAAATCGCTTAAACGCAAAACAAATAAAAATTAACGTTAAATACTAAAATTAAATTATGAGTGCAACTGATAAATTAACACAAATTAGAACTTTATTAGGTTTAGAAACTAAATTAGAACAAATGAAATTAGAAAATGGTACTATATTAGAAGCCGATAAGTTTGAAGCTGACCAACCAATTTTTATTGTAACAGAGGACGAAAAGGTAGCTTTACCCGTTGGAAATTACAAAATGGAAAGTGGTTTAACTTTATCCGTAGTTAAAGAAGGCATTATTGCTAAACTTGGCGAGGAAGAAGTAGTAGAGGAAGTAGAAGAAGAAATAGCAGAAGAAGAAACAGAAGATTTAGGATATGTAAGTAGAGAAGAATTTGAACTTGCATTAGAGGAAATTAAGAAAATGATTGATGACCTTAAACCCGAAGAAGAAGTTGAAAAAGAAGAAGTTGAAGAAGTAGAGGAAGAAGTTAAAGAGGAAGAAGCAGAGCTAAAAGCCGAACTGAGCAAGCCTGCATCTGCACCACTTAAACACAACCCCGAAGCATCAACAACAAAGAAAAGAGATTTTAAATTTGGACGTAATAAACAAAAATCAACGTTCGATATTATATTAGAAAAATTAAATAAATAAATTAACAAAAAGTAAAAATTAGATTATGGCAACAGGATTAAATATCACGACTACTTACGCAGGAGAGTTTGCAGGAGAGTATATTGGCGCAGCACTTCTTTCGGGAAGCACTTTAAACCAAAACTTGATCACAATTAAACCTAACGTAAAAGACAAAGAGGTTATTAAAGTAGTAGATTATACTTCTGCAATTGCAGATGCTACTTGTGGTTTCCAAGACACGGGATCAGTTGATTTGACTGAAAGAATTTTAGACCCAAAAGAACTTCAAGTAAATCTTGAATTATGTAAAACACCATTCCAATCAGATTGGGAAGCAGAAAGTATGGGCTTTAGTGCTCACGACAATATGCCACCAAAATTTAGCGATTTCTTTATCGCAAGAGTTTCGGCTGATGTAGCACAAGCAGTAGAGGTTGCTTTATGGAGAGGTGCAGGCGGAGTTGGTTCTAATGATTTTAAAGGATTAACTACATTATTTGCAGAAGCACAATTTGGAACAGACGGAGGAACTACAATAGCACCAACAGCAGTAACTGCTTCAAATGTTATCGCAGAACTTGGGAAAGTTGTAGATGCAATACCAAGCGCACTATATGGAAAAGAGGATATGCAAATTTATATTTCTCAAAATGTAGCAAGAGCTTATGTAAGAGCTTTAGGTGGATTTGGATCATTCTTAAACGGAGAGAATAACTCGGGTGTAAATACTCAAGGAACAATGTGGTATCAAAATGGTGGCTCTTTGTCTTTTGACGGAGTAAAACTTGTTACTGCTCACGGACTTGCAGATGACAGAATGGTCGCTGCTCAAAAATCAAACTTATTCTTTGGAACGGGATTACTTTCGGATCAAAATGAAGTTAAGATTATAGATATGGCAGATATCGACGGGTCTAAAAATGTTAGATTTGTGATGAGATATACAGCAGGAGTGCAGTACGGAATTGCTTCTGATATTGTATACTACGGAGCATAAAAATAAATAATAATCAATGATCAAGGGTGGGTTCTGCCTACCCTTTTTTATTAAAAAAAAATATAAAAATTATGAGTTGTTTACTTACTTCGGGCAGATTAGAGCCTTGTAAAAATGCAGTTGGTGGACTGAAAGCAGTTTATTTTATCGATTATGGAACTTTGGGCGATGTGTCTTTTGTTTCATCAGCTTCGGCAGAAATAGATACTTTATCGGGAAGTCCAACAGCCTACAAATATGATTTAAAAGGAACTTC
>TARA_B110001450_G_scaffold243590_1_pt1 | contig 11988 bp, 12 predicted proteins | sample TARA_B110001450 | Tara Oceans TARA_B110001450 (sample SAMEA4396538) | marine metagenome | biome: Polar Biome; feature: [SRF] surface water layer (ENVO:00010504); material: water (ENVO:00002006), including particulate matter (ENVO:01000060) such as... | depth 5 m | reverse complement strand
TGCTTTTATTGGTCATCTGAATTTGATTCAAATCAAAATGTTGGTCACCTGAATTTGATTTGATTCAAATCAAAATGTGTGCTTGACTTTTATTGGTCATCTGAATTTGATTTGATGTCGCGAAGCGCCAAATTGTGTGCTTTTATTGGTCATCTGAATTTGATTCAAATCAAAATAGGAGTTTGACTTTTATATAAATGTTGTGATTAATCCGAATGTTATATAAAAGGACATTCTGTAACAAACAAACATGGAACGCTATATCGAAATGGGATTCCAATCAGACGAAGCTCGGGAAGCGATGGAACGCTTTGGCGACGATTTGCACGCGGGATGTCACTGGCTCATGGTTCGCCAAACCATGGGGAACGTTCCCAAACGCTTAAAAGCTTCCCATCAAGAAAACACTTATCTGGGCTCAACAATTCGTTTAAATAGCACCACTTGGACGGTGGATGATTGTGATAGCAAGCATGCATTAATTCGCATTCGACGTGGTGAGAATCTACCTTGTCGTTGGGAACACATGTCTGATTCCCGCATAGAATGGCTCTCCATCACCCACGAGCGTCCGTCTATAGTGGTTCCGCGTGTGGCTTGGAAGCGTTCGTTGGGTGTTATACAAGTCTGCGGCGTATTTCTACGTGAGGTAAAGATAAAAATAACACCAAATAATCTGCTGGGTATCTTCATTCGTTGGGGTCGACCCTCTTCTGATTCTGGCGAATGGGAAAAGTGGCGCGTGATTACTTCCCTGACACGTGAACATATTCATCGACCGAGTCGACCACGTCCAAGGGGAGGGTTTAGTTCGGATGTTCATGATTTTCGTGTTGAATGGATGACATATTTCCATGGTCTTTGCGATGTTCACAATATCGGCATTGACACCTTTAGCAACGCGTTGTACAATACAACCGTCTCGGAAACGGCTGCACTCTTTCCAGAATCTATTCGCGACGACCTTACTAAGAAATTGACGATGTGGAAATCACCGTCCGACCATATAAAAACCGAACTCCAAAATTGGAGAAAAGATTGTTTGCCGGTTATTTTGTTCGAACCACGGGAATATAACAACGACATCATCAAGTTTGAAGTGTTTATTCATGACATGACGTTTGTAAAGCCACAACATTATGACTCCTCAACAGGTCTACATTTGCAAATGCAACGACTTTTCATGTTGCTATTTCCCAAAGAACGTCCTGCCACACCTATTCCAGGCCCAATTGATTTACAGTTTTTCAACAACGTGTTACGCGCCTCTAAAAAACAAATCAAAAGTCCTCTTGTGGCGCCAGGTGATTCTTTTAAAAGCCAATTGTTTCCGTTTCAAGAGAAATGTCTAACATGGCTTGTTGAACGGGAACGAACAGCGCCCTCTACATCCTCATGGGGCTGGACACAACGCAAGCTGACTGATGGTTTTACATTTCACTCTTCTGCATTTGGCCATCTGACTTTGTCACAGCCAAACACGACGGTGCGCGGCGGTCTCCTTGCGCAAGACGTGGGTATGGGTAAAACTGTTCAAATGTTGGCTCTTATTGCAACGAACAAAGCGAACGGCCCAACGTTGGTGGTGGTACCGACGACCATGCTCTCCGTGTGGATGGACGAAGCGAACAAACACGTTCCGAGTTTGTCGGTGGTGAAATTCCACGGCGCCCGGAGAACGCGCAATATGGACGAACTTCGTCAATCTGATGTCGTTTTAACCACGTATAGGATTGTGGTCAATGAAACGCAGCAACACGTTCCTACGATCGGTGCTATCCGGTGGGGCAGGATTGTGTTGGACGAGTCGCACGAAATGCGCTCTGTTACGTCGGCCACAACAAAGGCAGTCTGTCGTTTGTATGCTCCGTACCGCTGGTGTATTTCCGCCACGCCTTGGCCGAAAGGTTTTGTGAATGCTGCCTCTATGTTGGCATTTTGGGGTGTGACGCCTTTTGACGACGTTAATTCCAATGTCGCTGTTCGAAACACGTCTTGTATAACACCGTCTTTGTTATGCGACATACTCTCTTCAACGACATGGTGGCAACAAAAAAGGCACGTGCGTCTTAATCTTCCCGCCGTTACCAACCGTAGCATTGAATTACCACATTCTTCATCTGTCTTATATGACCAACTGCGTAGTTCTATCGTTCATCGTATGGAAGTTGACCAATCCACTCCGGGCATTAATCATTTGACGCGTCGACTCCATTATATGCGATGGCTTAGACAAGCAGCGATTCACCCATTGCTGAACCGATTTAGTCACTATGGATTTCCAGCCACGGAGCAAACAATGCATACAGAAACAAATTCAATTCAATCATTTATAGATACATTAGGAACTACGAATTACGACCAATCTTTACGCGACCTTATTCAGTCTTGGGCAGATGGTAATGAAAGGTGTGCCATTTGTATGGACGCCATGGACAGGCCTACTGTGACGCCTTGTCATCACATGTTTTGTTTTGAGTGTATTCAATCTTCGTACCAACACGATTCAATGCGCAAATGTCCTTTGTGCCGAACGCCTGCCGGTAATTCGATACTGCACGAGCTTTCAGTCGAGGAACCCGAACAAAGCAATGTGCCCTCGACCTGGTACACGTCAGATGCCAACGGACAACGCGTTGAAATGGATAAATGTACACACGAGTCGCTCGTCGCTTTGAACGGAACGCACGGACATAAAATCAACAGGTTTATTCGCCTCGTCAAAGAATCTACGGAAAAATTTGTCATTTTCACGAGGTTTCATGGTGCGTGGAAAATGGTATGTGATGCTTTGCAGTTGGCCGCCATTTCTTTCGTGTCCATAGAAGGACGCATGACTCCGAAACGCAGAGCAACATCGATTGAACAATTCCAGAACAATACAGACGTTCGTGTTTTTGTAATGACGACGAAAACAGCCTCCGTCGGCATTACACTGACTGCGGGTTCGCACGTTGTCTTTTTGGAACCATGCAACGACACCCACATTCGAAAACAAGCCGTTGGTCGCGTTTGGAGAATTGGTCAACAAAATCCTATTACAGTAACAACATTCAAAACGTTAGGTACCGTTGACTGTGTTAGCGATTTGGACAGTCATCTGAACATATCGAATCAGACCGGTACCTCCGTATAAACTCGTTTCTTTCTTTCATTAAACGCATAATTGTATCTCTATCTCCTACTTCACGGGCATTTTTGAGCTGTGTCTCGAAATCCTGTACATCGTACTCAAATGCCAACTCGACAATCGGTTTATTGACCGACATGGATTTAGAAAATTTCTTGTAAATTGATTTGGCTTTGTGTCCGTCGCTCAAATATTCACCCGACGATTCTGTAAGCACTTTACGCGTAAAGGGGTCTCGCGGGGGACACCTGCCAAATTCACCCAAATGTAATCCTGCCAATAATTTTTTTCTCGTTTCTTTCGAATACCCTTGTCCACGCACTATCCAAGGATTGGCCACAAAGTCGTGGGTCATTTTATCAAACAACACTTCTACACCGTTGGAGACATTTGTGCGCGTTTTTTCGGAACATAAAGAAAACAAACGCTGAATAAATACATAGCGTTTTTGTTTAAAAAGTTCGTACGCGTGTTTTTTCAGTTTGCTTTCTACGATAGTCTGATCAAGTACGTGGACCAAAATACCACTATAGTCATAGTTAAACAACAGTGACCACTTAATGAGCTTCGGATAAAATAAAAGCACTTCCTCCGCCGTCAAACAATCTTTCTTTTTGAGCATTCTACAAACAGCTTTCCGAGCAACTTTTAAAGATTTAAACTCGGGCGCACGACCCCACAGATATAGTTTTCGGACTGTAGATTCAATAAAACAGCCATGGCGCAAGTCACACAGCCATGGGCCTTCCGAAACAATTGTCTCATTCTCCATTTCTATAAAATGACCATCGCGTTCTCCCTCTGAGAATTCGCCGCGAAATGTTCTCCCGTCGCGTTCCAAACATCCTTGTCCATTCCATATATCGTCACACCAAAACCCAGTATACACGGAACCATCGGAATATTGCATGGCGCCGTGGCCAGTACGCTTCCCATACGACCAGCCGCCCGCGTAGACGGAACCATCTATGTATACATGCGTCCCCTTCTTGTGGCGCACATTACGCTTCCATTGACCTTCGTACGTTCCCAAAAATTTAGAGACCCATTTGCCGTAACCATGCCTCTTATTATTAGACCAACTGCCCGTGTACGATTCAAAGGCGTTAGAATAAACACCCGCGCCATTCTTGTAACCGGAACGCCACGAACCGGTGTAGACAGACCCATCGGGTTCAGCGTGTATACCTTTGCCATGTTTTAAATTGAAATAAAAGTGTCCGACATAAGTTCCGTGAGAGTTTTTAAGGGTACCCTCTCCATGTTTTTGCCCATTTGACCAATGTCCGTCGTATTTGCTTTCATTTCCTATTGAATAGACACCGTGTCCATGGTATTTCCCGTTCTTAAACTGGCCTTCGTACTTGAAATCCAGTGTTTGTAGTTCGCCGTGCCCGTGGTATTTGTCGTTTTGCCAATCGCCATCGTACACAATTCCATTGGGCCCGACTTGGCGCCCCTCGCCGTGTTTGTGGCCATCTAAAAAATAGCCACTGTAATAATTATCGGGTCGGACATACAATCGTCCTTTACCGGACGGCTTGCCGTCGTAGATAGTGCCAATATAGACAGAACCATCCGAAAAATCAAGGGTTTGTTGTTTATCACATTTTTGCCTTTTGTGGCCTTTCATTGTGTGTTTACAAGTTGTACACCTCCGTCGTTTCATATCAAACAAACTCAAAGTATTTATATATTACATTTTATATTTACTCGGCGGATGCATCGGCCGTCCGTTGGCGCTTAGGCTTACGTACTTTAAGGGACTCTTTTGTCTTGGCATAATCGCGCTTGTACTGTTCGACGACGGCTGGATTCTCAACTATCTCTTCCAACGTTTTAATGGAGATGGACGGGACAGTCGTTTTCTCCTCGCGCTCAAACGTAAGGCCACCCAAATCCGCCGACATGAGGTTGTTTTCACGCATGTATTGATAAATCTTGGCATGGCGCTCCTTCTGTTCCTTATTGAAGCTTTTGAGCTGGGCCTTGATGGCATCGCCTTCGGGAATAGCGTTGACGTACTCTTGCTTGAGTTGGTCAAATTCGGCTTCGGTCAGTTGGGGCATTTCGGCGTCCATCTTAGTTTGATATTTTATATACACAATTGAATTAAAAAATACCATTATGACTTACATGTTTGGAATATTTCACTATAAATTTGGCGCTATGCGACATAAAATCAAAATGTCGTTCATGTCTGTCGAAAAAAACCATGTGGAAACAAGTATCTTACACAAAGCGCAACATCCATTATTTCAGATGGCCGAACCACGTGGTGTTATTTCGTACGTAACACCCACGTACGAAACATTAATGCGCCGCGTCACCGCCGCAAACATCAACGACACGCATATCCTTAAAAAGTCATCCAAGGGGAAAGCCGACGAGAATGAAATCGTAGGGACGCCACTCATGCTAGCCGTCTACAAAGATGACGGGGCGCAAGTAGAGCGTCTTTTAAGAGATTTTAATCCAAACATAGAGAAAAATGTGGTGCAGCTTGAGCTTGAAAGTTGGGGCGGCGAAACGAAAAAAAATGCTTTGGGGATTGCTATTGCCCATGCCGAAGACGGTTCAACACACGCCGCCGCCATTATCAACTCACTTGTGGAGGCAGGCGCACAGCACGACATTTATGATGTCATCGCAGTCATAGGACGCGAGACACCACTAGAAGCCGTTGAGTATTTAACTCAAGACATGACCAACTTCAATGCACGATATGGCAATTTGGGAATTCGCTACAACGTACTCGAACACGCCGTTGCCGCTCGCAGGTTGGACATTTTTAATACGCTTGTCGGCAAAGTAAACTTGAACGATTCCTGCCAAGTACGCATAGGCCTTCGGGTGAACCCAGACGCTGACCGCCGAGCTACACAAGAGAACAAGCCCGTGATTTGGATGTTGGCAGCGTATTGGTTGGACGACCCTACTTTCTACAACGGCAACCAAACAAGACGCTTGGACTTCGGTGATTTAAAACAGTTGATTCGAACCACGCTCAAGGATAGCGCGGTCGTACCCACGGATGACTGGGCGCAAGCTCAGTATAAGCTTGAAGGAATGGGAACTAACCCCAGAGTGAACCTCAACATTTATACGGATTTTTACGGTGCTTTATTGGCCTTACAAGACGAGGAAGGATTGCGCCCGCTTCTAGTGGCATTAGACGAAAAGATTGAGAGTATTTTTGACGCGTATTATGAACTAAATAAATAGACATAGTTTTAATCAAATTTGTCTATTTATAGTGACTACCTTTAATGTAGAATGTCAGTCCATAACGGGCGTCGTCAACGACAATTGTTGCCGGTGGGGATGGCGTTTAAACAGTTGGACAATTTAACGGTCAAAAAGAGGTACATGTCCTTTGAAGAGGTGTCGCTTCTTTCTTTGGGGGGAATTGTGGTCGGTACTATACTTGCTACTGTTGGTATTATATATAAACAAACAGTATTAATTATTATAGGGTTTTTAGAAATGGCTTTAATCGTCCTGTGGATGATTGTGTATTTCTACTACTCGTAGCGGAAGAGACCATGCTCGCCTGCGTAATTGGCGAGCGCAAAGGTCAGATTGTGCGTATTCGCCTTTCCCATTATAGGATTGGCCCAGTTGTAAAACTCTTCACAAACATTTTGAGCGGTCACATCCGGCGAGTCGACAAAGGAAAGAAACTTGGCGACAATCTGCGCGGGCGTGTAAATGCCGTGGTCTGCAAATTTCTGAATGGATGCGGGCCCCATGCCTGGAATTTCGTTAATCTTGAAATCGAGCAACGAACGGTTGACAAATTCGACCACAGTGTCGGCGCGCAAAGAACTTTTAGAGGGTTGGTAATTGAATTCAGACATTGATGTTTATTTAATATAATCACCTTTATATAAATACATGCATATTCGCTACTTTTATGGATTTTTAAAATATTTTATCCCTCTTTCGTATGTAATCTTTCATCCATTTCATAGCAATTAAGCCTACAATGAAAAGGAACCCCACTAATCCATATGTTGTCCATGAGTGCCGAGTTAATTGATCACGGTGACCGATACGAAATCTGGTCAAAGATTCTTTCAGTTCGCCGTGATTATTTTCGAAGGATTTTTTGTGAGTTAAATGTTCCACCCTCGTTTTTGTGAGTCTGGTTCTCATAGTATCTAGGTCTTTCCGTAATTCTTCGACATCCCGTGCAAGTTTATTCCATGCGAACGTTTCTGTGTTTTCAGGGGCAACATCGTCCAAATTATGAATGATTTGGGTCATTCCAGTTTGAGTCGACCCATGAACAGACACCTGGAAAAAATCAACGACGGCCTCGATTTCAAATTGAAAACAATCTTTGAATCGATTGGAACGACTCGAAGCAATAGACACTACTGTTTTTTGCATGTCGAGGAACGTATGCATTTGAATTTTTAATTTCCATTTCCCTGGTCGTTTGAAAGCACCAAAGCACCTTTTTGGCGCATCGCCAAGCATTTCGATGCGGTCGTTATGAATTTGAATATTAAAGGGCGTCGTAGATGATTTAATAGTAATGCCAAATATTGAATCTCTCGAATGTTTGTAGCGTTTTTCATTGCCCGTGTAAAAACGCTGGAGTTCAAAATAGGCAGCATTGTTGAAATTTTTAGTAAAGGTACAACTTGTCGTTTCCGTTGAAGACGACGCCCCCGTGAGTGCAATCTGTCCTTGAATAGATTTGACACCATTGTCACATGTAGACGCCGGCAACTCTGCCATAATGAGTACTGGTAACATAACAAATAGTACAAACATTTAATATAATACAAACACGTTTATATTAGCTTTAAAAAATCCAATATTAACAAATCACACATTCGCTACTCTCTGTTTTTACAGTTTTTAATGTCAATTCTTGCGAAGCCTCTCCGACAATGGCCTGTACATTAAAATCCATTGAATTTTGAGCGGGTACAACATGATTAATCTTACAATTCCAGACCTTTGTTTCGTTGGACGAAAGACTTCCCGTGTTTTCAGAAGAAGTAAATATTTGACAAATAGTGGGTTTTTGCCTGTCAACAAGCAATGATTTGACCTTGAGACGTATCTCACCGTCCTCGTTCGTCATTAATACTTCGTCTCCATGGACTACGTCGTACATGTCATGACTCTTAATTGCCGACATATTTGTTTTGTCCGTACACACTTAAATAGTGTTTGGACGCCTTTGACGGCGGTGTTGAATCAAATCTGCACGAACGCCCCCGCGTTTGTTTCGCCTCGTCAAACAGTCTAATAAACGATGGAACCACGGGAAATGGACAAATTCATGGTAACCGTCGTTCGATTCACGGCAATTTTGCCTGCACGCATTTTCTTCCGTTACATAATACTCTCGGTGAATACCACAGAAGAGACAATTCATTTTTATAATAAACATGGAAAATATTTAGGGTATTTTATACAGCGTTATGAATTCTACGACGTTTGCGTGAACCAACAGGATGCAAATAACGATAAAAAGTCGACTCTTCACGCTTGATCATTTTGCCGGCCGTCGACCAGTCATACACATCGAAATCACTCGGGCTCCCGTGGAACATCTTAATCTTAAACCCGAGACGACGCGTTTCCACACACTTTTTAAATTCGCGCTTCGTAGGATTTGGCCCCTTTATTTCGATAAAGGTCGATGTTTCGGGCAACCAGAAATCAGGCGTGTACTCTGTACCGTCCGGCAACTTCATGGTCGCCGGCTCAAACGTTGCTGCAATACCCTGCTTCTCAAAAGCCTTCGACCACGAAGTTTCCAACTGGGAACGGTGATTCGTTGCGCCCGGTGGTAAACACGCGTCCAGAGAACCGTCGTCTACGTAAACTAATTTGAATTGCTTCAACCGCTGGCCGCCAACACACTTGTATCGGCCCCAGTAATACGTATCGGCGCCACATCCAAAACTCAGGACATGAAAAGGTTCGGTAGACGTGTACACCAGAAGATTATCGCGCGTTGTCCGTGGGTTGATGGATATGGTAGCAGAATCGGCGTTCACTTCATTAAACCAAGTGCGGTTGTTCGTATTGGCCTTGATGGAATGAACCTGGCCATCGCGAATATCGATGCAACTTTTCTTGTTGTGAAACAAGGCTTTTTGGTTGTGAGGAATCAAAGCAGGTCGAGACATTTTTTTATTTAAATATATACTGGTAAAAATGAAAACACATATGAGTTACCTTTTTTTTTTACCATCCTGTCAGCGAAGCGGCCAGTCGTCATACACTTCATCGTCTGAGTTCCATTTTTTTGATCGGGTTGATCAATTTTGAAACGCTGCTTGTATACACTCCGTGGCACTCGTAATCTGATTCGTGCAATGGTTGGCGAGTGAGTGGCTCCGACTACATTAATGCATCGACACTTGGACGTCGGACGAAATAATGTACAATAATTTTATGGTATATAAATAGAAGTCATCACAACAACATGTCACTGTTTAAAAGGAATAAAAATTTTGCACCGGCGGAACCTATTATTCGGAGAAAAACCTGGAATAAAATGAAGCAACAGTTGGAAACCTTAAAATCGAACAATAAAAAGCTGTTTGAGTTGACTGAAGCAAAAGACGCCGAAATCAAAGCAAAAGACGCCGAAATCAAAGCAAAAGACGCCGAAATCAAAACAAAAACAAACCAGTTAAGGGAAAAATGCGAAATATATGACAAAAAACACCAAAAAATGAGAGAAGAAATTGATGCAATGTCAGAGGAAGGGGTGGGTATTTACTTGTCAAAGATAGCAAAAAAGGAGAAAATAAAAAGGCAAGAGGAGGAAAAAAGGCAAGAGGAGGAGAGAAAAAAAAGACAAAAAAAACCGGAGCCGAATTTCATGGATGGTAGTATGCCATATTGGATGGGGCACTAGTCCACGAATTCCTTCAGGCAGAAGATGTGGAAGATAAAATTAAAACATATATGAGTTCCATTTTTTTTTATTTTGAACATTTTTTTCAACTAAAAATACAATTTGGCTTTAGACGACTTTGTTGCAACCGCTGTGTAATCGTGACGCCGACACGAATCACGATGACAACTTACGTCTTGGTTGTCCAACGGGTTTAAAAACGTGCATATACCATACGCTACGGTCAAAAATGACGCAAATACCATTAACCAAGTTGAAAATGTTTGACGTGTCCAAACCGATTCGTTTTCACACTCGAGTGGATGTAGACAATCGCTATCCGTTTGCACACGCAAGATAGTCGCGGTCGCTACCACACAGAACAAACTTGTGCCAAACAATATGAGATACAATAGGTCTACCACTACTTTGCGGCACTCGACGACAAAACGCACACCACCAAACTCCAGACCCATCTTGATCATAATAATAGCCATCGATACAAACAAAAGCATGCGGATGTCATAGGTTGTCTGTTGTGCTGTTTGGTCGTCCTCTGTAAATGTCGTTTTCAACACCTGTTGACCCTCCACACACTTGCAGTTGAAATAGTAGTCCTTAGCGTCTGTAGATGTCATGTTCTCCATGGTTAACATCAACACTTTGTCGGGGCCTCCGAAAAGATACGTCGAAGGATAAATGCTTTCGTTATTAGCTATAGAAACAAACGTCACTGTCAATAGAGAAATCCACCAGAAAATAGTATAATAAGGATACATGATAATAGGTTTACAACCACTTAAATAATGACTTTTGTACTACTCGTATTTATATCGGTTGTCTTTATCATTTTGGCGAGTACATGCTTATCTAGTTTAGATTGTCGGACATGTCGAACAAATCTTTTTGTCAAAAACTTAACACTCCTATCAGCCACGGTGATAGGGTGGTGCATCATACTCTACTATTTCAATCCGAACCACAAAGAGCATACGTTTTTGATATCGAGTACGGGCGCGCCTCATATTTGGGGAGAAAATGTCCGCTTCGTACCGAGCCAAGTTTATCGTCCAACCAGCTTGCAAGAACTACAAACCTTTGTCAGAGACTCTACGAAATGCAGAGTCGTTGGTGGGGGCCATTCGTTTTCACCTCTGGTCGAGACGCGAGAGGATTTAATCGATATTCGTGCGTTGCGAGGTATCATCGCCGACAACGGTACTCACATTACCGCATGGGCAGGTTCGACCGTTGAAGAAGTGCAGATTTATTTGACGCAGCGAGGTCGTACGTTGCACGGCTTTGGCTCTATTCATTCTCAAACACTTGCCGGCGGTCTCTCAACATCTCTCGTGGGTATACAGCCCATGGGGTTCGCGAGCCAGTGTACGTGGGCACAAACGATAGACGCCGTGGGCGCGCTGCACGAGTGGGACGATACCTACTTTTTGAGAAATTCCATGGGTCTTTTGGGTGTTATTACTCAATTACAATTCGAGACACATACGAACGCATGGACGACGCACACCGTAAAGCACGTGCATTTGGACACACTCTTTGACTCCTTCCAAGCCGACGAAGCAACGGCCGTCGATAGCGCAACAACGATGGAAAAAATACGCACCGGTGTCAAAGTTGTAGCGACTATGAATACCGCTCAAAACATCGTCAAGCCAACAGAGTATCCTAAATACTGGACTCAAAACGATTACATAATATATGACTTGCTCATATCACCACTGGCACTGTTCTTTCCTTATTTACACCATTTTATGCTTGATATGTCCATTAACCCACGGGACACCGAGACGGCACTCTTGGGGTTTGATATGAAACAATTTGGCCAAACGTACACAGATTACGTAATACCGTTGCAGAATTGCACCATTGCGCTCCAAGAAATGGCGGGCGTTTCACGATATGACACACTCGTTCGCATAAAATATTTGTCGGAGTACAATTCCTCCTGTCTGGATGTGACACA
>TARA_B110001450_G_scaffold10041_1_pt1 | contig 11990 bp, 15 predicted proteins | sample TARA_B110001450 | Tara Oceans TARA_B110001450 (sample SAMEA4396538) | marine metagenome | biome: Polar Biome; feature: [SRF] surface water layer (ENVO:00010504); material: water (ENVO:00002006), including particulate matter (ENVO:01000060) such as... | depth 5 m | reverse complement strand
AAGCATCAGGTCAATCAATTCTATACCGCTCCCACGGCCATTCGGGCGCTTATGGGCGCGGGTGATGAGTGGGTTAAAAATACTTCGCGCAGCTCATTAAAGTTACTGGGCACCGTCGGGGAGCCGATTAATCCAGAGGCCTGGGAATGGTATTATCAGATCATTGGCCAGTCGCGTTGCCCGATTGTTGACACCTGGTGGCAAACCGAAACAGGGGCGCATATGCTGACACCATTGCCGGGCGCTACGGATCTTAAGCCAGGTTCAGCAACTCAGCCTTTTTTTGGTGTAGAGCCCATTTTACTGGATACGGAAGGTAATGAAATCGAAGGTGCCGGTGAGGGTCTATTGATGATCAAATCATCGTGGCCAAGCCAGATACGCACAGTTTATGGGGATCATCAGCGCTGTATCGAGACTTACTTTAGCGCCTACCCCGGCTATTATTTCACCGGCGATGGCGCGCGACGCGATAAGGATGGAGATTACTGGATCACTGGTCGAGTCGATGATGTGTTGAATGTCTCCGGTCATCGTATGGGCACTGCAGAGGTCGAAAGTGCGTTGGTGCTGCATGCGAAAATAGCCGAGGCTGCCGTGGTGGGTTACCCCCATGGTATCAAAGGCCAGGGTATTTACTGCTACGTGACGCCAATGTCTGGTGTTGTGACTGATGATACTTTGCAAGCAGAGTTGGTTGCTCTTTGTGTGTCTGAAATCGGGCCAATCGCCAAACCCGATATCATTCAATGGGCGCCGGGACTACCGAAAACGCGGTCAGGCAAGATTATGCGACGAATCTTGCGTAAGGTTGCAGCCAATGAACTCGATAACTTGGGTGATACGTCTACGCTGGCTGACCCCTCAGTCGTCGAGGAGCTTATTGATAATCGGCGTAACCGCTAAGTCGATGAAAACGCTACTGGCCGTTGCTGTCGTTGTCATCTACGGAGTGCTCTTGGCGCTGCCGGTGCAGCACCGGCTTGATGATATTGCGTTCTATCAATCGGCTGATTTCGATGTGATAGCCCACCGTAATGGCCGAGCCCTAGCGCCAGGCAACACTTTAGAGGCGGCGGTGAATGCGCTGGCCGTTGGAGCAGATGTTTTAGAGTTAGATGTGCATCTAACCGCTGATGATGTCTTAGTTGTGCGTCATGATGCGGTGATTGATACCACAACTAATGGCTCAGGTGTTATAGCCAAGATGACGCTCGACGAGATACAGGCCTATGAGGTTGGATTCCATAAGGTCGATTATCCTTCTCTTGTGGCAGCAAAGCATATCAAAGTACCTACGCTCGCATCTATCTTTAAACGGTTACCTAAGAGCCGATATATGGTGGAAATAAAGCCGCTGGATTTGGCGGCCGCAGATAAGCTCTGTGGTTTAGTTGTGGAGTATCGATTGCATGGGCAGGTGCTGGTGGCGTCCTTTGACTCTTCGGTATTGCGGCATTTCCGTCAGATTTGTCCTAGAGTCCCAACATCTCTCGGCGAGAGTGAGGCCTATTGGTTGGTGATCTTAAGCCGCATCGGTTTGGGGCATCTGTACCACTCTCCGGGTTATTCTGTGCAGCTCCCTCCCACCTATAGAGGGCTACGGGTCCTTACACCCGGCGTTATTAAAGCGGCCCATAAGCAAAATATACGTGTCGAGGCTTGGACCGTTAATGATGTGGTTACGATGCGAGAGCTTATGGATCTGGGCATAGACGGTATTATTACAGACTATCCAGAGACGCTTAGTCTTTTGGATGCTGACTAACCTTTCGCAGCAAATAGTCTTCATGGTTATCAGCTAAATCTGGGCTAACTATAAATTGAACGTAGCTCACTAGTTCTCTAACACCTTCGTCAAAGCGCCATCAGCGCAATGCTTTGTTGCGCAGGTTGGCTAAAATTGGCTTCATCACCATGACTCTTTGAGATTAGTGGTCTATATTGAAAGGGAGTGGGAAGAGGTATTTTTTTGGGGGAGGATACTTTATTTGTAGTATTGCGTATCTCCAGTTATTATGCTAATAGCTATTAGTTTGTCGATCTTTGGGGAAAAGTCCGCCAGTTGGACCACCCGAAAGTTTATTACGACAAACGCACTCATTATCTAAAGAGCTACCACTTAGTGTTTTGGTTAGATAGTTTGGAAGACCGTCCGTTTGGCTGCGCATCCTATACTATATTTATAGTAAATAAATGAAATTCTGCATAGCGGTGAATGAGACACTAGGACATATATAATAAAAAGGATGTCATCATGAAATCAGAGATGAGTCGTCAGCTTGCTAAGTTGATGCGCGAAAAACAGATTAGCCAAAGCGCGCTAGCAAGAGCCACTGGTGTCCCGCAACCGACAATTAATCGCATATTGAGTGAGGTTACCCGAGAGCCACGTCGCGACTCTGTATTGCGTATTGCTAATTACTTTGGCGTAACACCAGAATCTATGTATGAGGCACCCTCTCAGCGTGAGCAGGACCAAGCGGACTCAAATGATTTCATCGACGGGCTCTTTCACCGTATCGCGAGCATGCACAAAGTTGACCGAGACGAATTATTAAGCAGGGTATCGGCTAATCTTAAGTAGGCTTAGCCTCCCCGCTATGCATAAAATCATTTTACTAGCGGTCATTCGGCGCGGATAGAAACGAGCCATCAGAAAAATATACTTTGTATTATGCTCTCATCCCTGTATAAAACACCATGGACATCCTACTTGACAGTAATTTAGACACCACATTCTGGGTCACGGTGACCGTAGCCTGCTTGTTTGGAGCAATGTCGCCTGGACCCAGCCTCGCAGTAATTATTAATCACTCCCTATCGCAGGGCCGTATCGCAGGCGTCAGTGCAGCACTATCGCATGGCATCGCGATAGGCCTATTTGCCTTTGCAGCGGCTTCCGGTTTATCGGCAGCTATTGCATCCAATTCAATGTTATTCGATGCCATTCAGATTTTGGGTGGCGCCTTTTTAGTCTTTTTAGCGATCAAACTTATGATAGCTCCGTTAAAAAAAGATGTAGGCATGGTAGTGTCGGAACCCTCATCTGTGCGGCACGCCCTCAGGGACGGATTTTTAATTGCAGTGGTCAATCCCAAGGTTCTCCTTTTCTTTACGGCTCTTTTCAGTCAGGTTGCTGCCGTCGACATTACGTTTGGGGATAAAGTTACCCTAGCGTTAATTGCGGGTGGCGTAGATGCCCTGTGGTTTATGTTGATTGCTGTGGCTCTTAGTCACTCGCGACTACTGATTCGGTTTCAGGAAAGCAGCTGGCTGCTAGATAAGGTTTTTAGTTTAATTCTTTTTACCATAGCGTCTCGGTTTATTTTGCAGGTTCTCGACCGCAGTGGGCTACTCTAGCCAGCACCTGTACGTTATGCACTTACGGCTAAATAAAGTTGGCTAATAGTATCCGTCATGAGAAGATGGGGCTTTGATAAGGTCTTCGTTCAATGACATCTTTTAATGCCATCTACAAGCTCGCTGCGGCTTCTCGGGGTAGCCCCGAAATATTTGAAGCCACTCTTCCTAAGGCCAAAACCTCAGATCAATTAGCCGCCCAATCAGATGATCGATATCTTTCCATGATGGCCCGCTGTGTTTTTCGCGCGGGATTTGTTTGGCGTGTTATCGACAAGAAATGGCCCGGTTTTGAAGTGGCGTTTTCTCAATTTAACCCACTAGCTGTTGCCCATTTTAGTGACGAAAAACTTGAGGAGTTAGCCCAGGATACTAATATTGTGCGCAACTTTACCAAGATAGTTTCAGTGCGAAACAATGCGGTCTTGGTATTAGATAAACAGCAGAGCCACGGCGGTTTTGGAAAATTTATCGCGCAGTGGCCCGAGGATAATATTACTGGTCTCTGGCAGCTAATGAAAAGTGAAGGCTGTCGACTGGGCGGTAATACCGGGCCGATGATATTACGCAGCATGGGTAAGGATACTTTTTTATTGACGAAAGATGTATGCGACGCATTGGTCCATCACGGTTTTATGAAAAAATTTAGTCCTACGGCTAAGCGTGATTTAAAAATTGTCGAGCGGGTGTTCGAAGATCTGCGTTCGGAATCGGGTCGCTCTCTGTGCGAGATTAGCCGAATTCTTGCCTGTACAGTCTAGCCTTGAATTTAGGGAAAACCTTATCTTCTGTCGCAATTAACCGAGATTTTTCGTTAGTGACCGATAGTAGTGGTGACGAGTTATTCTTTATCTGCTAACAAACTGATGTTATCATCATCACGTTTCCTAAGGGGCGGCCAGCGCAAGTTGACCTGAGATGAACCCTTTGAACCTGATCCGGATTATGCCGGCGTAGGAATAGGACTAACGTAACTTCTGTCTTTCGCTTTCGTCTTTTGCTCCGGGTCTCCTTAACTTTTATTATTGTTACTGAGGCTCTTATGAACCATTCAAAATTTTTTATTCAATCGCTTACTTCTCTCGTGCCTGCTGGTTTTGCCCCCGCCATTTTAATCGTAACAGCCGTCTTAATCTCAACAGCTACGGTTGCCAATACTGCAATTGAAGAGGTAATAGTCACTGCAGATTTCCGCGATACCAGTCTGCTGAAAACAGCGGCGAGCATTACCGTACTTGATAGCCAAACCATTACTCGGCGCCAGGCTCGACATTTGGAGCAGCTGCTTAATCTGGCCCCCAATGTTAACTTTTCTAGCGGTGCATCGCGTGGTAGGTTTCTTCAGATTCGTGGTATTGGAGAACGCAGTCAATTTATTGAGCCGCTCAACCCCTCCGTGGGAATTCTCGTAGACGGCATTGATTTTACGGGTATTGCCGGTGCTGCAACCACCATGGACATAGCGCAAGTTGAAATTCTGCGTGGTCCTCAAGGCACGCTTTATGGCGCCAATGCACTGGCTGGACTGATTAATCTGCGTTCTAATCAGCCCACGGAGATCACCGAAGGCAACCTAGAACTGTCTCTAGGCGATTATAAGACTCAGGCGGTGTCGGTTGCTGTCGGTGGGCCGATTAACCAACAGCTCGGTTACCGTGTAGCCTTACAGCAGCACAGTAGCGATGGCTATATCCGTAATGATCATTTACAGCGTGATGATACGGACAACCTCGATGAATTGAGTCTGCGATCAATTGTCGATTGGCAGGCGAGTGAAGATTTAGCCCTTAAACTAACCGTCTTCCATGTCAACGCTGACAATGGCTATGATGCATTTTCCCTGGACAATACACGCAACACATTATCTGACACACCGGGTCATGACCGCCATGAGGCAAGCGCTTTAGCATTGCAAAGTACCTGGCAGGGCAATGAGCATTTTAATCTCATCAGCCTGATCAGTTATGCTGATAACAATCTTGAATACGGTTACGACGAAGACTGGGCATTTGCGGCTATTTGCGCAGGCCAGCCCTGTGAGGGGTGGGAGTACAACTCAAATGATAACTACATCCGTGATCGTAAAAATGCCACTGTTGATATTAAACTCGTCTCTTCCATGACGGCACAGGTCTTCAATGGCAGCACTGACTGGGTAGTTGGTCTTTACGCGCGTCAACAGGACGAACAATTACTGCGTCAATACACCTATTCAGCAGCAGATTTTACCAGCGACTTTGATACCCGAAATCACGCAGTTTATGGGCAGCTAGATACCCAGCTCTCTTCCGCACTGCGCCTAACCACCGGTGTTCGATTTGAAACTCGCGAAGCCGCCTACAGGGACAGTGATCTAGTGATCCATCAGGTCGATGAAGATATCTGGGGTGGACGCATCGCATTGCATTATCAATGGTCACCAAAGACCCTGGTCTATGGTTTGATTTCTCGTGGCTATAAGGCCGGTGGTGTTAATAGTAATTCATCCTTGTCCGCTGATGATAGAGAGTTTGATAGTGAGCTGATGCTCAATTATGAACTGGGAGCTAAGGGCCTATGGTTCGACGATAAACTCCAGACACAGGTTTCTCTATTTTATCAGGACCGTGACGAGATTCAGTTAAAACAGTCGCTGGTTCAATCTCGGGAAGAGAGTAATGCAACCACCTTTATTGACTATATTGGCAATTCAGCGGCGGGTAGCAATCAAGGTGTCGAGGTAGAGTTTAACTGGTTGGCCAGCGAGACATTGGTGCTGTTTGGCAGTGTCGGTCTGTTAGATACCGAATACGATGTACCGCTATCTGCGGACCTTGATAGTCGTGAACAGGCGCATGCGCCAGGCTACCAATTCGCTTTGGGCCTTTCGGCACAGCTGTCTGGTAGTTTGAGCTTAACCATCGATGTTGAAGGTAAAGATAAATTTTATCTGTCATCGAGTCATGACGAACATTCGCAATCCTATGAATTAGTCAATATCAGCATGGCTTATGTTGCGGGTGATTGGGGCCTGTCACTGTGGGCCCGCAATCTGACTGATGAGGCGGTGATCGTGCGTGGCTTTGGTGGTTTTGGCAATGATCCTCGTAAGTTCTATGAGACTGAGGCTTATTACCAACTGGGCGAGCCTCGCATGTTAGGGGTTAGTGCAAACTACGCATTTTAGCGATTTCATTTAATTGATAGGAGTAGCAGCATGGACGTCACCATTGATATTAGCATGTACCCTAATCGGGAAGATTTTATCACGCCTATTGACGGTTTTATTACTAGGATTAATCAGTTTGATGATCTGACCGTGACTACCTTTCCGACCAGTACGGTAGTTCAGGGTGAGTACCAGTATGCCATGCAATGCGTACAGGACTGTATTGCGGCATGCTATGAGGAATTTAATATGGCGGTCTATGTGGCTAAAATAATTCCTGGCTACAGGGCGCTATAGCACATGTTTGATTGGGTTAACCTTGAGACATTGGCGGTAGTTTTGTCGATCGCCTATCTCATTTTGGCCATGAAAGAAAATAGCCTATGTTGGTACTGTGCATTTTTTAGCACCGCTATCTATGTGTGGATTTTTGGTGATGTTAACCTCTATATGGAATCTGGACTGAATCTGTATTATATGGCTATGGCTATTTATGGCTGGCATCAGTGGCAGCATGGAGGCTCTTCTGGTCAGGGGGTTTTGATAGCGACCTGGAATCTGAGAAACCATATCCGTGCGCTGCTGATCATATTGCTGGCTACGGTAGTGTCAGGTTATTTACTTGGCGCCAACACCGACGCGCGACTTCCTTATGTTGACTCATTTACCACCTGGGCAAGTATACTAACCACAGTTATGGTCGCTAAAAAGGTACTGGAAAACTGGTTATACTGGATTGTGATCGATAGTGTTTCGATCTTTTTATATCTGGATAGAGGGCTGCATCAGACTGCCGCTATGTTTGTGCTGTATCTCGTACTGGCCGCGGTTGGCTACTTTTCCTGGAGAAAAAATTATCATAGACAGAACTCAGCGGCTGTTGCATCGGGCTCTATCTAGCTGGCGCCAGTGGGATCTGGGCGCGGCCAAGCCACTTCAGGCTCAGCCAGACGTGGTTAGAGAGCTTCTGGGTGGTCGAACCAACAGGACCTTTCTCGTTACCGCAGCAGACTGTCATGCGGTAGTCAGAGTCAATTCTCCTCTAAGTGCCAGCTTGGGTATCGATCGGCACCGTGAAGGGCAGATCTTAAGCCAACTTCAGGCTACAGGCATTGTCCCGCAGACTTACTTTTCGGCTGCGGAGGTACTGGTTTCGCAATATATTGAAGGTAGACCGATGCGTTGTGGCAGTTCAGAAAGCGGCCACATCATGCAGTTACTGTCTGACGCTTTGGATAGAATACAGGCGATTGATGTTGATGGTATGGTATGTCGACGTTATCTCGAATACTGTCGACAGTATATGAGTCAACTGCCTGAGGACATCTCGTTGACGCCTTCGATAGAGGCAATGGCGGCTGCTGCCACCGCGATTGATGAAGCTGAATGGCAGGCGGTTATCTGTCATCATGATTTGGTTCCAGAGAACATCATTATCAATGATTTGGGTGTATTTATCCTCGATTGGGAATATGCTGCCATCGGTCATCCGGGTCTGGATAGATTGCGCCTCTTTGGACTCATTGATGATGCACATCGGGATAAGGCTGCTACCGTAGAGCCCTTGATGCAGCTGCAGCAGACGATGGATCAACTTTGGCTGGCGGTACAAAAATCACCTTATGAGAAAATATAATGTCTAATAATTACAATGAATTGAACGCACAGGAACGGCATGTGATCCTACAAAAGGGCACCGAGAGACCCTTTGTTGGCGAGTACACTGACAATAAGGCGGCAGGCCAGTATGTCTGCCGACAATGTGACGCGGTGCTCTATGGTTCCGAGCACAAGTTTGCCTCTAACTGTGGTTGGCCTAGCTTTGACGATGCCGCAGAGGGTGCGGTTAAGCGTGAAATGGATGAGGATGGTCGGCGTATAGAGATCGTCTGTGCAGCATGCGAGGGACATCTAGGCCATGTATTTGAGGGCGAAGGGTATACCGCTAAGAATACTCGTCACTGCGTCAATTCCATCTCGATGAGGTTTATCCCCAAAGTATAAAAGGGCGATAGCTTACTAAGTTTCCGGCAGCCTGAGCGGTTGGTTAGTCTCTAAAGTTTTTAAACTGAAAAGGCTGGCCTAATTCTGCCTCACGTATGGCTGCCATGACCGCTTGAAGGTCGTCGCGCTTTTTACCGCTAATCCGAACTTCCTCCCCCTGTATAGCCGCCTGAACCTTGAGCCGTTTGTCCTTGATCAGCTTAACCATCTTTTTACTGATATCCGCTGCAATTCCCTGCTTGAAGGTCACGTTGAGGGAAAAGGTTTTGCCGCTGTGAAGCGCCTCATCATTACATTCCACAACTCTGGGGTCGATATTACGTTTAACCAACTGGAGCCGGAGAATGTCCAGTAGCTGCTGACATTGAAAGTCAGACTCTGCCTTGAGTGTGACAATGTCATTGGCCAAGGTGATACTGGCATCGACACCACGAAAGTCAAAGCGCGTGGTCAGTTCGCGCTTGGTGTTGTCAGTGGCATTTAAAATTTCGGCAGTATCGACTTCAGAAACGACATCTAAACTTGGCATGTTAAAACTCACAGTTGGCTTGATATGATGTATTATTTTAAACCAGAGTAGGTGTGTTTATCTAATTAGAGAAGCATTAAATGAATAATTGTTGTGTCTGCGGCAGTCGGCAGACTTTCGCACAGTGCTGCGAGCCCTTTATTAAGCACGGTAAGGTCGCTGCAACACCCGAGCAGTTGATGCGCTCCCGCTACAGTGCCTATGCGTTGGGGGGCTGTGGTGAATATCTCCTTAAGACATGGTTTGCGCCTATGGCTAAGGGCTTGACGCCTACACAGCTGTCAGAGACTAGTCAGGAATGGCTGGGCCTTAAGGTGATTGGCTCAGGATCTTCCGGTAACGAAGGCTGGGTAGAGTTTAGGGCCAGCTATCGAAGAGGTGGGGTCCAGGGAGAGCTTCATGAGAAATCGGCATTCACTATGGTCGGTTCGCGATGGCTGTATATTGGTGGTGAAATAACCACCTTCAATGAATAATTTTCGGGATATTTTATGAATCTATCATTACTCGATGCAGAGCTAGCCGTTGCTCTCGACGCATTTCCTGCAATGGATATCTGGACGGACCTACCCTCAACGCGCGATATGTTCGCCCAGTTTTATGGGGATTTGGTCGCCACGCTTCCGGTTATACAGAACGTTGCGAGTGCCGACTTTCAGGTGCCCTGTGCTCAGGGGCCCGATGTCAACGTAAGGGTTTATCGTCCGGCTGATCAGACGCAAAAACTACCCGCTCTATTATGGATACATGGTGGCGGTTACTGTATTGGCAGCCTGCATGAAGACGACTATAGGGCTCGTCAGTTAGTGGAGAATCTGGGTGCCATAGTGGTATCGGTAGATTATCGGCTAGCCCCAGAGCATCCATTTCCAGCACCCATGGATGACTGTTACGCGGCATTGCGTTGGCTCAGTGAGAACTGTGATCAGTTACAGATCGATAAGGATTACATCGCTATTGGTGGTCTCAGCGCCGGGGCGGGTCTGGCGGCTGGATTGGGTCTGTTAGCCCGAGACAGGGGCGAGATTAAGGTGATTTTTCAGGCGCTTTTATGCCCGATGATTGATAACCGTTGTGCTAGCCCTTCCAGCTTCAGCGTGACTGATGAGCGCGTGTGGAACCGGCGGTCTAATTTAAAAGGCTGGGATGCCTATTTGGGAACCGAGCAGAGCGATCAGGTGCTTCCGAGCGCCTATGCGGCACCCAGTCGTGCCGAAAATCTAGAGGGCTTGCCAGCTACCTATATAGCGGTGGGAACGGTGGACATGTTCATTGATGAAGACCGCGACTACGCAGATCGATTGCAAAAAGCCGGGGTGCCAACGCAGTTAGAGATTTTCTCCGGAGGATTCCATGCGTTTGAGTTCATAGTTCCAGATGCGGCAATTTCTAAAGCGGCTCTAGCAACGCACTATCGGGCTATCAAGGCTGGTCTTTTTCCAGTGGGCTGACCATACGACCAAACAGGATTCCGATCTCAAATAATAGCCACATGGGAACGGCCAATAATGTCTGGGAAATCACATCGGGAGGCGTCAGTAACATGCCCAGTACGAAGCATAGGACGAAAACATAGGGGCGCTTCTTGGCCAGAATGTCGGGGTCAACAGCTCCCATCCAAGATAAAATAACCACTGCGATTGGAATTTCAAAACTCAATCCAAAGGCAAAAAATAGTTTCAGCACGAAATCTAAATAACTACGGATATCAGGCATCACGCTAATACCCTCCGGCGCTATGCTGGTGAAAAAGAGAAACACCAGAGGAAACACAACATAGTACGCAAAGGCCATTCCGCCATAAAATAGCAGTACGCTAGAGATGAATAGGGGTATTACAATTTTCTTTTCTCGCTGATACAAGCCTGGAGCCAAAAAGGCCCAAACCTGATAGAGGATATAGGGCATTGCGGCGAAAATAGATAACACCATAGTCAGTTTAAAGGGCGTTAAAAAAGGCGACGCGACTTCAGTAGCTATCATGGTAGATGAGGCCGGAAGGTGCTGACGAATCGGCTCGGAAATGTAAAGGTACAGCTCGTTGCTAAAGGCAAATAGGCCTGCAAAGATAACTAAAACAGAGATAACAATGCGCAGGGCGCGATCTCTAAATTCAATCAAGTGGTCCATGAAAGGCTGGCTGCTTAGGGATTCTTGTTCAGTCATTTTTGGCGTCTTTAGACGATCCTATATCGCCACCAAGCTTCATACTCTCACTTGGCAAAATTGAATTTACGTCGACTTTTGCTGAGGCTATAACATTGTCGATACCAGTTTTACTGTCGCTGATATCACGCATGATTTTTTCATTGTAAAGCTGTCGCCGAATATCATCCATGCCGACTTCATTTTCCAAATCCTTCTGAGCGGTAGAAAACATCTGTTTTATACGACCAATCCATAGGCTAATAGAGCGAACGGTCTCGGGCAGACGCTCTGGCCCGACCACCACTAGCGTAATCACAGCGATAACAACTAACTCAGAGAAGCCTATGTCAAACATAGCTTATTCAGCAGCGTCTTTTTTCTCGACCGAGGAGTCTGAATCCGCCGACTCGTCTTCCTTGGGGTCGCTGGAAATAGACTCCTTAAAGCCCTTGATAGCTCCGCCTAGGTCAGAGCCAATGTTACGCAACTTTTTTGTGCCAAAGATTAATGCCACGATCACCAAAATAATGATTAATTCTTGCCAACCAAAACCCATCTTAAGTCTCCTGTCTAGTTAGTATTTCGTTGTGCCTTTTCATCAAGACCCGATAAATCAAAGCGTCTCTCAAGTTCTTCCAATACAGAGTTGGCGTTTGCGCCAAGATGTGACAGCATTACCAGACTATGAAACCACAGATCCGCGGTCTCATAGATGAGCTTTGTGTTGTCGCCACTGACCTCAGCATCACGAGCAGCCAGAAGTGTCTCTATGCTTTCCTCGCCCACTTTTTCGAGGAT
>TARA_B110001450_G_scaffold91887_1_pt1 | contig 12010 bp, 10 predicted proteins | sample TARA_B110001450 | Tara Oceans TARA_B110001450 (sample SAMEA4396538) | marine metagenome | biome: Polar Biome; feature: [SRF] surface water layer (ENVO:00010504); material: water (ENVO:00002006), including particulate matter (ENVO:01000060) such as... | depth 5 m | reverse complement strand
TTTTAAATAAAAAATAAAGAGTAGATTTACGCTTTAAAATTAAAAACAATGGAAATCATAGATCAAAATGGAAAGACAATACAAGAGAGCAAGAGAGTAATTGCAGGTGTTTTAGGAATATTATTAAGTTCTTTGGGCATTCATAAATTTATTCTCGGATACACCAAAGAAGGATTAATAATGCTACTCGTTTCAATCCTAACCTGCGGAATTGGAGCTTCAGTAATGGGAGTTATTGGTCTTATTGAAGGAATCATATACCTAACAAAATCAGACGAGGAGTTTATTGAAATCTATCAAAAAAATCACAAAGGTTGGTTTTAATAACTAAGTTTACTATTTAAACACCATTATTCTCCATAAACTTTCTCTCTAATTCAGCTTGAAATTCTTCCATAACAGGACGAACAGTACTTTCAGGCAAGTCAGAAATTTTTATATACATTAAGCCATCAACGGCATTATTAAATAGTGGATCTACGTTAAAGGCAATTACTTTAGCATTTTGCTTTATATACTTTTTAAGTAATACAGGAATTCTTAATCCAGGTTCTAACTCATCTATTACGCGATCAAATTTATTTAAGTCAGCTTTTGTTTCGTCAAAAACAAAATCCTTATCTGCATCTTTCAATTTAACTTTAAATTCCTTTTTTGGTCTAATGTATTGTGCTACATAAGGGTCATAATAATGCGATTTCATAAACTCAATCATCAATGACTTAGAAAAAGATGAAAACTGATTACTAATACTTACGCCACCAATTAAATACTTATGCTTTGGGAAACGAAGTGTTGTATGAACAATTCCTTTCCAAAGTAAAAATAAAGGCATTGGTTTTTGTTGATATTCCTTAATGATGAATGCGCGACCCATTTCTATAGATTCACTCATCATACCGTATAATTCAGGCTCAAACCTGAATAAATCTTGCAAATAAAAGCCATCTATTCCATATTTGGCAAAAATCTTAGCTCCTAGCCCCATTCGGTAAGCCCCTACTATTTTTTTTACTTTGTTATCCCATAAAAACATATGATGGTAGTAACTATCACAACTATCTAAGTCTATTGCATTATTTGTACCTTCTCCAATAGCTCTAAATGTAACTTCACGTAATCTACCTAGTTCTTTTAATATATTTGGTATTTTATCCGCAGAAACTAAAAAAACCTCAAAATTCTTGCTCTCTAATAACCTACAATCATAACCTCTTAAATTTTCTACTTCTTGTTCAATCAATTCAGAACTTACTGAGTTAGCAATTTTTTCTGGAGCTGAAACAGGAGTAATTGTTTTCTTAATAGTTGAAGTAGCAGCATCTTTTAAAGACACCGAATCTTTCTCATAAGGATTTGCTAACATGTAAGTTTTCTTCCTAATAAAACTAGTAAACTCATCTAAATCTGTATATTCCTTTTGGTCATTGATAGATATCGGCTTTCCTATACGAATTTTTATAACCCTATTTTTTTGACTCAAAACCTCGGAAGGTAATTTTGCAGTGCGAAAAGTATCACTCCAATTTGATAATCTATAAAAGAAGCCACTATTTTTAGCATGGAAATAAATAGGTAAAATTGGTACTGCTGCCTTTTGAATTAATTTCATTGCAGATGGTTCCCATTGTTTATCCACTACTAAATCATCCTGCTTTTTAGTAGATACTTCTCCTGCGGGAAAAACACCAAGAGGCGCTCCTGAACGTAAATGAGTAATTGCCTTTTTAAACCCTCCTAGACTAGATTTTATATCTTTCCTATCTTCGAAAGGATTTACAGGCATTACGTATGGCTCAATTGGTAAAATTCTTTGTAATAAAAAATTAGCAATAATTTTAAAATCATTTCTATATTCTAGTATGATCTTTAACAAAAGTACACCATCAATACCTCCTAAAGGATGATTTGAAACAGTCACAAATGCTCCGATCTTTGGAATTCTTTTTAAATCTTCTTCTGGAATTTCAAATTTTATTTGAAATTCATCTAAAAGTGCATTTAAAAAATCTAAAACATTTAAATCTTTATGCTTATCATAAACATTATTTATTTTGTCAATCCTTAGCGTTTTCATCAAAATCCAACCAATAAAAGTTCCAATAAACCCAAATTTATCAAGGTTTATCGCTTTTGCTAATTCTTTTGATGTTACTAATCCCATTTGTTTATTGAGTTAGCCTCAAATGTAGTTAAAAATAATATTTTATAAACTTAATTACTCGTGATTAATTGTACTGTATTATCCTTCTCTTGTTTAAGCAATACTTCTTTCCCTATAGATATTATTTCCAAAGCTTCTTTTGTAGAATGTCTTATGGTGTATAATGATACGTTTTTATTACAGGAAACTTTAAACTTAGATCGTAAGTCATGTAGTACAAATTCTATATTATTATAAATATCATTTACACATATTGAAAAACTAATAGCTGAATTTTGAATCACATCAACTTTTAGCTTATATAAATGGAGTAATGCAAATATCTCGCTAATATTTTCTTCAACAATAAATGAAAAATCTAAAGAGGATAATGAAATCAATATTTGACATTTCTTTACGATAAAACAAGAAACAAATGGTTCTAATTGTTTTCCTTTACTTACACAAGTTCCTGTTTGTAGTGGGTTTAAAAATGATTTAACATATAAAGGTATTTCTTTACGTTGTAATGGCTGTAATGTTTTAGGGTGAATTACAGAAGCACCATAAAAAGCTAGTTCAATGGCTTCTTCATACGATATTTGTTCTAGTAACTGTGTATCTTTAAAATATTTAGGATCCGCACTTAGAACTCCTTGGACATCTTTCCATATTGTTACGCTATTTGCATTTAAACAATATGCTAAAATTGCAGCTGTATAATCACTACCTTCCCTTCCTAATGTTGTGGTAAAATTATTAGCGTCAGTACCTAAAAAGCCTTGAGTTATTTGCAATGATGAGGTATTAATATACTTTATAACATTTTGCTTTGTAGACTCCCAATCAACCTTCGCGTCTCTGTAAGAATTATCTGTTTTTATGATTGATCTAATATCTAACCAACTACTTTCGATGTTAATTTCATTTAAATAAGCAGCAATTATAGTGGTTGATAATAATTCCCCGTACCCAACTACTTGATCATAAACGAAACTATAGTTGGGAGATTTATTTTTATTTAAAAAATCCTCTAACTCATCCAACAAATGAGTAACCTTTTGGTTAACGATATGTTGTTTATTCGGGAATAAATCTGATACTATCTTACAATGAAAAATAATAACTTCTTGTAAGGCTTCTTTAAATTTTAATTTATCGTTAAAATATGAATTCACAACTAACTCTAAATTATTTGTAGTTTTACCCATAGCAGATACCACTACTAAAGTATTTTCATATCCTTTTGCCTTTAAAACCTTGGCAACATTTTTTACTCCATTTGCATTTCCAACTGAAGCTCCACCAAACTTAAATACTTGCATGTTTAATATCTTTTTATACTTTTTTCATCTAACTGTACTACCAACCAATTCTTTAATATTGTTGCCCCTACATTTTCGTAAAAATCAATAGCCTTTTTATTCCAATCTAATACATTCCATTCAACTCTTCTAATATTGGAACTCTTCGCTAATAAAACCAACTCATTTAACAATGCTTTACCAACTCCAATACCTCTTTCGGATTTAGTAACAATTAAATCTTCTAAATGAATAGTTTTTCCTTTCCAAGTTGAATACCTATTGTAATAAAGAGCTATTCCAATTATACTTCCTTGTTTTTCTGCGATTAAGCAATCAAATAATCCATCAGAAAAATCATTAGTTAAATCCTCAAGATTAATTTCAACTGAATTTAATTCTTTCTCAAATTTAGCCAACTCTTTAATAAGGGTCAAAACAGCTGATAAATCTTCTTTTTTAGTTTTTCTTATTTTAAATAACAATATTTTCAATTTTGTTTTACAAATGAATAAACATATTTAATACAATAATGAATCATCTGAAGTTTAAATAACTAAAATACTATTTTTTGATTATTTATAAAGTATTTCATCTATTATTAAAGACTAAATACTTTATACGCAATCAATCACTATGAATTAAATCAACCAAAAGATATAAAACAAATATTTTATGTAATTTTGCAACAAATAAGACATACGATAACTTATGACAAATAAACACAAAACACTAGGTGAATTTATTATTGAAAATCAACAAAGTTTTCAATATTCATGTGGTGAACTTTCAAGATTAATTAACTCAATAAGATTAGCAGCCAAGGTAGTTAATCATGAGATAAGAAAAGCAGGATTAGTTGATATTACTGGAGCTGCTGGTGAAATTAATATTCAAGGAGAAGCGCAGCAAAAACTTGATGTTTATGCAAATGATATTTTCAAAGAAACTTTAATTAACAGAGAAATAGTTTGTGGAATTGCTTCGGAAGAAGAAGATGATTTTGTTATAGTTGAAGGTAGTAATAAAAAAAATGAAAATAATTACGTTTTAATGATGGATCCGTTAGATGGTTCTTCAAACATAGACGTAAACGTATCAGTTGGAACAATTTTTTCTATATACAGAAGAGTAACACCGGCTGGAACACCAGTAACAATAGATGATTTTTTACAGCCAGGAAACAAACAAATTGCAGCAGGTTACGTAGCATATGGAACTTCAACTATGATGGTTTTTACAACTGGTCATGGTGTAAACGGATTTACTTTAAACCCTGCAATTGGTACATTTTACCTATCGCACCCTAACATGAAAATTAAGGAAACTGGTAAAATATATTCTGTTAGTGAAGGTTATTATGCTCATTTTCAAAAAGGAATGCAAGAATATCTTAATTACTGTAAAGAAGAAGAGGGTGATAGGCCTTATACCGCTAGATATATTGGTTCATTAGTAGCAGATTTTCATAGAAATTTATTAAAAGGAGGTATTTATATATATCCGAGAAGTAAAACTGCTCCTAATGGAAAATTACGATTACTATACGAATGTAATCCAATGGCATTTATAGCAGAACAAGCTGGTGGAAAAGCTAGTGATGGATTTACAAGAGTGATGGATATACAACCAACAGAACTCCACCAACGTATTCCTTTTCACACAGGAAGTAAACAAATGGTTATAAAGTCTGAAGAATTTATGGAGAAATATAAGTAATGTTTTTTCAGAGTTACAATACTTATTTAAGCCAATGAATTAAATTCATTGGCTTTTTTATTTAAATCTTTTATCAAGTTTTTAATTATATTTTTATCCTAAACTATTTATATAAACCCTAATTTCAACCTTACTCTTTTTAAAACCTCACTAGCTGTTTCGGAAGCTTTTTCAGCACCAATAGATAATGCTTTATCTATTTCTGAAATATTCTCCATGTAGTAATTATATAATGCTCTTTCTTTTTTAAATTTCTCTATAAGCAATTCAAAAAAGGCCTGTTTTGCGTGGCCGTAGCCATAGCCACCATTTATATAATTTATTCGCATTTCAGAAATTTGACTTTCACTAGCAATCAATTTGTAAAGCGCAAATAAGTTACATGTGTCCGGATTTTTTGACCCTTCTAAAGGAGTACTATCGGTAGCTATTTTCATTACTTGTTTCCTCAACTGTTTGTCCGGGAGAAATAAATTAATAATATTACCTTTACTTTTACTCATTTTTACACCATCAGTCCCTGGAACATACATAGTTTCTTCTTGAACTTTAGCTTGTGGCAACACAAAAGTTTCTCCTAATTGATTATGAAAACGAGAAGCTACATCTCTAGTCATTTCTAAATGCTGCATTTGGTCTTTACCAACAGGTACAATCTCTGCATCATACAATAATATATCTGCAGCCATCAACATAGGATAAGTAAACAACCCGCCATTAACATCGTCTAATCTGTCAGCTTTATCTTTAAACGAATGTGCTAACTCTAATCTTTTAAAAGGGAAAAAGCAATTTAAATACCAAGAAAGCTCTGTAACTTGAGGCACATCACTTTGTCTATAAAATACAGTTTCTTCAAAGTTAAGTCCAAAAGCAAGCCAAACAGCTGCAGTCGAATATGTGTTTTCTTTTAAAACTTTTGCATCTTTAATTTGGGTTAATGAATGCATATCTGCTATAAACAAATAAGACTCATTTAAAGGATTATTTGCCATCTCAATTGCTGGAATAATAGCCCCTAATAAGTTACCTAAATGTGGCGTCCCTGTACTTTGAACTCCTGTTAATATTCTTGCCATAATTTACTTAAAAGATTTTTGTAAATTTATTGAAACCAACATTCATAAAAAAGTTATTTTTGAAACTAAATATTTTTTTTTGAAAACACTTACATACATAGGAAGAATTACATATAGAATTTGGTTTTATATACTCGTTGCAGCACCAATAATCATTCTATTTCCTTTTCTACTAATTACATCTTCGAAAGATAAATGGTACCCCTACTTTTTTAGCCTCGCAAGATTATGGTCGAAAATAATTTTATTTGGAATGGGGTATAGAATAAAAGTTAAAAAAGAAGCTGACGTAATTTTCGGAAAGAGCTACATGTTTGTAGCAAACCATACCTCTATGACTGATATTATGTTAATGCTAGCCATAGAAAAAAATCCGTTTGTATTTGTTGGAAAAAAAGAACTCACTAAAATACCCTTATTTGGATATTTCTATAAAAGAACTTGCATACTTGTTGACAGAAATAGTTCTAAAAGTAAAAAAGAGGTATTCAATAGGGCTCAACAAAGATTAAACTCAGGACTAAGCATTTGTATATTCCCTGAAGGAGGTGTGTACAATGATTGTGAGTTAATTTGTGAATTTAAAAACGGTGCATTCCGCCTTGCAATAGAACACCAAATACCAATTGTACCGATGACCTTTGCTGATAATTTAAAACGATTACCTTATGACTTTCTATCAGGAGGGTCACCAGGTAAAATGAGAGCCACAATACACAAACCTATTCCAACTAAAGGATTAACCATTGCGGCTAAAAACAATTTAAGAGATAAGACAAGAACAGTTATTTACAACGAGTTAAAAAACTATCAATTTTAAATTATACAGTTCTCATTTCCTTTATTAAACTAAAAAAACCTGGAAGTTCCAGGTTTTTTTAGTTTAATTCGTAGGATTAATTATTTTTCAGCAATCGCAGTAACTATTTTTTCTTCAAGTTCATCCATTAATTCTGGATTATCTTTAAGTAATTTTTTTACTGCATCTCTACCTTGACCAAGCTTAGTGTCACCATAGCTAAACCATGAGCCACTCTTTTTAACTATATTAAATTCAACTCCTAAATCAATTATTTCTCCAACTTTAGAAATTCCTTCCCCATACATAATGTCAAATTCAGCCATTTGAAAAGGAGGTGCTACTTTGTTTTTAACAACTTTTACTCTTGTCTTATTTCCAATAACAGCGCTATCAGCATTTTTAATTTGAGTAGACCTTCTAATATCTAAACGAACAGATGCATAAAACTTTAATGCATTTCCACCGGTAGTAGTTTCAGGGTTACCAAACATAACACCAATTTTCTCTCTTAATTGATTAATGAAAATTACGGTACAGTTTGTTTTGTTTATAGCTCCAGTAAGTTTCCTTAAAGCTTGAGACATTAAACGGGCATGAAGTCCCATTTTAGAATCTCCCATTTCTCCTTCAATTTCACTTTTAGGAGTTAATGCTGCAACGGAATCAATTACAATAATATCTATCGCTCCAGAACGAATTAAATTTTCTGCAATTTCTAATCCTTGCTCTCCATAATCAGGTTGAGAAATAATTAAGTTATCTACATCAATCCCTAATTTTTCTGCATAGAAACGATCAAAAGCATGCTCTGCATCAATAAAAGCTGCAATACCACCTTTTTTCTGAGCTTCTGCAATAGCATGTAATGTTAATGTTGTTTTACCAGAAGATTCAGGACCATAAATTTCAATAACCCTACCTCTTGGTAAACCCCCAACACCTAAAGCTAAATCTAAACCTAATGAGCCCGTAGAAATAGCATCTATTTCCTCAACTGGCCTATCACCCATCTTCATCACAGTTCCTTTACCGTATGCCTTATCTAATTTATCTAAAGTAAGCTTTAATGCTTTTAATTTTGATTCTTTCTCTGAACTCATAAATCCCGTTTTATTTTAACTTTCTGCTAAAGTACAGTTTCTTTTTAACGCATCCAATCATAAATTTTTCAACTTATAAACAGAAATACTCATTATTAAACACTTAAGTGTAAGGACATCAATATTTTAACTACTAAATAGAATATTATATATATTTATATGAGTTTTTTAAAATTACATATTAATACAAAAACAAAAGATTTCTCAGCTACTACTTTAATAATTAGTAGCTGCAAACTAAATGATGGTTAATATTCTTGTTTTTTTTAATCTGAATGATTTTCGATATACACTTCGAAATCGTATCATTAGATTAAAATTTAACAACGAATTAACCCACAAAAAGCTTCTGTATATTCAGAAGCTTTTTGTATTTTAATGCTTTACATATAAGCCTTTTGAATAAAAAATGTATATTTACCGATACTATTTTTTTTAACGAATTTACGCCTCTAGGGGCTCTATATATATTATGGCTTGTAATAATTGTGGTACCGCAACAGACGGAAAACCAAAAGGTTGCAAAAGTAATGGAACATGTTCATCTGATGGATGTAACACACTTACAGTTTTTGATTGGTTATCAAACATGACTTTACCAAACGGACAAGAACCGTTTAATTGTGTTGAAGTACGATTTAAAAACGGAAGAAAACATTACTTTAAGAATACCGGAAACTTAACTTTATCAATAGGAGATATAATTGCTACTGAAGCATCTCCAGGACATGATGTTGGAATGGTAACTTTAACAGGAGAACTTGTTAAAGTACAGATGAAAAAAAAGAAAGTAAAAATTGACAGTGAAGATGTAAAAAAAATATACAGAAAAGCTTCTCAAAAAGATATTGATATTTGGACTAAAGCAAGAGATAGAGAAGAGCCTATGAAGGTTCGTGCTAGACAACTTGCTATCCAACTGAAATTAAAAATGAAGATTTCTGATATAGAATTTCAAGGAGACGCCTCTAAAGCAACTTTTTACTATACTGCAGAAGAACGTGTAGATTTTAGACAACTAATTAAAGAATTCGCAAAAGAATTTAATATTAGAATTGAAATGCGCCAAATAGGGTTTCGTCAAGAAGCAGCAAGACTTGGTGGTATCGGTTCGTGCGGAAGAGAATTATGCTGCTCAACTTGGTTGACTGATTTTAGATCTGTAAGTACATCTGCAGCCCGTTACCAACAATTATCACTGAATCCTCAAAAATTAGCAGGCCAATGTGGAAAACTAAAATGTTGCTTAAACTATGAGCTAGATTCTTATTTAGATGCACTAAAACATTTTCCTGATAAAAATGTAAAATTAAAAACAAAAAAAGGGAATGCCGTATCTCAAAAAACTGATATTTTTAAGGGTATGGTTTGGTATGCATACGAAGGCGAATGGATGAATTGGTTTAAAATTACCACTAAAGATGCCAATGAAATTATTGCTGAAAATAAAAAAGGAAATGTTGTTCCTAATTTAGAAGATTATGCTTCTGAATTAGATGAAGAGGTAGCTGTTGAATTTGAAAATGTTGTTGGCCAAGACAGTTTAACTCGTTTTGATAAACCAAAACAAAAGAAAGGACGTAAACCTCAACAAAAAAGAAAAACACAAGCAAATACAGATTCCAAAAACTCTCCGATTACAAAAAGAGAAAACACCAAAAAACCAACAAACAAGCGTCGTCCTCAAAAAAGAGAAGACGAAAAAGCAACAACAAACAGACCCGTTGAACAAAAATTAAAAAAGAAAAAACCTGTTCGTAAACCGAGGGTTCAAGGTGAAGAAAACACTAACAAACCAAAGGTTCATAATAGAGAAAACAATAAGAAATCACAACCAAAGACTCAAGAAACAGATAATACAAGAAAACCTAAGCCTAGACCAAAACCTAGAGCTCAAGAAAACACAAAAGATTCTCAAAATAAACCAAGACCTAAGCCAAGGCCAAAACCAAAAAATAAAAACAATACAAAAGAAGACAATACACCTCAAAAAGATGCATAAGTTTATTATCCTTATAATTATTATTATTTTACTTGTATCGTGTGACTCAAAACAAGTATTTGACGAATACAAAAACATACAAATTAGTTGGAAACAAAAAGATACTGTTGCATTTAAATTTAAAGCTCCAGACACTATTTCTAATTACAACTTATATGTAAATATTCGTAATAATAACTCCTATAAATTTAGCAACCTATTTTTAATTATCAGTCTTAATTCGCCTAATAACACAATAGTTGACACACTAGAATATGAAATGTCGACAAAAAAAGGAGAATGGCTTGGTACTGGGTTTTCAGAAATTAAGGAAAATAAACTTTGGTACAAAGAAAAATTTAAATTCGAGCAAGAAGGAGAATATAGTATTGGCATTACTCATGCAAACAGAAAAAATGGTGCAATCAATGGGATTTCTGAATTAAAAGGAATTACTGATGTTGGCTTTAGGATAGAAAAAAACACAAACAACAAAAAAGCATTATAATATGGCAAAAAAAATGCAAAAGAAAACTGTTAAAAAATCCAATGGTTTTGGTAAATATATTAAGTGGTTTTGGCTACTCTTTCTTGCAGCTATTATATTTGCTGCATTACCTTTTATATTAGCATCAATGGGGGCATTTGGAGACATGCCTGACTATTCTTATTTAGAAAATCCAAAAACAGACTTAGCAACAGAAATTGTTAGCTCCGATAATAAAACTTTAGGTAAATTTTACTTTAATGATAACAGAACGCCTGTTGCATATGAAGATTTATCAAAGCATTTAGTTGATAATTTAGTTGCTACGGAAGACGAACGTTTTTACGAGCACTCAGGCGTTGATTTTAGAAGAACCTTTACTGCCATTTTACAAATGGGACAAAAAGGAGGAGGAAGTACAATTACTCAACAATTAGCAAAATTACTATTTCATAAAAGAGAAAATGCAAGTACTATCGAAAAATTTAAACAAAAGTTTAAAGAATATGTAATTGCTATCCGCTTAGAGCGCCAATACACCAAACAAGAAATTATAGCCATGTATTATAACATTTATGATTTTGGAAATAATGGTGATGGTATACGTTCTGCAACAAGAATTTATTTTAGTAAAGAACCTAAAGATATTAATCAGGAAGAGGCCGCCATGTTAGTGGGTATGTTTAAAAATTCCTCCTTGTACAATCCTATAAAAAACCCTGTTGGTGTTCGTAATCGAAGAAATGTGGTGTACAAACAAATGCACCGTAATGACATCATAACCGAAGAAAAAAAGGACTCACTTCAAAAACTACCATTACGATTAAATTTTACACCTGAAAATCATAATGCAGGTTTAGCAACTTATTTTAGAGAACATCTTAAAAAAGAGATGAAAAAATGGATTAATGAAAATCCAAAAAATGAAGAAGGTGAAAAATACAGTTTATATAATGATGGCTTAAGAATATATGTTACCATTGATTCTCGTATGCAAGCATTTGCAGAGGAAGCAATGAAAAAGCATATGAAAAATTTACAAGGCGAACTTGACCTTCAAAATAAAAAAAATAAAACTGCTCCATTTAGAGACCTCAATAAAAAGGAAATAGAAAAATTACTTAAAACTGCAATGAGACGTTCGGAGCGTTATAGGGTATACACCAAAGAAATGGGGAAATCTAAGGCAGCAGCCTATGCCTCGTTTGATGTAAAGAAAAAAATGAGAGTTTTCTCATGGAGTGGAGATATTGATACCATTATGACTCCTAGAGATTCCATGCTATATTACAAGAAATTCTTGCGTACAGGTTTGTTGTCTATGGAACCACAAACAGGTTATGTAAAAGCATGGGTAGGTGGAATTAACCATAAATACTTTAAATATGACCACGC
>TARA_B110001450_G_scaffold103994_1_pt1 | contig 12012 bp, 1 predicted proteins | sample TARA_B110001450 | Tara Oceans TARA_B110001450 (sample SAMEA4396538) | marine metagenome | biome: Polar Biome; feature: [SRF] surface water layer (ENVO:00010504); material: water (ENVO:00002006), including particulate matter (ENVO:01000060) such as... | depth 5 m | reverse complement strand
CCAGTCCCGCTATTTAATTTAAAAACGTGTATGCCGCCTTTTTCATTGCTCGGTCTTGGGTCAAAAGTGTAATATGTTCGAGTACTCACCATGATTAAATCGTTAACAATTTTAGCATCCAAACCATACCCGTCATATCCAATCGGTTGCCCAGATAGGTCTTGGTGCATCGCCCACACATTTCCAGTTTTTTTAAAAACATATGCACTGTTGTAATTTGTCTGGTGGCCCTTTTTGGTTACAATTGCATAATTACCTTCGACGTCAACCGCGTTACCGAAAATGCCATTTGTGTTAACATCGCTTGCTGTAGCGATTTGTAATTTATGTTCTGTTAAAACAACGCTCATGTATATATTTAGTTAATAATATTATTATTAACTAAAATATTTAAAAATATTTAAAAATATTTAAAATATTTTATACCCATTGTTTGTTTGTAACAAGGGCACTATAATCTTCAGTTACTTGTAAATAATTATTTCTAAAAGTAAATACTTTTATAGTTTTTTTAAAATAATTGCTTGACGTGTCATAACTAATAGAATAATGTGGCGACAATTTTTTTTTTAAATTACCTTCGTCTTGCTTCACTTCTACCAATAACATAAATTGTCCTATATCATTTAATATATAATATTTACCATCATTTTCATCACTACCACATACACCTATATCAACAACATTACCAATGTAATTTTTAAAACTTCCACTATTTTCTAAACAACTAGATAATATACAATTAGTGCTATCTATAGCATCGGATGGACCATTCCATTTAATACTTTTATCTCTAATATTCGATGTAACTGACAAACATAACATGGCTACTTTTCCGTCTTCTCTTAACATAAATATCGTGTTTGGTCCAGTTACTATTTTTTTTATTTTTGAAAAACTTATATCTGTTGAATCCATTAATTGTTTTCCATAAATGCCTCTCAAAGAAAAGTCATTTTTTTCCGTAGTTGTTTGGGCAGAATATCCATCATTTCCATAAAACCCAACACTACCGTCATTTCTTAAAAATACAGCAGAAGAAGAACTACAAGCATATATTTCTTTAACATCATTTATTGAAGATAAATCATTACTCAATGAACCATTATCATACCAAAGATTATTTGAATTGTTTAATGGAAATTCCCCATTCGCAGCTGTATTTCCTATGGAACCATTTGTTTTACAATATAATATATTATAACCAGCTGCAACACAAAAAGAAACATCTGTTATTCTATCACTTGAAGCTGAATTACCATCATCGTCACCGGGTGGGAGATAATTAATTGTTGAAATTCCCCATTTATATAATTTTCCGTCACTAGCTATACCACAAAATCCACCACTAGTAGTATTATCACTTAAAGCAGAAATAATGGGTATTTTTAATGCATTATTAAAAACAGGTGTTATTACAGGCACATTCGGGTTTAAAGTTGAATTTGTTTTTCTACCATCACCTATACCACCAAACACAAGTGGCATATAATTAATAGTTGCCGAATCACCATCCATGAATGGACCAACCGGATTAGAACCAAAAATAAATGTGCTACTTATTGCTTCTGTTAAAAATAAATCAGAACTATTTGTTAAATTCGAAACATAATAAATACCATTATTACTTATATCACTAGAAGTTCTTTCAACTTTTAAAACAGTTAAACCATCAGGCAATGTAATATTGGCGGTTTGTCCATCTTCTAACCCAGAATAAAAACCTTTGTTATCTGTTGTATCATTGGAAATATTAATATTTGCAATGTTTGTATCAAGAGATGGTTTAAATACTTTATATTGTGTTTTATCATAATTATCGCTAAATCCTAAATCTGTTTTTGTTGCCGTGAAATCAGTATATTTTGGATTTGATAAAAAAACAGTCCTAATCATTTGGTGTCTTCGTAAAGCCTTTTCTGTATTCTTTTCAAAATCATTATTACCTACTAAATTATTATATAAAGTATTTGGAATCGAAACAACGTTTTCTATATTTTGAGATGCAATGCTTGTTAGATTTGTGTTTGAAATATTATTATTAATATATATTGGATTATACAAACTTCCCATATCCAAATCATTATTTTCACCATCGTATATATATATTTGCTGTGTTGCTAAATTACCTGGTGTAAATTCAACAAATGCACCAGCTGTCCCGGGTGTTCCAAAAAGAATAGTATTATAAGAATTTGTCGTATTTGAATTACTAAATGTTAACTTGTATCCATTATTTGAGTTATGTGAAACATCAAACTTATAATATTTATCTGCGTCAATTAATGGTTTAATGGTACTATTATTAAATAGAAACTTCGAATCACTATTAACTGTAACCGTTATTAAAATATAATCTTTTTCCAAAGAACCCTTTGAAATTATTCCATTTGCAAAAAAGTTGAATTCTATATTATTAATAATCATTTTATCATTTTCAACGAAGTAACCCGTATTATTTGCAGTATTAAAGGTTGAAGAATCTGTATTTACAGTTAATGTTCCAAAATTCAAAGAAATATCATAGTTTGCGGTAGAAGAAGAGTTTGTTATCCTCGTAACCTTAAATTCAACACCTTTTACAAATGTTGGTAAATCAGAATTTATACTATAATAAGGTGCTCCAATTTTATCACCAACATTTAAAAGAATATTGTCACTTAAATCCGCCATAAAAAAAAAGTAAGAATCATTTTCACCAACATCACTTACAGCCACGGCCCCTGAATTTATAGTTTCTCCCGAAATAGAAATACCCCTACTTATGTTTGTTGTATTAATAATTTTCATATTATAACCATTTGTTAGTGGACTACTTAATCCAATTTTATTACTTTTAAAACCAATTTTATTTTTATACACAATTAAATAATTGGTAGATAATGTTGAGAACAATGATTGCAATACAGCAGTGCATTTTGCATCATTGTTTATCGATATATTATTAAAACTGGCATCCAACAATAGTTTATTTTCTGGAACAATAACATATTTTGAAATTATATTTTTTTCAACGTTGCTGCCAAAAACACTCGATAAGGTAGAAAATTCGGTAGGTTCCACAGAAGAGTTATATAAACTACCCATTAAAATACCATTGGTTTCACAATAAATATATGAATAAGCAGTAGCTTTATAATATCTTAAAAAAGAATTTGGTTCACCGGGTGTTAAATATTGAACGCAATTTTCATTTTTCAACATTTGTGATGAATTTGAAATAGAAATTTTAAAATTTTTGTTTGTTATATCACTCGTATCCAAAATATATGAATACCCTTCTTTAAAAGTATAACCACTTGCATCACCATTTAAAACAAATTTATCATTTCCACCAACATTTTCTACTTTAACGGTTATAACAATATTTCCATTATAATTATATTCATTTGGATACTTGTATTTATTATTTTTCATTAAATGTGATGATTCCCAAGAAGAAAAATGGTCGTTTGCTTTTATTCCAAATATTTTTGAAGAAGATGTCTTGTCAATAAGAGTATTTGAAATATCCAATAAAGATAACCCTTCATCCTTTACATTGGAATTTAATTGAACATTATTGGAATAATATTGATATGATAATTGCGTATTTCCCCAATAAACAATTGTTTCTTTTACACCATTGTCCAAAATAGCGATATAACCACCACCATATATAAGTTGTGTAGAACTTCTTATGTCCCAATCATTATCAACTGAATCTTTTACAGGAAAAATATTTTTTACATTATTTAAGGTAGTTTCGCTACCATCACCATTTAAAACACATCCACCATTACCATTACCACCATTGGAATATATACCATTTATTCCAAAATAAATATCATTATAATCACATCCAACCATAGCCATTATTTCATAATAACCTATTTTATTATTTGATGATTCTTGACCACCCTTTATTGTAATTAATGTATTATCATATTTTAAAGCACACCAACTATTGCCATTTGAAAACAATTCTTTTATATTTTCTAATTCTCCACCAACTGTTTCTCCTATATCAAGCATGGCATAGTCTGTTCTATGTGACCAAAGTATAACGTTATTTGAAGTAGTGATAAAACCAAACCCACCAGCACCACCCATATAAATGTCTTGGATATTTGGTATTAGATACGTTTTTTTATAAGAAGAACCCTTTTGCGTTATTGAACTAATATATGAATTTGGAAATAAATTATTACTTATATCCATATCAACATTCGGAACAAGAATTGCAACATTATCATTTCTTAAAAAAACATAAGAATTATACTTGCTTGCTGCCATTTTTATAATATTTGCACTAATGTCATTTTTCAAATTATTTGTAACATCTACAAAAATATCGGTTGGATTTTCCTCCGAATTTTTTTTAATACCAAACAATATCACACCACCAGATAAATCTAAAAGAGCAGTCGATGAAATACTCGAAATACCATCAATAAAAACGTTACTTTTTAATTTGTCAAAAACACTGGTTGTTACTATATCATTATCATCTTTTTCATATGGCGCACTCCTTGGACCATAAACATATGTTTTCCCCCACCAGGCAGCAGTTCCATCGTTTAATATAGCCGTTACAAAAGAACCATTTATATAAATTTTACTAACGGGTGGCAAATTTTCTGTTGTGTAATTTTGATAAAAATTACCATTATAGTTTTGAGCAATACCCGTTGTTAATATCTCACCACTAATACCATAATATTTATCATTTATATTTAGCCCTGATGTATTTAAATTATTTTCTGTTCCATAAATGTAAGTTGATGTATTATATGTAACCGTCTCGCCAATTGAAACAATTTTACCCTTATTATTAATACCAACTATATGATTATTGTTGGTATGATTTTCATCACTTGAACAAATATATAATTGATTAATATTTTCAAACACTACGCCATTAATTGGTAGTTTTCCATCTTTATCCAGGTACGCTTCTTTACTTATATCATCAACTATACCTTCCCCAAATAAAATGAAACTATTATTTTTTTTTTTCAATACAACCAAACTTTTTTTATAAGCTATTGTAAAAATATCTATAATATCATTGGTGTGAACGGAATAATCATATTTTAATGTGTTTACTGTATTATTTACATAATGCTTTACATGTAATTTTTTTTTTGAAATAAAGTCTTCATTGTCCAATTTTCCCCATATAATTACTTTTCCATTATCTTTTAACGCTATGAAATTATATCTAGTTGCACAAATTTTAATAACACCACTATCCAAATCTAACCCCAAAGTATCATATTCTCCTTCGCCAAAACAAAAAACTTTACCATTATTATCCAAATAAGCCGCAGCATATTCGGTTGTTACTATATTTTGATATTTTTTCGAATTATCTGCTGTATTTGTCAAACCATTGCAACCAAAACCACCAAAAAAGAAAGAATGCGAATTTATAATAATATTATCATCATCTTGATATTCTCCTAATTGTAATGAAGCTGTACCATGTTCTAATATACCAGAATGTCTGCCATATATTATCATTTTCCCAGATAACACCTCAATTATATATTTACCATTTACACTATTATTTGTTGTTCTAGTTACTTTAAATGAAACATTATTATCCATGGTTAAAGTTATATTATCGCTTAAATCAGATAAATTACCATATATAGCTTGGTTTGTCGAAATGTCACTATTATTTGTTGATTTTGCATTTATTGTTTGATTTGTTTTAAACACTTTTGTGTTTTCTTTTGTTATACTTTTACTCATTATTTTCGAAGAAGCTATGTTAAAACTAACATCGGTAATATTTGAAAATAGTTTATCTATTAAATTATGTCTCTCTTTATTTGTTTTAATATTAATATCAGGTATATTTATTTCCCCGTTTGTTACCTTTTTAATATTATTTATTGTTTCTAATTTATCTACTGAATTATTTTCAATAAACGTTTCATCCGTTGGTGATAATAATTGTTGAATAGGTCTATTATAGGACGAATTATTAAAATTAAAATTTTTTTTTAACCGTAAATTATTCTTCTTTACATTATGAATTGATGTTGCTTCCCCGTACATCCTATTTAATAATGATTGTTTTTTCATATTTTTTGAAATTTTTATTGTTCCACCACCATGAGAGGTCTTACCCCACGTTATCAAAGTGTTATCTTTTGTCAACACCGTAAATGTCTGGTTTGATGTATAAATATTTTTAACATTGCTTATATCGGGTGGTGTTGTCCCACCATATTCAGTATTACCCCAACATTTTATAGTTCCGTCAAGTTTTAATGCGCAAAATGCACCATCGTTTGAAAAAACTTCTTTTATTGAAGATAAATAAGATAAACTCATTGACTATATTATAAATTTCTATTTTATTTTATGAAAATTAAATTATAAAATTTTTAATTTTCATAAAATAGAAATTTATATTATAAAATAGAAATTTATAATTTTTCTTCTAAATTATACTATTTCTCCACCGTAAGTTATGTCACCCCAACTAATAACTTCATTGTTCGTTTTTAGTAAAGAAAATCCATTATTTGTTGTAGCATACACTTTTAAAACAGCTTCTTTTATTTTTGGTATTTCAGCACCCTTACTTTTTTCCCCAATACCAACAATAGTTCCATCAAATTTAATACCAATCATTACATCTTTTGAATAAACAATTGTTTTAATATTTACAAATGTCGAAATGTCATTGTTAAATAAAGCAGTATCTCTAGATATATCTCCCCAATAAACACATGAATTATCTTTCTTTAATCCTATAGCAAATTTGTCATTTAAAAATACTTCTGTAATATTTATTGCTTCACCATATAATTTATACTGTGAATCATTGTTACTTATATCACCACCATTATTTGAATCACCAATTGTTACAACAGTTCCGTCAAATTTCAATGCTATCAATACCTTTCCATTTACAAATACTTCTTTTACATCCGTTAATTTTGAAGCTTGCGAAGATAAATTATTTATAATTCTACTTGTCGAATTCTCATTACTTCCCCAAACATAGAGAGAATTATCATATTTTAATGCAGCAAAACATTTATTTGAAGCAAAAATATCAACAACACCACTCAAATTTGTTAAATCATCACCAGCTATATTTCCAGCTAAAGTCCAAGTGTTACTTGAATTATGCCAAGATACAACCGTTCCATCCGCTTTTAAAGCAACAATCATTCCGTCACTACCAGAAACAACCTTTTTTACATTATTTAAATTTACCGGTTTATTTGTTTCATACACCGCATTATTTTTCCATGTTTTTGTTGTTCCATCTGCCTTCAAAACCGTCATAACCCCACCGCCAGTTATTATTTCTTTTACATTTGTTAATTCACTCGATATGTTAGTTGTTAAACCACCAAATGTTGTATTACCCCAAGTATCAATCGTTCCATCAACATTAATTATAGCATTGCTTTCAGCATTCGATGTATAACTATAATCATTTATTTTTTTTGTATCAACATTTATACCAAATTCCGTTAATATATTGCTTTTTCTATAAGATTCTGTAAATCCATTAATTTCTTGCAAATTTGGAGAAATAGTTATATCATTTGTTGGACCACCTAAAGCACCGAAATTATTATTTCCCCAACTAAACATTGTTTGGTCCTCTTTTAATCCAGAGAAAGAACCACGGTTTGAAAATATATGAGTGAAATTTGTATGGGTTAATAAATCCGTTTGTCGTCCACCCGTTTCTTCGTCACCCCACACAATGACGTCACCATTATCTTTTATTGCCGCAAATGCATTATCTGTTGCCGAAATAGTTTTTAAACCACTCATTATAGATGTATTGTTTAATTGTTCTTTTGTTAAATAAGTCGATTGAACAATTGGTGTTTTTACTGTACCCGGCAAATGTATATGACCTTCTTTATATTTAGCATTCCAACTTTCAAAATAATAAGATTTTGACACACTGGTATTATTACCAAAGAATCTTAAACTACCGTCTTTCTTCACACCTACAAAGAAACTATTATTGCTATTCATAATTTTAATATCAACAAAATCAGTTGCATTCTTTAATTCTGTTGCCGAATAACCAATATGTGTTCCAGTTACACCCCAGCAAATTATTGAACCGTCTTTTCTTAATCCCGCAAACCCTTTTGCTAAATATCTATTATAATATTTTTTTCTATTCAAGGTTGTTATTTTTACAAAATTTGATAAATCATCATTTACAATTCCTGTTCCGCGATAACTAACCGGATTCCCACCATAGCTATTATGACCCCAACAAACTATATCACCATTATCTTTTAACGCACAGAAAGAATTCATATTTCCATAAATTTCCATAACACCAGAATCTAATAAAGTATCTGTTTGTGACCCATTCTTATCCCTAGCACCATAATAATTGTCCGTTTTATTACCACCAAAAGTATTTGTCCCCCAAGTAATGACTTCACCCGTTGTTTTTAATGCTGCACAAGCTCCATCCGTAAAACAAACACTTGATATATCAACAAGAGTTGCCAATTTCGTATTATCTATCATAGCCGTTGTCATGAATTCCCCCCAACCATACAACTTGTTATCATTCTTTAATATTAAAGTAGTTTCTTTATAAGAAAAAATTTCCTTTATATCTTTATCCAATAATGTTAAATCCACTGTTCCAGAATGATTTCTTATGCCGCGGTCAGCACTATCTGGTTTACAATTGGCATCACCCCAAAATGCACAAATTTTATGATATCCACCACCATCATTTTTTATAGCTATTCCTGATTTTTCATTATAATACATATCAGTTATATTTTTTGAAACATCTTCTAAATAATAAGAAGAGTTTGTTAACGCTGTTTCAGAGAATGTCCAATTATTATTTTCATATTTACCATAATCACCCCATGTATATAATTTTCCACTATTACTTATGGCAGCAAACGCTTTTTCATTACTTGTAATACTTAATATATCTGTAATTATTTCATATTTTATCTTATAATTACCACCATATGAACTATTACCCCAAGTAATAATTTGTCCGTCATTTTTTAATGCACAAAAAGCATTATCCGTATTTGCAATATCAACAATATTTGAACTCAAAAAATCTTGCAAAACTGTCGAATTTCCACCCGTTGGAGATATAAATGAATTATCACCCCAATTTATAACAGACCCATTATTTTTTAAAACAGTAACCGACTTTTTATTAACAATTATTTTTTTTATACCAAACATTATATCTTTTATTTTATGTGTTTTTAAACCATACTCATTATGCGAAGGATTATAATATGTAATGTTTGATGTCCAAAACCCTCCAGATTTTGTCAAAATACAAACGCCGTTTTCATGATAAATCACATTCTTATCAATATCATAATCTATTCTATTTTTTAAATTTTCTGAAACATTTCCTGTAAAGTTTCCACCATTAGAGATATCCCCCCATGATATTATTGTATTATCCTCTTTTAAAGCAGAAAATGCCGTTTTCGTAGAAAATATTTTTTTCGTTGGCTTAAATTTAATACCAGAAATATTAACCGGGTTGTAATTACTTCCCATATCCAAACCATGTGTCAAACAATATACATATATTTTTGAATTGCCCAAATAATTATTTTTAAAAGTAACGTATGAACCACTGGTTCCAGCTATACCATATCTATTAACATTATATCCAATCGCATCTTTGCTAAATCCTAATAAATGACCATCATTACTCGAATCACTAACATCAAATATATATAAACAATTATGGTTTATCGTTGGCATAATTCCATCATTACCATCAAACACGAATTTATTTGAAACAACTGTAACAATTATTGTTTTTTTTGTAAATTTTATAATTTTGTGTTTCTTACCACTAATCAATCCCCGTTCACTACTATAAGTATGCAACTCTTGCGTATTAGTATCCGCGTTTTTAAGCAAAGTATATGAACCCGAAGTCCCAGGAACACCATAATTAGTTATAGAATTTTCTACCAATTCACCGCTTATATCGTTGTCACTAAATTTTAATGTATAACCGGCGTTTGAACTATCAGATTGGTCAAATTTATAATTTGTATAATAATTTAATTCTGGAAAAGTTGTAGTAAATACATGATTTAATAAAACAATACCTTTGTTAAATGCAAATACTAATTTATATTCTCCTGTGGTTATTGTAGTTTTAGTAGTTGTCAAATTACCATTTGTAAAAATTTTCATTTTATCTGGTTCTAAAGTAATAGTTATTTCTTCATTATTCGAACATGTTAAATTATGAAAAGCACTAGTTATTGTATCTACAGTCAAAATTTCATTACTGGTTTTATCATCAAAATTCGTAAAATTTGAACCATCATTATAAATAAACCCGACATTTACATTAATTGAACCCCAATCTTTAAAAGTTTTGAAAACAAATGAATGATTTGTAGTATTATCCAATGTTTTATTGGAAATCAATGTATTTTTTTTACTCCATCCAACTTCTTCCGCAAATAATAAAATTGTATCATCATTATTAACTATACCTGCATTTCCTTTTGTATCATTATTTATAAATTCTAAATTACCCGAACAATCATCAAAGCCTGTAAATTTAAATACCCCTGATAAGTCAGCTGTAACCAAAATTGTTTGAACCGGACTATCTTCGTCATATGTATCATTTATAAATGTTCCACCGTTTGAAGTATTCCCCCAACTTATTATTTTACCATCATTTGTTACAGCCGTGAATGCTGTATTAGTATTACTTATATAATCAACATTGCTTATATCAACAGGTGTTGTACCACCATTTCCAGCATCACCCCAACACATAACAGTGCCATCTGATATTAATGCCGCAAAAGCATCATCGTTGCTGTAAACTATAGCTACATTACTTAAATCTGTTGGTGGTGTGTTTTGCGTTGAATCTACACTACCCCAACAATAAACATTACCACTCGAATCAAGTGCTGCAAAAGAACTATTCGTACTATAAATATCAATAACGTTTTTAAGGTCAGGAATAGAACCTGTTATTGACCCCCAACTTTTAATTGACCCATTCGACTGTAAAACCGAAAAAGCATTTTTATTTGAATATAATTGTATTACATTACTAACATCTGGTGGTATTGTCCCTCCAGTAGCAGAATCACCCCAGCATACTATGTTCCCATTATGATATAAACCAACAAATGCTTTTTCATTACTTTTAATATCAATAACACCAGATAAATCAGCAGGTGCAACACCACCCTCGTCTGTTAACCCCCATGAAAAAACTTTTCCATCACTACAAATTGCTGATTTAGCTCGCTTTGTTGAAAACACACATTTAACATTACTTACATCAAAAGGAACATCGCCACCCTGATGAATATTTCCCCATCCTTTTAAGTTGCTATCATTTTGAATAAATGAAAAAGAATCACCCGGCAATTTCTTATTTATCCCAAGAATACCCGCTTCACTAATACTATTTCCAAATATAATTTGAATCCCGTTTATCACTATCGTATCACCATCCTTAAAAGATACAGATGTATCCTCCGAAACTACATACGATGTATTAAGATTATTTGAAGATGTATATAATTTATTTAAATAATATTGATGCGTCGTTGGGAAATTAATGGCTGTACCAGTTGTGGTCGTTGTATTTAATAAACCCTCCATATTTACCGATTCTAAATTCACATTTTCCAAAATACAACCATCCACATTTGCATTTTGCATATTCACACCCGTTAAGTTGGAACTCGTTAAATCTGCACCCGTCAAATCCACACCTGATAAATCGACAGCGGTTAATGTTAGGTTCATGAGTTTAGCATTGGTAAACGTATTCCCAATAATTGTTGTTCCAGATAAGTCAGCGTTTTGAAGATTTGCATTTGTAAAGTCGGCTTTTGTAAAATTTATTCCTTCCATGTCATGTCCCGACAAGTCAACGTTTACCAATTTGGCGTTTGACATGTTTGCAAAAACGATGGTTGAACCCAACATCGTCGCACCAGAAAGGTCAGTGTTCCTCATATTGACACCAGT
>TARA_B110001450_G_C17667838_1_pt1 | contig 12020 bp, 2 predicted proteins | sample TARA_B110001450 | Tara Oceans TARA_B110001450 (sample SAMEA4396538) | marine metagenome | biome: Polar Biome; feature: [SRF] surface water layer (ENVO:00010504); material: water (ENVO:00002006), including particulate matter (ENVO:01000060) such as... | depth 5 m | reverse complement strand
TTTTTTCTCTAATATCAAGTTCTCATGCAATCTCTTATTTTTTCCTTCTCGCAATTTTTGTATTTCCATAAAACTAGGTATATAATTTTTAACTAACATTCCTATTGCGTTTCTAGTATTTTTTGGTATTACACTTATACCATTTTCTATATGTGGATTATTATAAAACATAACAGATGTAGTTATTTCATCATTATTTATCTTTTTCCATGTAATATCATAAACTATATTATTGCTAGATAATTGTGTGTTATCTTTTATACCAATTCTTCTTTTAATAGTAAAAAAATCTTGTCCGTCTTTATTCATATACATTTTATGTTTAACTAAATCAACTACTAATTCATGACCTTCAGCAGAAATAAAAAACTTTTTATAAAAATAACCATCTACAATAACATCTGATAAGTTATCAGTGTATTTACTAGCATATTCTTTCATTCTATTTGTATGTTCTAATGATGCTTTATCTACATATGCATTTACATAACAATTATCTTGTTCGAACATTCTATAGTATGCACGTTTATTTGGTAATTTAACAGGTACATTAGAACACATAGGATATACATAAGGGTCACCTAGACTTCCGCCTTGTGTCATATTGTTTTGCATTGTTAAATCTCTATCACCTTCAACTATATTACCATTTTGATCGATAACCCATGTTTTACTAAATAATGTAATTTTATTACTAGGGATTAAATAACCATCTAATGTATATTTAACGACACTATCTATAATAGATGTTGTAAAACTGCTAATATTTAATGTCGATGAGGTGGTGTTAACTTTATCTATATTTTGTTCAAAAAAATATTTTCCATAAATATTATCAACTCTAACATAATATCTAATCTCTCCAGTATCTGTATCTTTTCTATATAATTCATATCCATATTTTATATTTTTAACAATATCAGTAAATTTAACTACCTTTTCTGTAGTCATCGAGAATATATTTAGTTCATTTGCTGATGAATTATCTAAATTAAATGTAATTTCTGTTACAGGCATTATATTTTACTATAAGAAATTAATTATAAATGAAATATTACTTTAGTAATTCCAGTTTTATATCCCATCGAAGCTAAATTAAAATTACTACCAAAATAATCTTCTAGAGAGAAAGTTAATGAAGTTATTTTTTCACTTTGTGACAATTCTTGATTAATTTCTTCAACTTTAGCTAATAAAGGGTCAATAACAATTTCTTTTGCTTTTACTACAAATGCTTCATTTTTTCCTACCGATGAAGATGGAACTACACCAAAATCTGTTTCTAATTTAGAAATTACTGCAGTCAGTGTATCTTTTAATGTAGTAACACTTGGATTGCTAGTATCTGTTAAATCGAATACTTTTACAGATTGTGTAGTATCAACAAAGTCATTAATATTAGTTGTACTTATAGTAGAAATTTGTGTTTCTGCATCTGTATATGATGCTTGTGTTAAATCAATAGGTTTATTAACCATATCAAGTACATTAAAAGTAACAGTTGCAATATTTGATTCATTGTTATTATTATCTGTAAACTTATATTTTATAGTACTATTATTTACTGAAGTTGGTGTAAAATCAATAGAAGATTTATCTTGATTGTATGTTCCATGAGATGGACCTTCAGTTATAGTATACAAAGTTTCAGATATATTAGAGTCTACATCAGTCGCTGATAAGTCAAAAACTATATTGTCTCCATAATATAAAGTAAATGTAAGATCATATGCAACCGGAGTATGTTGAAGTTGTAATGTCAATGTTGCTGATATTTCATTTTGATCTTCATCTATAACAGAATAAGTTATAATTGTATCACCAAATGCATCTATATTTGGTTTAAAATATATTTTATTATTCGATAAATCATCATTAATATTAATTAAATTACTACTAATATCTAATCCTGATTCAAAATAAGCATTATAAATTTCACCAAGATTATTTGTAATATCTGTAATTTTAATAATAGTAGAATCATTAACATTATCATAGTCTGTAAAATTAATTGTGACAAATTGCGATATATTATCTAATATAATAGTGGATTGATTTTGAGTAATAGGAGGATGTTTTAAGTTAATAGTAATAGTAGCAGGGTCAGATACAATACCATCTTCATTAGTAACGGTATATTGAATAGTATCTGTGTGTTCTGTTGTATTAGCATTAGGTGTATAATTAATAAATTTCTCTTGTGTATTACTTGTCTGTATTGGGGTTATTTCTTGTGCTAAAATATTACTCGCATTTAACCATAATTGTATTCTTGTGTCTTGTAATGATGGTTTATATTGTATATCATCTAAATTTGGAGTTCCATGAACATCCCATTTCGCATTTAAATAACTATTAATATTATCTATTTCGGTTTCTGTTAATATTTCATCAAATAATATTATTTCAGCAATATGTCCCTCAAAATAAGTATGATTATGCTTTCCATCATGACCTATTATATCTATATTTACTCCACTATCTTGATATGTTGAATTAGTTCGTATACTATATATATTAAGAGTTTCCTCTGTGTATATAGGCGTTGTCAGATCACTTGAACTATGTTTCTGGGTATAAATATATCTTACACTCTGTCCATTAATTATTGTTTCTCCTGTATTATCTTCTGGTCTATATTCTCTAACAGAAGGAACTGAACTCCGCCATAAATCAACATCAGCATTAGGATACGTTATTCTTCCTAATGATGATCTTTTACTATTAGAATCGTAATCAATATCATTAAGATCTCTATGTGAATATGCTAATATTTGAAAGGTATCCCCATTCTGGTGGTATTCCCAAACAACAAAAAATATTGTTTTTATATTCTTAATTTTATTTAATAATAATAATGAAGTAAGATTAAAATAAAGTGTAGGTCTTCCATCGTAATATTTAAATGTAGGTTTTTTACTTGAATTCCTCTTGAACTCACTATTAAAAGGGAATATATCATCATGATCATATATAGCATTATTATTTTTAAGACTTAAATCTTTCCATATTAAAATTTCATCATCTTCTTGAATAGAGCTATTTGGATCAATTAATGCTAAATTACCATGTGAAGGATTAGTAGTAATATTAAATATAAGGTTTTCTGCACTAGTAATTATATCACTACCAGATAAATCTATATTTTTTCCGGTAGAATTAAAACTAATATCAATTGTGAGATCTTGAGCAATCGGTTTAAGATTTAAAGTAATAGTATGAGTACCAGTTGTTTCTAATCCATCTTGATCTATTACTTTATAGTGAATAATAGTATCACCAGTAGAATTAGTGTTAGGTTCAAAGTAAAAAGAATCAACTGATAAATTTAATGGAAAAGATGATGTATCAAACGTTGTTGCATGTTGTGATCTAGAAGCAGAAGGTGGTGTAATAATTGCATCATATAAAGTACCATTATTATTTGTAATACTAGTAATTTGAAAATTAATATCATCAACGGTATAAGGTAAATCAGTAGCAGATAAAATAATTAATGTTTTTTCATTATTAAATATAGTATTAGATGTATTAACAATAACAGGTGTATATTGTAAACTAATAGTAACATTAGAGACATTACTTTCCAATGCACCAGAAATAGCTTTATATTGAAAAGTATCAGTTAATGGATACGATGAACTACTAGCTTGTGTATAAGTACATTTAGTATTATATAAACTATATAAATCATATGGTGGTTCATAATGAGCAAACCTTACATATTGAGAGATTGCATCAGCACCTGTTTTTAATGGATTAACTCCAACAGGATCAAGACCTCCATAACTATCTTCATTTAAATTACTAACACCAGAAGTATTAGGATAATTATTAGGCCAATGGTCTAAAAAGGTTAAGTATTGGTATCCACTACTAGTTAATGAATAAGTAGTTTCTTTAGTTTTAATATAATATGCATCTTGGTTATCAACTTTAATAATATCAAAATATTGTGATACACTAGCACCAGATGTTATAGGCATAGAATCAGTATAACTAGTAGAAGCAGTACCAAAAGATAAAGCATGTTGAGCTAAGCTTCTGGGTGGGTTAAAATCAGTATTTTCAATTTTGTATCCATAATCAGGATAATAAGTAATTTTCCAATTAGTGTTATTATATTCGGGATAGCTAGATTCTAAATTGTGATTATGTGCACTAGATAAATAATTTCCAGTACCATTTTTAATAACAAGATATCTTTCAGGTACGATATGATGTAATAAGATACGAGCTTGTATATATTCATATCCATTATCATCATTAAGAACAATTGCATTTGGTGCAAAATTAAATTTATTAATACTAATACCATTATATAAAGAATATGGTGTAGTAATAGAAGCAAATCTAATATATTGTGTAGTATCAGTTAAATCAGTTTTACGATCTTGGAAAACACATATATCTGCTAATCCATACTGGTCTTCAAATGTATCTATAGATTGTGTTTTATTAAAAGTCCATAAATTAGTAAATGTAAGATATTTATTATTCCAAGTTGTAGTATGAAGAGATTTAATAAGGTATTGAACATTACCATTATATACATAACTTTCAATATCGAAATATTCATTAATTTCTTCTAATGGTTGTATAACAGTCATAACACCATCTGTATTAGAAGTATTAGTAAGGTATTGAGATAAACTAAATCCAGTAGTTTTATTATATATTTTATATGCAGGTGGGGTACGGGTAGTATCATATGTAATACGCCATTCAAAATTTGCATAACGAGGAGTATTAATAAGTTGTTGTTGTAATCCATGTTGTGCGTAATAATCTGCGTCATTAATTATAGCAGTATTAGATATAATTTCAGCAGTTTCATATACAGATACAACTCCTGCTGAATTTAAGCCCGAACCACCATGAAAATACCAACCAGCAGTAATCCATCTATTTGGTACCTTTTCATGAAAACGCATTCTAACGTCAACGTATTGAAGATTATCATTATCGTATAGTATGACAGCATCTTTTACAAAATTAAACTTAGATTCATTAGATTGATTAAAAACTAAAGTTCCAAGTGTTGGTTGTGATACAATAGAAAATGATATATCACTTCCTCTAAGTAAATTAACAGCGGATAAATCAAATGTAACAGGTTCTCTATCTATACTTACTATATCGGTAATATCATAAGATTGTATTGGAATGCTAACATTTACTGTAATTGTTGCAGTATTAGATACATTACTATTATTGTCTGTAATTTTATAAGTTAATATATCTGTACCGGTTGATGTATAAGAAGGATAATATTTAATAATGTTATTAGATAAGAAATTATCTAATACATTAAATTTACCTTTCATACCACCATGATTAGCACATCTGTACCATAGTGTATTTGGAGCATCATTTGGTACAACAAAAGTTAATGTACCATCATATTTATTTTGTGCGGCTGTTCCAGTAGTACCACTACTATGTGTAATACCTTCATTATACAAATAACTATCATCAATTGCTTCATTTGTTTGAATTCTAAATGGATGTATAGATGTAACATTTAAATCAAATGTATATGTATATCCTCTAAATAAAGTAACATCTGGATATGCATTATTACCACTAATTTCAGGCCATACATATGAACCATTATATAAATTAACAGATAAATCAAAGACACTAGGAGTTACTACATTTTGGTCTGTACTATTTTTGACTAAACCTAAACTAGTGTTGCTTTGAGAAATAATTTGAAATGATAAATCAGCTAATGTAGTATCATAGTCAAGATATGATAATTCTTTTGAAATAAAGGTTTCACCAGCCAAAAAATTAATAGATGTATCAGTAGCAATAGGAGAATATCTATATAGAATAGTAACGGTAGATTCTTGTGATAAAATAGTAGATGTTAATCCAGTAGATTTTATTTTATATGTAAATGTATCAGAGGTTGGATTAGTTTGTATACTTGTATCAAATGAATATGTTAGTGAGTTAACATCAAATGTACCATTTGTTGGTGAAGATAGAGAAGCAGTGTCAATTGCAAATGCAGAATCTAAAGTTCCAATTTTAAAACTACTATTTTGTAATAAATTAATAGAAACATCTTGTTTATCAATAATAATAATATCATTAATATCACTTGTATTTATAGTATAATTAATATTAATATTAATAGTAGCAGTATTAGATATATTAGTTGTATTATCTGTAATTTTATATTCAAAACTAATAGTACCAGGAGTATTATAAGTAGGTACAACTTTAACTCTATTATTTAAACTATCTGTTGGTAAAGTTAAAGCGTCTGAACCATTAAAACTATTATTATTTTTATCTTTAATAGATGCTATATTTGTATTTGTTTGTGAAAGTATTTGAAATGTTAGATTAGATAACGTTGAATCGTAATCAACATAAGATAAATCAATAATCATTTCTTGATCTCCGACATTAAATTCACGAGTTTCATTTACAGCAGTAGGTATAAAATTTGGCGCAATATTAATTTCTGCAATATTAGATTTAAATCCATCTGGATCTGTAATCGAATAATAATATTTTTCACTAATAGATTTATTAGAACTATTAATTGAAACTGACGATAAATCATAATTAATAACATTATTGCTAATACTAATGTTTGAGTGTGGTAAATCGTTATAATTTTCTAATTGAATAGTATATGTAGGTTCTGTAAAATTTTGAATAAAAAATTTTAAACTAGTAGAACTATTACTATTAATAATTTCGTAATGATTACCTAAATCTGTGTCTCCTGTTTCATGATGTGCATACATATAGTTGTCTGTTCCATTATAATGTGCATATCTAATAGAGTTAACTTTAAATGTACCATTGCCACTAGTTAAATCAATACTATTAACATCAATATCAAATAATAGATTATTATATCTAAACGAACCACTAATATCTTGTGAATTATCATAAACAAATTTATATGAATTAATATTAGTGTTTGTATTGGAACCTAATAATTTGTAACCATGTGAATAGTTAGAAACTAATGTATTACTAGTATCTAATGTCCATGTATCGTAATCTTTATTATAACTAATAAAGAAAACTTGTTCTGTTTGAGTTTGCAATTGAACGTTAGAATGGTCGTCAGGATCAGGGAATAATTTAGTTACCCAATTATTATTAATAGTTGCATTGCTAGTAGGTGTTCTAGCAAAAATGTATCCAGTTGTTTGAGAGAAAACTAATTCTTCTGTAGTATTATCAATTTTAATTTTAACAGGTAGTTTTCTGGATTTTAAGTAATTTAATTTTGTTTCATTATTAGTAATTGGTTGAGGGATAGTATATGTTTGATTAGTTTCTGTATTAGCTATAATATCTGTAGTTAAATTGATATTTGCTATTGAAGGTGGATAATCGGTTAAATTGTTACTTAACATAAATTGTAATTTATCATTATCACTATTAGCGTAATGAGTATCAGATAATGTAATCGTAAATTGTGTAGCATGTTCTTTAAATGTAGTCCAGCCTAATTTACCCTCTGTAACAGAGTTATTCATATCACCACCCCACATAGAAGGATGTTTTCTCATAATAGATTTTTCATTACCATGAAGTGATTTAATATATAATTTATCAGTTACGTTATTAATTTCAGTCCTAATTTTGAATAATGTTGTATCTTTAAACGCAGATGTAATTAAGTCTTCATCAATAAGACTGATATAGCCATAATTTCTAGCTAGAGAATAGTTACCTTGTACAAAAAACAAATATCTATTTTTACCTCTTACTGATATATATATTTGACAATATCCATTACCGTCATTTTTAATTTGTAAATTGTTATTAGTTAAGGGAAAATCAGATTCTACTAAAGTACTTAAAGCATAAAGATTTGACAATGATGGTTCGCCTTTAGCAGTATTGGCTGGAATACTGCTAATAGTCCCTATAGCGAAATAAAGTAATCTACTATCTGTATTTGTATTAGTAATATTCCAAGAACCATTAACATTATCATACGATATATTCCATACTTCACTATCTGGAGCTGTAGCGGTTAAACCATCATAATCATATTCAAACTCAGTAACAGGAATAGATGCATTAGCAGGGTCGCCAATAGCATAGTAATCCCAACCTCCTCTATCTTGTATAAAGAATTCCTTATCAGAATAAAAAGTTCCATTTCCATAATTATAAGAAGCTTTTGTTATTATATGTGTTTCAATATATTTATCTCCATTATTATCAGTTAAAATATTTGGGTTTTGTGCAAAAAAGAAATAATTAGTATCAACAATACCATTATACAATGGGAACGGGTCACTAATAGAAGCAAAACGAATATATTGATTTATTGGAACAGATGTATCTTTTGCTGCAAACCATGCTAAATCAAGAGCTCCATATGCGTCATCTTGTCCGAGATTATTACCAAATGTAGGATAATTATCTTTAAATGTTAAATATTGTGTAGCTGATAATGAAGGTTCACATGTTTTTAATAAGTATTGTGTAGTTCCATTATAAGAATATGGTTCAATTAAAAAATATTTATTAAATGTTGTTTCTGAATCTGGGGTAAACCCTGAACTATATTCTTGTGTTTTAAGATATTGATGTAAATAATGGTCTAAATCTATATTATATACAATATATTTGTTGTACTCAGGATCATAATAGATTTTAAAATCGAATTGATTATATCTTCCATCACTTGAAATAGGTGGTCCATACCAATCGCCAAGTTTATAAACGGTGGCAACCGCATTACCAGAACCACTAACGTTATGAGCTAAAGATATAAATCTACCTGGTACTTTTTCATAAAACATCATTCTAACTTTAACATATTCTAATGTTCTTCCAGTTATTCGTTCAAGCTCAGAATATATAGTAGATGTTGGAGCAAAATAGAAATAATTATTATATGGTAAAGCTGTACCTGCAGAGAAAAGACATTTATATATATAATTTTTGGATACATCAGACCCTTCAACATTTTTTAATTGTACGCTTAATACTTCAATAGCGATTTCTTTACCATCATTATAGAGAGAACCAGCACTTGAATGTATACTATTATTACTAGAAATAATATTTCTCTGAACTATACCATTAGAGTCTTTGAAAGATGAATCAAGTTGAGTATAACGTAAAAATTCCTTTGATGTATTATTATTTGAATTAGTAATATTATATCTACCAGAATCTGGCAGATATGTAAAGTTCCAATTTTTTTCATAGTTCATATTAGCAGCATCTAACCAAATAAATGGATTAGTAGATGTAGGTAATGTATCATATGCGGTAGGGTCAGGATTATTAATACTCCATTTTTTATTTAAATAATTATCAATATCACTTCTTTCTTGAGTAGTTAATTGAGTGTTATAAATAATAACCTCTGCGATATCCCCCGATGTATTACCAACCCGAGTTTGACTATTATTTGCAGGTAAAAACCCCATACCAATACCGAATTCATTAAATAATAAAGGATTGTTTAAACTATTATTATTGTATTTACTAGTGGATTTATTAACACCATTAATATATATATCGTATTCATTAGTAGAAGAATTCCATGTAAAGTTTAATAAATGTAAAGTATCTTTAGTAAAATTATATGCAGAATCATTAAAACTATTAATTTCAACAAGAGAATAATTACTAAAACTACTATTTACATTTTGTAAATCAATTAAAGATAATATTTCATTATTAAAACCAAATTCACCAGACCATACTCCATATGCTAATATACTTCTATGATAACTTTGTCCATCTGGACTAATACCAAAATTAATAAAAGATTTATCTAATGTAGTACTACCACTTCTATAACCATATGATTTATTTATATCAAAAGGGTGTTTAAGAACAACAAAAAAACTATATAAACTTGTTTTACTGAATGTAGCATTTAAGTAATGATTTTCATTACCATTTTCATTAAATCTAATAACAGGTAAATTATTTGCGCTAGGAACACTATGAATAAATATTGGTTTATTAAATTGAGAGATACCATTTGAACCAGAAGGTGTAGTAAAATTATTATTTTGATTACTTTTATCATTCCAAGAGGTAACTTCATTATTACCAGAGTTATAAATAACGTATTCACTATTAAGGTTGATATCATTATTTATAGATTTAATAACATAGTTATTATTATCGTTGCTAAAATCTAATGTAATAGTAGCATCACTAGCAGATTCTAAATTAAATCCAATAGCATCATTTATAGTTGAGTGTGCTAAAACAAACCAACCTTCGTCAAAACCAAAACCCATAGGCATAGCTAATGTATTTTTTAATGAATTAGTGGCTGTGCTTTGAAAGCCTAAATAATAATCTCCAACGTAATTAGCTGTACTAGTATTAAAACCATTATTAATTAATTCAGAGGCAGGAGGAAATTGAAAATAGCTTTCATTATTGCTATATACAATAAGATAAAAATAATATATTTTATCTGTTGGGCTACTAATACTAACTGGATATGTATCAATATTATTAATATCAGTTAAATTAGTTTCATAAAAATAAAATTTATAAACTGAATCATGAATATGTAGGCCAAGAATTTTATTTGGACCAGTATATTCAGGATATAAGCTTACTCTATATTTTTTAATGTTGCTTATAGTAGAAATATTAGTTGTTAAAAACTTAATATTAAATTGATATGATGAGTTAGGACTAGTTAAATTTGGATAGCCAATTAAGGCAACTTTAGTAGTACTACTACCAATTTGACTAGTAATATACTGATTTGAAGATGCAACATCAGTACCATCAGCTTTAACAATTTTTAAACGAACATTATCATATGTGCCTATACTAATACTATTTTTGTTACTGAAAACAAGGTTCATAGTCTTATTTTGATTATGAGGCATAGGATTATCTAAAGAGATAGTACCAGAAACAGAGTCAACACCAAAAATACCTTTTGAAACTTTAAAACTAATAGTACCTAGATTTGATTCAACACTATCATAAGTGAATTTATAAGTTAAATCGAATTCATTTGATATAATTTCTCCATAAGTATTTGAATTAGAAGATAAATTTAATTTTAATTCATCATTTTGTGTAATTTCTAAAGACCCACATGAAGGTATATTAACAGGAGTGCTAGAAATATTATAATCCACACTATTAATTGTTGTAGATGCTACATATGTTAAAGTTTTTGATGTATCGTAATAATGTGATAAATCTTTTAGATTCATAACATAAACACCTGAACTATCAAGTGAATCTTTTGTTAAATAAATCGTTACATTCTCAACAATTAAATTTGTGAAATCAACCATATTATAAATTATCTAAATATTTTATTTAAATGTATATAGCAATTTATAAAGTAAAGTGAATTTTTAAACTAAAATAATGTAATTTAAAGTATACATTTTTATACTTTAAATTACATACAATAAGTAAAATATAAGTAATTAAATTTCAAAGTAGTAAAATATATAAGTAATTAAATTAAATAGAAAAAGATATAATAAATAATGTGTTTATATAGATTAGCCCGAAAAATAAATATATATAATAGATGTCCTTCACAATTTACCTATGCTGATACAATAGCAACGTATAGTTTTATAATAGCATTAATAATAATTATATATTTTTATACATATAAATATATAGATATAGTAAAGTTGCATTTAGAATTATGTGAGAGAAGTAATTCAGATTATAATTGTTTAAAGAGTGAATTTATAAATGTTATAGTTCCTTATATAGGAATATTATTTGGTTTTACTCAAACATTATATATAGCGAGTGATAAGATAGGTTTATTTTTTAATTATGTATTATGCTGTGTATATTGTTGTAAAAAAGATAAAAATCCAAATATTCATAGTATATCAGAAAATACAGAGACAAACGAAATAGAATTAAGTAGGTTTTAATTTAAAATAAAAAATATAAATAAATAAATAAATATAATAATGTCAGGTACAAAAAATAATAATAAAAAAAAACAAAAAAATCAAAGGCAACAATTAAGAAATAATGTAAAAAACAATATG
>TARA_B110001450_G_scaffold191639_1_pt1 | contig 12025 bp, 12 predicted proteins | sample TARA_B110001450 | Tara Oceans TARA_B110001450 (sample SAMEA4396538) | marine metagenome | biome: Polar Biome; feature: [SRF] surface water layer (ENVO:00010504); material: water (ENVO:00002006), including particulate matter (ENVO:01000060) such as... | depth 5 m | reverse complement strand
AAATTGCGAGAGAATTTTGACTTCAATGATTGTATTTCTATGCATTTCAGACATGGTGATTATAAAAACATTCAAGATTCACACCCAATAGCGTCTAATCAATATTATATAGATGCCCTTGAACATATTATTACAAAAACAAAAGATAATTGGATGATTTTATATTTTTGCGAAGAACAAGACAACGCGGCAATAAATATAAAAATAAAAATATTAAAAAGAAGATTTAAAAATTTGAAATTTATCAAGTGCGATGATAAACTCACTGATTGGGAACAAATGTTGTCGATGTCTTGCTGTGAACACAATATCATAGCAAATAGTACATTTAGTTGGTGGGGTGCCTATTTCAATGATAATAAAGAAAAGATAGTGTGTTATCCGAGTCAGTGGTTTGGACCGAAACTTGCGGATAAAAACACGAAGGATATTTTTCCAGAAGAATGGGTTAGTATTTAAATTTATTAATTTTTTATTATTTAAATAAATTAATAAATGATATATATTAAATGAAAGTTGTCTTGGTTATGCTTAATAATTTTCAAAAATATATAGTATATAATATTGAAAATTTAAAACTATATGGTAATAATGACATTACTTTAATAACAGACGAAAAATTTTTTAAATATTTTGAAAAATATAATATTAATTTAATTCCTGTCGATAAATTAATTAAAAATTACACAGTTCTTATGAATACGTTGAAAAACACTTTTAGAAATGGGTTCTGGAAATTAACTACTTTTAGATTTAACGCAATATATAATTTTATGAAACAGTATAACATCAAAAATATAGTTCATATTGAAAATGATGTACTTGTTTACGAAAATTTAAATAATATTATTTTTCATGATAAAAATAAAATATTAATAACAATGGATGCAAAAAACAGATGTATTCCCGGTATAATGTTTATTCCAAATTTTAGTTTATTACAAACGTGTTTAACATATTTTGAAAATAATTTAAATGATATGCAAAATTTTGCAATTTGTTACCATAAAACAAATATAATTGATACTTTACCCATTTTTATTAACAATACAACCCATACAAAAAAGTTCGAAGATATTTGCAAAAATTATGATAAATATAATGTAATTTTTGATGCTGCAGCTATTGGTCAATATCTGGGTGGTATTGACCCGAGAATAAAAAGTAGCAATACAATTGGGTTTGTAAACGAAACATGTATTGTAGATTACTCAAATTTTAAATTTGTTTTTGAAAAGGAAAAGGGTAAACATAAACCATTTATTATCGTGAACAACAAAAAAATTCAAATTATTAATTTACATATTCATTCAAAACATTTAAATAAATTTATATTTAAATAATAAAATTATTTAATTATTATCATTTAAAGAATAAAATAATATTATTTTATAATGGAAAATATGTTTAAAAAAATAGCAGAAAATCAAATGAGTGGTAATTTTAGTAATGGTTTTGGTAAAAGCGAATCTTTATCTGGTCCAGGGTCAGAACTAAAACAGACCGACCAAATAATTAAAGAATTACCGTGTATTTTTAAAAAATATAATATAAAATGTTTTTTTGATGTACCATGTGGTGATTTTTTTTGGATGAAAAATGTTGTTAATAATTGTAATACAAAATATATTGGCGGTGATATTGTAGATAAAATAGTAACCATAAATAAAAAAAATAATAAAGATATAGAATTTATTAAATTTAATATTTGCAATGATAAGATTCCTGATGACGTAGATTTAATATTTATTAGGGATTTATTTGTTCACTTTTCTTATGAAAATATTAAAAAAAGTATCGAAAATATTAAGAAAAGTAATGTAAAATATATTATGATGACAACATTCATCAATAGAGTTAATACTGAATTACCAACAAAGTGGCCATGGAGACCTCTTTGTTTTTTTAACCAACCTTTTAATTTTCCAAAACCAAAGGAACTTATTAATGAATTGTGTAGCGAAGATTTTCCTAATAATTTAGATAAATCTCTTGGGTTATGGTATGTAAAAGATATAAATTTATTATTTTAAATTATTTAATATTTTTAAAGTTCGCAATGTTAATATATTATTATCATTGTAATTTATTCTATTATTTTTTATTTTTTTTATTATTTCAAATAAGGGATCATTTTTCGGAAAAGAAAAATCGATAACTTCATTATTTAATTTAATTTTTTTTATTTTTTTATTTTTTAAATTTCTATTATAATTAAATATTACTGTTATTTCCCCATTATTTAATTCTAAATATAATTCGTCTTCTGTAATTTTTTTTTTAATAATATCCCATTTTATTATATCCGTTATTTTTATCAATAAATAGATATCATGATAAAGTAACGTATTGATAAGATTATCTTTATAAATACTATTGGTTTTCAATTCATTTTTTTCCCATACAAAATTTATTTTATTATATATACTTTTTTTTATATTCAAAAATTCATTTCTATATAAAAATATATTATCAATAAAAATATTGACATTTCTCTTTTTTGAGAGTATTAGTAATTCACGTGCTTTTATGTAATCTCCAGTAAAAGGTTTTTCGCAAAAAATTGTTTTTATATTATTTTCAATGCAACTTTTTACTAATTTATAATGAGTTATTGTTGGTGTACAAATAAAAACACAGTTAATCTTTGTATGTTTTTTTAAATAAACATTAACGTCGTTTTTTGAGTCTAATATAAATAATAATTTAAATAATTTTTTTAATTTTGTTTGAATTATTTTCCCCCAATATCCATTACCTATTAAAAGAACATTCATTATTAATTATATATATATATAGCAATTTTATATATTTAAAATTGCTATATATATATATAATTAATAATGAATGTTGTCATTGGGGCTGGTATTTTTGGATTATGTATTGCTTTAAAATTAAAAAAAGAAGGTTTAGATGTTGTAGTGCTTGAAAAAAATAAAGATATTATGCAGGAAGCAAGTAAATGCAATCATAATAGAATACATTTCGGGTTTCATTATCCAAGAAGTATAGAAACCGCATTACAAAGTCTGAAAGGTTATAAACTATTTTATAGTATGTTTAAAAATTCAATCGTTTCGAAATTTAAAAATTACTATTTAATTGAAAACAATAGTAATATTTGTTCTTCAGATTATGAAACGTTTTGTAAAAAAATAAATGTTTATTATAAAAAAAATAGTTATCCAAAAGTTGATATGAATTTTGATAATATTGAAAATAGTTTTTTAACGAATGAACCTATATTTGATTATATAGCAATTAAAACTTTTTTATTAAAACAAATAAAGTCTAATAATATTGAAATCATATACGATACGTATGTAAATAATATAAAACAATTACAAAAATACAAAAATATTATTAATTGTAGCTATGCAAATATTAATAAAATAAATAACATATTTAAATTACCATTAATAAAACTTAAAATTCAAGATGTTGTTATTCCTATTTTTGAATTACAACAAGATAAAATAGGTTTAACTATAATGGATGGTGAATTTTGTAGTATATTACCAAAGGGGAATGAAATCAATACATATTTATTATATAGTGTAAAACATTCAGTAATTAGAAATATAGAAGATTATTATATCCCAAATGAATGGATTGATGGTAATATAGATATTGAAAAAAAAATAGATACTATTTATAAAGAATCAAGTAAATATTACAGTTTTCTTAAAAATTGTAAAAGGATTTCTTATTTGAGAACTTTTCGAGTTGTACCCATCAATACCAATGATGAAAGATTATCATCAATATATATAAATAAAATAAAAGATAAAACAATTTATACGGTTTTATCTGGTAAAATAACTACCAGCTGTTTAATTTCTGAATATATTTTTGATAAAATTAAAATATAAAATTATACTTTTTGTGCTAATATCCAACACCCGCATATATTTAATTCTTCATTATGGGAACCACATTTAATAACATCGGGAAAATCGTGTTTTTCACCGAAAGAATAATGAATATAATTTTTATTACCCCATTGTCCTATTTCTTTTATTTCAAATCCATTGGTTTTAAACAACATAGCTAAACCCATTGGTGTCCAATTTGCAAAATGAATTGGTGTATCATGTGGAATTACGTTTGTTGGAACAGAAGTAAATACATATCCCCCGTTATTTACATTATCATAAATATTTTTTATACATGTAAATGGGTTATATAAGTGTTCAATTGTTTGATTAAAAATAAAAAAATCACATTTTTCTTTATTATGAAAATTATGTAAATCATTTCCCCCCTTTTCATATTCATAAGGAAATTCATTAATTTTATCCGATGTTATAAATTCTAATTCTGGATCTTTTTTATTTGTTACATTTAAAACTTTTACATGTTTTAAATTATATTTTTCTACCCATGTTATAAAATCCATAATACTAAAACAGCGTGGTGCATCATGCATTGACCAATTATAATTCCAACATTTTAAAGGACATTTGATAAGTTTTTTAGAAAAATAGAGTGCGTCTTTTTTTACCTTTGTATGATATAATTCTTTAATTTCTTTTTCTGTAAATTTATGCATATAATAAAGATATGAAAAATCTCTTTATTATATTTTTATGAATAATAAAGAGATTTTATAAATATGTAAAGTATTATTAAATTAAATTTCTGTCATAATACTTATTATTTTCGAAAATCTTTTCATTCATCGAATTAAATTCATCATCCGTTACAACATTACTCATTAAAAGAGTAGCAGGACCACAATATAAAGCAAAATATTTTAAGTAAGGGTAATAAACATGATAATTATTTGCTACATTACTAAAATCCATATCATAAGTTCTATTTGAACCGTGTGTAAAAGTTTTATTAACTTTCCCCCATAAATTTGTGGTTCCTGTTTGTTTATGGAGGTGGAGTCCTGACGCACCAACAAAATATCCACAATCATGAACAATAATATATTTAGCCTTTTCTTTGTAGTAATTTACAAGAAAAGTTCTCGACGACCATGGACTTGAATCAATAAAAACAACATCAAAAATCATATCTTTTACATTGCTGTTTTTAATATAGTCGACCCATTTTTGTGCTGTTTCAGATGAATCTACATTTCCGGCATCTATGAAATGAAATTTATGATTTTCATCTTCTAGATGCTTGTATTTATCTAACCAGTTTTTATTCGATTCAAATGTTACTAATTTTCTATTTGTCCCCTTTATAATATCCTTTATTAATATAGTGCTTGAATCTCCACAACCAAACTCAATAATATTACCAGTTGTATTTTTTATTAAATTAATTAAACAAGGTCTATGTGTTCCATACGGATTGGTATTGTAATCAACCATATTCATTATGTTTAGTATATTGATTTTTTTTTAAATATATTTAATTTAATATTCTTTTTTTCCAGTAATTGAATGTTATTTTGGATAAATCGTATTTCTGTGAAGTAATTCTAATATATTCATTTCTTAAAAATGTTTCATCTTTTAATTGTTCCCAAGAATCTACCCAACAAAATGGTAAATCTCGCCAAATACTATTATTTATTGTTTTTTTTTGTATTGGTATAACACCAATATACAAAGATTCCCATGGTTGATGTACTCCCAAACCGTTTCCTGGAGGACATATCATAAAACAATGATTATATAAATTATCTATGTAATTATCATAATTTAATCCATTTCGACCATATTCAATTGTTACATAGTCTTTACCCTGCATTAAATCATATATTTTTTGTCTTTCTTTGGGATTACTTTTAATATTAAAATTTAAATAAACTAAATTTTTTATATTTCTTTGTCTATTTCTCATATTAAATAGTTTTTCTTGTTTTTTATAATTAGGTAAAATATATGAATTTTCTAATCCTATTGGCAATGGTATAATTAAATCATTTTTTACATTTACATTTTGACCAAACCATTTTTTTAAATTTTTTGGTATTCGCATTGTATCTGCATCTGGGCTTTCACCATTAGACAATAAATCACCAGCTGCTGTTTTTCCCGGATTATCTGTTATTTTCCCATCACTATTATGTGAAATTAAAATAAAATCATGAGTAAAATTTATATTGTCAAAAAATTTATTTACATCGTGTGTGTGGCAATAATAAATAAGTTTATTATCTGCCAACTTTTGAAATTTTTCACCCTGTATGATATCTGTTATTTTGATATTATATAAATCATTCATTAATATATGTTTATAATATCTTTTTATTATAATAAAAATATAAAGATATTATAAACATATATTAATATAATGTCTAATCCTTCTTTTGATATAGTTATTTGCCATGGTCCAAATGATGATGAAGTTTTAAATCATAATATTAAACATAATAAAAAAAATATTATTGGTTATAGAAACTTCTATGTAATTACTCATGATAAAAATTTAAAAAGAGATGACTGTATTGTTATTTGGGAAGGTATTTTCCCTTTTAAATTATCTGATATTAAAAATATGATTACTTCATCAAACAATCGTTATGGTTGGTATTTACAACAGCTTCTCAAACTTTATATTTCATTTGTTATACCCGATATAGCTGAATACTATTTAACTATCGATTGTGATACAATGTTTTTAAAAGAAACAACCTTTTTTTCAGATGAAAAACCTATTTACACATTAGGAACAGAATATCATAAACCATATTTTGAATGGATGAATAAATTAGACAATAATTTAAAAAAAAATCACAAATATTCCGGTATTTCACATCATATGATGTATTCAAAAAAAATATTACAAGAAATGATTAAAAACATAGAAAATAAACATAATGACCATTTTTGGAAAATTTATATAAATTATGTTACACCAGAAAATTATGATTTATCTGGAGCAGCTGAAAATGAGATGTATTTTACTTATATTGTAACATATCATGCTAATTCATTTTTAACACGATTTTTAAGATGGGCAAATACCAATAGATTGTTAATTAATTCAAATTATGATTTTATTAGTTGGCATTGGTATTTGAGAAATTAATTTATTTAATAATAATTTAAAAAATATCAGATAATTAATAATATAATGTTTAAAAACCTGTATAATTCTAAAAAGATTGATACAGTAAATATTTTAAATATTGACAAAGCTTTAAAAATATTAGGCGACAAAGAATGTATTATAGTTACCGGTGTTACTGGACAAGATGGAAGTCATATGGTTGATTATTTACTTAAAAATACAAAAGATTACATTATTTTTGGTGGTGTCCGCAGACTAAGTATTTACAATCATAAGAATATATCACATATTAATGATAAAAGATTCAAACTTATTAATTTTGATTTAACAGACAGTCATATAATAGATTCTATATTTAATAAATTACAACCGACGTTTTTTATTAATTTCGCAGCACAAAGCTATGTTGGTTCAAGTTGGGATTTTCCGGAACAAACATGGACAACTAACTCAACTTCTATTATACATATACTTGAAAGTATGAAAAATCATTGTCCCAAATGTAAATTATACCAGGCTGGTTCTAGTGAAGAATTTGGCAATGTTTCATATTCACCACAAGATGAAAAACACCCATTAAAACCAAGAAGTCCATATGGTGCCAGTAAAGTTGGTTCTAGGGTTTTAGTTAAAACTTGGCGAGAATCGTATAATTTATTTGCTATACAGGGTTGGTTATTTAACCATGAAGGTACTAGACGTGGTGAAGAATTTGTCACTAGAAAAATAACAAAAAATGTTGCATATATTAAATATTGTATTGAAAATAATTTACCTATTATACCTTTTTCCGTGGGAAATATTTATTCAAAAAGAGATTGGAGTGATGCTGAAGATTTTGTCGATGGTATATGGAAAATGTTAAATAACGATAAACCAAAGGAATACGTTTTATCATCAGGTGAAACACATAGTGTTAAAGAATTTATAACATTGTCTTTTAAAGAAATGAATATTATGGGTACATGGGAAAAAAAAGGTGATGTATTAAGTGAAAAATTTTACACTACCATTAATAACAATAAATATATATTGGTTCAAATTGATGAGAATTTTTATAGACCTGCAGAAGTTGATTTATTACATGGTGATTCTTCATTGGCTCGAAAAGAACTTAATTGGACGCCCAAAACTTCTTTTTATCAACTGGTAAAAAAAATGGTTAATTATGATTATAATGATTTAAATAATACATATTTAAAATAAAATATGTAAATAGTTTTATATGGATATTTGCAATAAAATAAAAAATATATATAAAGAGATATATGGGTTTGATGAAGATTTAGATATGTTGCATAAATTACTTAATACAAATAAATTAGATGCTGTGCAAAAAAACTTTTATAAAACTATTCCAATATTTGGTAAAACTGATAGACAATCGTGTTTTGTAAAAGATTTTTATACTTATTACGATAATGATAAAAGCTTAAATAATTTATATATTAAATTTATAAATAACAAAATAAAACCATTATTTAAAGAAAATAAATTAATTATACAAAAAACACCCAATATAAGAGTACATATACCAAATAACAGTAATATTGGTAAAAGAAAAACAGACCCTGATAATAAGATAATAGGATTACACTATGATTCTGAATTTGGTCATCCAAATGAAGAAATAAATTTTATTCTGGCAATAACTGATATGTTTGATTCAAATAGCATATATTACGAACCAAAGCAAAATTCCGGTTTAAAATATGAAAATTATAATAACATTCAATTAAAAAAAGAAAAAATATGGTATGGTGATTTAAATCAATGTTATCATTATAATAAAATAAATAAAACAAATAAAACAAGAATAAGTATTGATTTTAGAATAATACCATTTTCAAAATTTAAAGAAACAAAAAAAAAATCTGCTACAAGCAATAAAAAATTTATTATTGGCGATTATTATATAGTAATTTAATTATATTTGTATAATTCAGTATTATCTATTGGATATTTACAACATGCTGGATTAACATATTTTGGATAATCTGGTAAATAGCATTTTTTTATTTTATCCGAAAAATAAGCGGCGCACCACGATATTGTACTAACTGAACATACCAATGTTTCTGCATTTTTCATTATATGGAAATCTGTTAATATATCATTACTCTCAATATTAATATTAATTTCATTACTATTAATATAATCTTTTAATTCATTTACGAATTTTTTTTCACTATCATTTTTTGGTTTATTCACAACTATACAAGAATTACTAGGAATGTCTATTTTTTTTATAACATTTTTAATTGCATCAATTGAAAGTGTAACATTACTTCGTACTTTATCTCCAAGTCTTATATGCAACACAAATTCATATATTTTTTTGAAATTATTGGGTGTATTTACAAAATCTTTAATATAAAATTTTTGTTTATTTCCATCACCAGCATTTATACCGTCAGTTAAAACATAATGGTCTTTATTTGAATTTATATACTCAAATAATTCTTTCTTATATTTTCTATAAATCATATCATGTTGATAAAACCCGTTAAAAATATAATTAATAGATTTATTTATTTTTAATAAGTTATTTTCATCATCATGTTTAATAAAATTGTTAAAATTCCCATCATTAAAGTACATACATTTACCATGTATGTTAACATCATATTTCAAATTATATTTAATTGAAAATATACTACAAGCTAAATATCTAAATAAAGCATTTCCTAATCTACCCTTTGGTATAAAAATTACACTCATCTTTATATAAATGACAAATATATTTAAATATATATTTTGATTAAATAATATAATGATAAATATTTTAATTACAGGTGGGACAGGATTTATTGGTTCAAACTTATGCCATTATCTTCTTAAAAATATGGATAAAGTTCATATTTTTTGCATGGATAATAATTATTCAGGTTCTTTATTAAATATAAAAAATGTAATAAATCTACCAAATTTTACATTTATAAACCATAATATAATTAACACTATAAATTTTAATTTTAAAAAAATAGATTTCATTTATCATTTAGCATGTCCAGCTTCACCCATTAGTTATCAAAAAGACCCTTTATTTACAATAAAAACATGCGTCTATGGAACAATTAATATTCTCGAAATAGCAAAAAAATATAAATCTCGAATATTATTTTCATCCACTTCTGAAATTTACGGTGACCCAAATATATCACCACAGGTTGAAGAATATTGGGGAAATGTAAACCCCATTGGTATACGTTCTAGTTATGACGAAGGAAAAAGATTGGCAGAAACAATAATGTTTGAATATAATAGAAAACATAAAGTTGATATACGAATTATTCGCATTTTTAATACATATGGTCCACTCATGGACAAAAATGATGGACGCGTTGTTAGTAATTTTATAAACCAAGCATTAGAAGAAAAAGATATTACGATATACGGTGATGGAATGCAAACTAGAAGTTTTTGTTATATTGATGACCTCATTATAGGTATTATCAAAATGATGAATAATGATTATATTGGTCCAATTAATCTAGGAAATCCAAATGAAATTACTATTAAAAAACTCGCAAACATAATATTAAATAAAATTAATACAAAATCTAAAATTGTATTTAAAGAATTACCAAATGATGACCCAAAAAAAAGAAATCCAGATATTACAAAAGCAAAAAATAACCTTAAATGGGAACCAACAATTAATTTAAATAATGGTTTAAACAAAACAATAGAATATTTCAAAAATTTAAAATAAAATATTAATATTTCATAAAAATCTTATTAAATATTAAAATTTAATATTTAATAATATGTCAAACATGTCAAATATACCAAAAATTATTCATCAACTATGGATTGGTCCAAAACCTGCTCCCACCAAATTCATGGACACATGGAAAAACATCCACGAACCCCTCGGTTTTCAATATATCCGTTGGACCGAAGCAGAACTGAATAAACGCGGCTTTAAAACAAAACTAGGTCATAAGATTAACGATATGAATGAAATAAATGGTAAAGCAGATATTATTCGATGGGAATTACTTTACGAATATGGTGGTATTTTCGTCGACGCCGATTCCATTTGCATTGAACCTTTTACCGACTTATTATCATTAAATAAATCTTTTGCCGGTTATGAAAATGAAAAAGTCCGCGCTGCTGGATGGGCAACCCAAGAATACAGTGATGTTCTCGCACCGACACATCCTCTCATCGCCACTGGTACAATGGCGTTCCCACCCAAACATGAACTACCTCGACTAGCAATAGAATGGATTAAAAACAATCAGGTTTCATATATTGCAACAAAACAAAGAGCTTGGAGAACAGTCGGACCCGGTTTATTAACACGTCTTTATTTCAGTAAAAAATGGGAAGATATCACAATTCTACCTTCCTATTATTTTCTACCAATACATGCGTCCGGTCTTGAATACAAACAACACGGTCGCGTTTTTGCCTATCAAGAATGGGGTTCTACCAAAAATAGTTATGAAACAATGAATCAAATTTCTCTCCCGAAACAATTTTTAAAACCAAATGAAAATGTTTCTATTTTAATTTCCAGTTTAAATACAAAAGCTATCCACATAAAAGAATGTTTGGAATCCATAAAAAATCAACTTGGTTATTATAACTTCGAAATCATTTGGATTAACGATGGTTCTGACAAAATACACACACTGATATTAAAAAAATTACTCGAAGAATTTAGAAAAACAACCCGCTTTTGCACAATTGTCTATGACGAAAATGACGGTAATAAAGGCATTGGATTCACCTTAAATAAAGGCGTTTTAATGTGCTCCAATGAAATTATTGTTAAAATGGATTCCGATGATATTATGGTTCCGGAGAGAATTATAAAACAAGTCGAGTTCATGAAAACGCATCCAGAAATAGCTATATGTGGTGGGCAAATTCAAATGTTTCATGAAAATGGCCAACAAGCAAGTAAGTCTAATCATCCTTCCATTACATGGGAAGAATATAAAAAAACAAAAAATCACTGGTTTATTAATCATCCTACGGTATGTTATAGAAAAAGTTGCATATTAAAAGCTGGTAATTATAATAAGGAATT
>TARA_B110001450_G_scaffold1721_1_pt1 | contig 12065 bp, 10 predicted proteins | sample TARA_B110001450 | Tara Oceans TARA_B110001450 (sample SAMEA4396538) | marine metagenome | biome: Polar Biome; feature: [SRF] surface water layer (ENVO:00010504); material: water (ENVO:00002006), including particulate matter (ENVO:01000060) such as... | depth 5 m | reverse complement strand
TATTAATAATATTAATGTATATTTTTTATTAAATAATTTTTTTATTAAAGTTTACATATTCTATAAAAATCCGCTTTAATAGCAGTTCTACTTTTTCTTTCAATTTTAACAATATCATGTGGTCGTATACCTAATACTAAACTTACAGGACTAAAATAAGATATATCAGGAATATTATTATCTAAAATATTAAATTTTTTCTTAAATTCTATTTCTTCTGGTTTTGATAAAATAGAATGTTTTGGTACTAAAACATGATTTAAAATATTAAACTGAAGTCTTTTAATATTTATTGTTGAAGTATATATACTATCTTGCATCCATATATCTTTTACTGTTTGAACTAATGTGTCATTGGGTTCATCTTTAACAATTATCATTAAATCATCTTTTTTTGTTAAAATATTTTCCAAATAGAACAAATCTTCAATCATATTGTAAATATTGGCGGGTTTAATGACTTTATTAATATAATATTTTACATAAATTTTTTTATTGTTTGAATCTTCCAAAAGCATATCTAATTGATCTTGTTCTGTTAAAATACCAATTTCACTAATACTAAAATTATTATAACTTGAAGTATTGAATCCTCTTGTTTCTAAAATTTCCAATAAATTTTTTCTAGAATTATAAACTTGAACAATATGGCTATTACTATTATTCATGGTTATATTAATTATATTATTAATATATTACTTATATTATTTTCAATTTTATTAAAAATAATATATTTATTAAATTTTTCAAAGATTTCAAAGATTTCAAAGATTTAATTTAAACTAAAATTTATACTTTTTTTATTACCGCCATTTAGGTCGTTTGGTGTTTTAATTTTTAAAGATGAATTAATATCATCGTCTTCATCGCCATCATCTTCATCTTCAGTAGTTAAAATAGATTTTTGTGGAGCAGGTAATTTTTGTGGAACAGGTAATTTTTTATCTTGTGATTTTGTTAAACTAAAATTTTCCCCATAAGAATTTGATTCTGGTTTTGATTCTTCTTTTGAAGACGGAGTTAATGTTTCAACAAAACTATTAAAAGCATTTGTTAATTTATCAGTTAACGGTTCGTCTATTTTTAATGGTGGTTTTGGTTCATCTTCATCACTACTACTATCATCTAAATCTTTATTTCTTTCATATTCTTCTTCTGCTCTTTTTATTGAATCTTTTGTTACTTGACTTAATCCTTCTTCATCGTCTTCATCTTCATCTTCATCTTCATCTTCGTGTTTTTTATCTTGTAAAACTGTTTCTTTTAATCTTTTTTGCATTTCTTCCTTTTCATCTTTTTCTTCTTTTTGCATAGATGCAAGTTTATCTTCTTCATTTAAACCTTCCATCATTAAATCATATTCATCTTTATATAATTCTTTCATTTGCTCGTTATTTAAAATGTTTGATTTAATTGTTTGAATAGTATGATTGCTATTCATCGATGTTAAATTATCTATATTTTCTTCTGTAATAATTCTCATATGTATATTTAAAACTTGTAATTCCTGCATCAATAGCTTAAAACAATATGGAACCCTTATAATACTAAATGATCTGCCATATTTAGTAATAACTTCCATATTTAAATTATCATCTAAAGTAGTATTAAATTTCAATGGACCATCTGTAAATGGACTAATAAAAATATTTTTAGATTCATTATATATTGCAATTGAACCACTATTATTACATATTGCAACATAATAATTATCTCCACGTGTAAGCATGGATTCTTGTAAAAATTTACTAGCACCATGACCTAAAATACCATCACGTTCCATCTCTCCAATACGTAATCCCCCATCATTTGCACGACCCTGAACCGTTTGTCTTGTTAAAGCAGTTCTTGGTCCTCGCGCGCGATAATTGATTTTATCTTTAACCATATGTTTTAGACGCATATAATAACAAGGTCCCATAAAAAGTTCCATTTGTAATTGTTGGCCGGTTTCTCCACTATATAATAATTCATTACCAGTTGAATTATATCCAACTTCTTTTAATAAACGTCCAAAATTTTCATATTTCGGTCCTTTATTTATGAAAGCAGTACAATCACCATATCCACCATACATTGCACAAGCTTTTCCCATTAATGTTTCTACTAATTGACCAATAGTCATACGACTAGGTAATGCATGGGGATTAATAATTAAATCAGGCCTTATTCCATCTTCAGTAAAAGGCATATTTTTTTCTGGTATTATAGAACCAACAGTACCTTTTTGTCCACATCTACTACAAAATTTGTCACCGTGTGCGGGTATCCGTTCTTCTCTGATTCTAACTTTTGCAATTCTAAATCCTTCTTCACCGTCTGTGATAAATGATTTATCTACAAACCCAAGTTGTCCCTTTTTTGGAGTAACAGATGCGTCTAAATAATTGGATTCATTATTTTCATTATTAGTAATTTTTCCAATTACAACTTTTTTGTCATCCATCATTGTATTTTCAATAATTAATCCATTTTTATCTAAATTAGAATAATCATAGCCTGGTTTTTGTCCAACAACATTTTCGTTTTCAATATTTGCAAATTTACTATCAATAACTGATCCAAATACTTTAGAACTTTCTTCGCGTGTTTCATACATATTAAAATAACTTGTATTAAACATTCCACGCTTAATAGAGCCTTCATTAAATAAAATAGAATCTTCTACATTATACCCCCCATAACACCCAATCGCAACAATAGCATTTATACCATAAGGATGCTCTTCATTATTAATATATTTTAAATATCTACTTTTAACAAGTGGTATTTGACCATTATTTAATACTACTCCCATTTTATCTATTCTATTTTGATAGTTTGAATTATACAAACTAACACCTTGCTTACTTTGACCACAAGAAAAAAGATCACGTGGGAGTTGGTTATTTTCAGGAAATACAATTTGATTACCCATAACTCCTAATGTTAATGATGGATGTATTTCTATATGGCTTGTATATTTTGTAATATTTTCTTCAAAATTAGCAATTAAACTGGATTCAGTTTCTGATGTATCAATATAATCTATTATACCACATTCATTTATTAAATCATTTAAAACATTATTAGGTGTTTTTCCAGCAACTGGATATAAGTCATTAATATTTTTAAATACTAAATTTGTTTTAATGAATTTTTCTAAATTATCTTCTAATAATTTATTAGATTCTTTAAATTTATTGAATCCAATTAATAATTTATTAAAGTTAAAATCCTTGGTCAATAATTTATCAAATATTTTTGTATTTTTATAACTTGGCTCATTGTTATTAACATAAAATACTGGTCTTGTTAATCTACCTGAATCACTATAGATGTAAATAATATTTTCTTTAATTGACCAACTAATACTTGTATATATAGGAATTAAACCAATACGTCTATATTTTTTTAAGACATCAATTACATCAACCGGATTAGTAATTACACCGATCCAATTTCCATTTACAATAATTTTTGTAGCTCTTGAAATATATTGAGTGCTACATTCGCTTAATAATTCTATAAATATTGTTGAATGTAAAAATTCTATTAATGGTTTAGAAGAATATCCACTTGTAATATGTGCACCTAAAGACATATGTTTATGCAAACCAACGTTGCCACCATCAGGAGTATCAACGGGGTCAATAATACCCCATTGTGAAGAATGTAATAAACGTGGTCCAATAACTTTTGCACTAGCATCAAGTGGTAAATTCAATTTACGTAAATGAGATAAAAATGAATTATGGGATAAACGATTTAAATCTTGTATAACTTCAGGGCGATGTGTATGTTCTTCTGCGCCCCAAGAACCTTTGAATGCTTTTTTAAAGCCATTTTCTAATATACGTTCTTTAAAATATTCATTTATATTATTATCAATTAATGATTGAAAATTATCTTGATAAATTCCTTGTTTATAATAATATTCTTTATCTATTTTTTGGAAAACATGTTTTTGCTGTAAAGTATAATATTCTTTAAATAAATCATAAATTAAAGAACCAACTAATTCTACTCTTTTAAATTTAAAACTATCTCTATCTGTTGCTGCTTCTTCATTATTATATACTTTTAAAAGTTTATTTACCATAAATCCTAAGAAATATGCTTTATTTTGAAATTTTTCGTCACCAATATGTGGTAATAAATAATCCATTAAAATTTCCAACACGGTTGATACTGTTTTACCTTTTGTTAGTGTTGCAATATATTTAATTGCGGTTTCTTGATTATAAATATTTCCAGCATCATGAACACTTGGTATAAATAAATCTATTTTGCTTTGATTTTTTTCAAGGTCTAATAAACAATAACTAATAATTTCTTTATCACTAATTACACCTAAAGCTCTCATTAAAATGAAAAGAGGGACGGGTTTTCTCACGTTTGGAACATTTACAACTATTTGATTATTGGTATATTTTGTTGAAGGTCTAACTATTCTTATTGATAAAGTTCTTACGGGCTTTGATGCATCTTCTGATACAGAACGTATTTCCGCACTATGACTATAAATATCATTATAATCGGATTTTATATATATCATATTGTCTGCAAATTTTTCTTGACTAATTAATACTTTTTCTTTTCCATCAACTATAAAATAGCCACCATTATCATTTTTGCATTCGCCCATATTAAATTTAACTTTAGAATTAAGACTATTTAAAATACATAAATCAGAATTTAACATAATTGGAAATTTTCCAAAATAAATTTTTTCAAAACTACTTACTTCATTTTCTAATATATAATTTTTATTAGAATCTTTTATATTATAAACGACATCAATATCAACATGGAGGGTAGTACCATAACTCATATTTCTTAAACGTGCTTCATTAGGAAACATATAATGTGTTCTATTTTCATCAAAAATGATAGGTTTACCAAAATATAATTTATTTCCATCTTTACCTCCAATATAAATGTCTGCTTGTAATTTATATTCTTTAGTATCTGGGTCTTGATCTTTGAAAATTTTTATGGGATTTTTTTCTTTAAAAATATTAAAAATTTTATTATTAAAAAAATCATTATATGAGTCTAGATGATGTTTTACTAAAATATTTGGATTATCCTGAAAATATTTATCAATAATGTTCCATATTATTGTGTCATTTTCTTTAGAATCCATTACTTAATATATTATATTATATTTATAGTATAAATTTAATATAATATTAACCTTAAAATAATAATAAAAAAAATGATATTTATTAGAGTTAATAAACAGCAACATTACCTGAATAAGTAATAATTATTAATCCTAAAATAATGAATAACAAAATAATTGGTAATAAAACTAAAAACCATGAAATTTCTTTATATCCTGCTTTACATAAACAGTTTAATATAAATGTCCAGAATAATATATAAAATGCTTTAAATACAAACATAACAAATGTATTTGGTACATAGCATTCATATTGTCCAAGACAATATTTTGTTGTATTTCCAAAATTTTGTATAGCAATTACGATAAATGCTAATACTGATATTAATAAATATACGAATGCAGGACTACATAAATTTTTGAAATCATTAACATATTTTGCACTATATTTTGCCATTTTATATTAAATAAATATTAAAATTATATTTTATTTTTGTAAAATAACAATAAAATATAAAAGATAAAATTATGGATAAGAACCCACTCCTTTAAATAATTCATTTCCGGTATATCCTCCTAATGTATTTTGTAAACCACCACCAATATTTTCTAGTGAATTACTAATATTTCCTGGAATATCTAATGTAGCATTTCCACCTTTCATGTTTTTACAACCATATTGTATTCTTTTATATTTTCTTGTTTTTACTTTATTTTTAAGTTTTGCTAAATTTTTTATTTTTAATCTAATATTATTTCCTGTTTTTTTTTGTTTTCTTTTTCTTCGTCTAGTAGAAGATTTTCGAGGCATTATTATAATATAATAATAAAAAATATTATAATAAATTTTTGAAATATAAATTTTTGAAATATAAATTATAAAATTTTTTTATTCAATATCTACGTGTGTTAGCAGATGGCGTCTACAACAATATTTGGTTAATTTTAATTCATCCATAACTTCTCCTTCTGGTGTTTTATCAATAAAATCTGTTGTTAAATATAATACTTTTTCTGTATCCATAGATTTACTAATTTTACGTTTTTGGACTTCTTTTAAATAATAACGATATTTATTTCCTAAAACTTTTCCACAAGTAAAACATTTAACTGGAATAATCATACTTTATATTAAATATATTAAATATAATATTTTTAATATATTTAATAATCAATTTTTAATTAATAATTTAATTTAATTTAGAATATCTATTTTTTGTTTTCTTCTTTTTCTTCTTCCATTAGTCCTACATTGCCTTCTACAAATTTTTCCATTCCATTAGTCATTCCTTCATGAATGGCAACTCTATTTAATGAGCGTAAACCACCTGTTTCATTCATATTAATATTAAAATAACTTACTACCATCATACTAACTATTACTAAAGCTAATACTATTCCTAAAATTGGTAAAAATTCTTTTAAAGTATTTGCCGCCATTTAATTTATAACATAACTAAATAAAAAATTAAACGAGTTATTTTTTAATTATTTTGATATATATCTATTTTTAAATTTAAAAGTTTTTCTTTTATTTATACTTAATGATCTTACTTTTTTACTAGATACTGATTTATACTTTTTTGAAGAAATATATTCTAAATTAGGAAATTTAATTAAACTTTCAAATCTATTTAAATTGTCATTAATTTTTTTTATTTCATTATTTATATTTTTTTCTATTTGTTTATGAATAATTATTCTATAATTTTTAGCATTATTTTGGTTTTTAATAAATTCATTATATGATAACTTGGTTTCATTAATTATTTCATAAATTTCTTTTATAACATCTTCATGATCATCCTCAAATTTTAAATCATCAACTTCAATATCAACTATAAACTCAAGTAATCTTTCTCTAAAATATGCAAAATTATTATTTGATTTTATTAATTCTCCTAAAATATTTTTTGAAAACATATCTAAAATAAGTTCTATTTTTTCAGGTTTATATATTATTGCTCTATCTATTGATAATTTTTTTGCTAAAAAAATATTATCTATATCATATTCATTATTTACATTTTTTATACCATAAATAACATTATATTTAAAATCATCAAAATATTCTGTTAGTATATTATTTATTTTTTTATTATTTTTATCTTTTTCTTCTAATTTTGTTTTTTCTCTTAAAATAATTTCATATATATCTTGAGGAACTTTTTTAAGAAGTGGATTTAATTCATCATATAATTCAATTAAAATATTATATTTAACTTTTTTTGCAATTAAACGTCTTATAATATTTGCTTTAGTATTAGATCTAGATCTAGATTTTTTTGTATTATTTTTTTCTAATATTTTTTCAAGTTTTAAAAGAGTATTATGACTAAGTGATACTAAATCTTGTATATTTATTTCTTCATTTTTTTTTTTATATATGTTTTTTTATTATCTAGTAATTTTTTGAGAGACATATTAACTATTAACTATTAACTATTAATATAAAACTATATTAATAATTTATGAAATTTCCATTAATTCATAACCACTACTACATTTTGTAACTCTATATTCACTATTAGATTCATGAATTTTTAAATGACATTCTTCACATATATTTATTAAATTTGCTTTATGATTTTTTCTAAATTCATTATTAATTATTCCTTTAGCATTTGCATTTTTTTGAAACTGCAAATGGTGAGTCTCGCTACTATCATTTAATTTACAAATTTCACATAAATCACGAATTTTTTTACTGTTATAACGTGATTTTTTTGTTTCCAATAGTTTTGGTTGATTTTTAACATATTTATTTCTAATTGCATATGCATTTTCTATAAAATCATTTGGCAAATCTAACGATTTACATACTTCCAATCCATACATTGATTCACCATGACCGGGTTTTAATTTTCTATCATAAATTAAAGTATTTTTTGCACGATCAAATATTACTGACATATGATATGTCTTAACTTTGTCTAGTTCTTTTATTTCATCGTATTCTAAAATTTCGTGAAAATGTGTTGCAAATAAAAATGTACTTTCTAAACTATGTAATTTTTGTAAGCTAGCAGTAAAAATACTTAATGCAGAACTTGATTCTGTTCCACTACATAATTCATCTCCCAAAATAATACTATTAGATGTTGCATTTTTTAAAATAGTCCGTAATTCACTCATTTCTACAGCAAAAGTTGAGAGACCCTTAAAAATATTATCATTGCCTAAAATACGTGTAAATAAATAATTGTATGGATAATAAACAAATTCACTAGATGGAACATACATACCAGCTTGAGCCATAATAATAGCAATACCAATTGATTTAATAAATGATGTTTTACCTACAGCATTTGTTCCATAAAGCAACATTCCATTAGAACTTTCACCAATAGAGAGGTCATTTGTTACATATAATTCTTTATTATTAATATGTTCAATTAAACAATGACGCATTTTTTCAAAACGCACATATGATTTTGGAGTTTCTAATTGTCCATAGTCATTATCAAAAATAGTTGGTTTAGTATAATTATATTTAGATGCATTATATGCTTTGACATGAGAGACATCAATTAATGAAATAAAACGAGAAATAATTGAGAGATAATTGTTTTCTAAATCAAATTTACTGAAATCTTCAATAATTTTATTATAATTTAAAGTAATTGCATTAATTAGTAGTTCTCTTGAATTATGGATATTATGTGCAATATTATTAAAAAAATTAGATTCAATACTCATATTTGCTTGATTAGAACCATGTGGTTTGAACCCAATACTTGTTAAATCAATCGTTAATTGCTCGTCTGTTCCACTATAACTGGAGTTATAAGTAATAATATAATCTTTTCCATTTGCTTTAATAATTTTATCTAAAATTTCTTTTAAAATTACTGAACGTCGTTTTGTAATTAATAGCATTGGATCGCTTTTACTTGTTTCGTGAATTTTAACATAATTACTAGATTCATCATTCATTTCTTCTTCATTCGTTTTTTCTACATTGCTTTCTGCATTGCTTTCTTCTTTATTCATTTCTTCTGTTTTTTGAGAGATAACTGGTTTTTTTATATTTTTTGAGAGACTTTTTGGCTTCGGGTTTTTATTTTTTGGTCTCTCAAAATCACCAACAAGTCCTGATAAAAATTGAGAGATTGCAATAAATTGTTGCTTTGAATCAATACTATTTTTAAATGATTTATTCAAATCTTTATTCACTTTTTTATTAATAAAGTTTAATTTACTCAATTCATAATTATGTATTTTTTCCATTACGATATTAGATGTCTTATCTAAATTGAACTTTTCTTCAATAAATTCATTTAATGCATTACAAATTTTAGAAATATCAATATCAAAATCAAAATAGCTTTTTATAAATGTTAAAAATGGTTTATTTTCTTTTTTTGTAGAAATTTTTATAAATAAATTTTTAATATTTGAGAGATTAGTATATAATGAAAAAATATCTTTCGGATTAATACATTTAATAATTAATTTACGTGCTATTTTTTCAATATCTCTCACATTTTGCAATTCGATTCTAATAGTTTCATAAAATTTTGTTTTTAATAAATCTTCAATATTAGCATAACTTTTATTTAAAATTTCTACATCACAAATAGGATGTAATAATTCATAATTAAATTTTCTTTTTCCACCATTCGTAACACAATTATTTAATAAATTAGCAACACACGAAAGCTTATTATTATTACGACTATCACTAATCATATTCAATTGTTTTAGCGAATGATTTGCTAAAATCAGCTTATTACTATGATTTTCAAATACAGGATAATCAATATCCTTGATTAAAGAAGGATTATGTTTATACATAAAATCCAATAAAAAACATAAACTTTGGTTTGCAAAATTAAAATCTCTAAATTCACTTTTTTCCAAATAAGAACCAATACCATAAGTTCTATCAATAATTGATTCTTGTATTGTTTGTTTTTCAATTGAATATGCATTTTTTACAAATTCACTCATTAATCCATCTTTTTTCTCCAAATATACTTTATGTATTTTATTTGCATAAATATTCGTATAATTAATTAATACATCAATAAATTTACCACCATAATCACTGACATTATTTGTAATAATAATTGCTTCAGACGGATTATAAATAGAAAAGTATTTATCTAGTTCATCATAAATTGTTGGACTATCAATATATTGAACATTATATTCATAATTAATTATTTTTCCTGTTAAAATATCAACAATACTTAAACCAATATAAAGAATTTCACTATTTTTATTTACTAAAGATTTTGTTTTATGAACCCATAAACATATTGTATTATTACTTAAACCCGCATCATAATTATTTTCATCAAAATCATCATAAGAATCATTAGAATTAAAATATGTTCCAGGAGAATAAATATGCATCAAGCTTCGTGTAGTATTTTTTCCCTGAATGTCTTGAACATATACAGGAACGGTGTAACCATGACTTAATAATTTTTTAACATACTTATCTAAATGTGCAATACCAAATCCAGACATAAAAACATCATATTGTCCAACACAAGTATTTTTTGAAGCAATAACCATATCATTAATTCTGGCAAATTCTTTTAATAATGCACCTTTATAACTGCCGTCTGGATATAAAATACCATAAACTTCAAAGAAACTTCCAACTTGAATTAAAACAATGGTTTTTGGTCCATGTGATGCCATAAATTTTTTAGTATTTTCAAAATACTCATCTAATAAGGTCATAATATAATTATTTATTACAATATATATAAATAATTATATTTTTAAATTATATTTTAAAAGTTTTTTTTCTTTTTCTTCTTTTTCCTCTTTTACCTTTTGCAGAAGTTCTATTTCTTTGTAATTCTCTTAGTCTGTTTTCTGCTTCTTGTACTGGTTGCTTTATTGCTTTTAAATTTTCCATATATACTGTTAGTTCTTCTATTCGTTTGACCATTTTTGCTTTTTCTTGTGGTGTTATTGTTTCTGCTGATTTTGCTAATTCTTTAATAGATTTTTTTCTTGCACTAGATTTTTTTCTTGCACTAGATTGTGCTATTTTATCTGCTGCTTTTTGTAATTCGTCAAATTCATTATTAACTTCTTCTTGTTGTAAATTTAAATCTTCTAAAGTTAAAACTACATCGTTTTCTATTTGAGGCCGTGATGACCCACATCCTTTTCCTTTCTTTTTAACTTTTCTTTTTTTCTTTTTTTTAGTATCTGAAGGCATATTTATATATTATATATATAATATATAATATAAAATATAATATATAAATATTTATCTTTTAGGTCTTCCACCACCACTTCCACGAACTCTAACATAAATAGGACTATTTTTTAAATTATTATCTGCACCTTTATTAAATTGTAATTTATCATCCGCATTTTTCAATTTACTAGTACCAGAACCAATTGCAGTTAATCTAAGTCTTTGTATTCTTAAATCGCCACTTTGATTGGCTAAAGGTTTTGCATAGCTAATACTTGTTTCTTTCCCTTTTATTGAACTATAATCTCTATTTTCTAACGAAGATAAATGCGAATTATAAGTTTTATTAGAAAAAGCACGTCTTCCAATACTAAACATTGAACTTCTGTCAGTAGAACCACCAGTAACTGGTGGCATAGTTTTTGTAATATTCGTATTCATTATTAATAATATATATTATTTTATATTATTAATAAAAATTAATAAAAATTATTAATTAAAGTCCTAATTTCATACCCATTGTTGCACCGCGTCTATTAACGCGTCTCGGAGGTGGAGACGGGGGTCTGTATGCTGTTTTTAAAGATAAATTTTCTAAATCATTTGATAATAATGGATTAAATATTTCACTTATTTCTAAATCTATAGATTCTTTTTTAGCTTCTTTAACGACTACATTAGGAACAGGTTCTTCAACGACTACAATAGGAACAGGTTCTTCAACGACTACATTAGGGACAGGTTCTTCAACGACTACATTAGGAAGAGGTTCTTCAACGACTACATTAG
>TARA_B110001450_G_C17667844_1_pt1 | contig 12069 bp, 9 predicted proteins | sample TARA_B110001450 | Tara Oceans TARA_B110001450 (sample SAMEA4396538) | marine metagenome | biome: Polar Biome; feature: [SRF] surface water layer (ENVO:00010504); material: water (ENVO:00002006), including particulate matter (ENVO:01000060) such as... | depth 5 m | reverse complement strand
GCACTGACCAAAGTTCAGACAACGATGACACCGACGATGAAGGCGAATATGAGGGTTACCACAGGAGCAGAGCACCAAGCCAAGCTGAAAAAGACGCTGAAAGAGCACGTGCTGCTGAGGAAAGAGCACGTGCTGCTGAGGAAATAAAACTTAATGACACGTTCTATCCTATTGTCATGGGTGACATACTTACGAAATACCAGGCCTCGAAAAAAAAATCAGATTTATTAAAAAAGGAAAAAAGGCCGGTAAAGGAATTAAAGGTGGAAAAGGAATTAAGAGATAATTTAAGAGATAAATATAAGGAGTTCGAACGTAAATTAGAGGATGGCATACGTGAAAAGATTATCGCCTCATTGATAGAAACCAAAAAATCAAAAAAAATTACACAGACAAACAAAGAACTAATGATGACTAGCCCAGATGAAACGACTAAAGAAATCTTAAAGAGACAAAACATAGAGCAAATGAATCACAGAACAAAATTAAAGAAAGACAGAAATGATTTAAGAAAAGAAAATGTTTCAAGAAAAGAAAATGATTTAAGAAAGATAATGATGATTTGATGGTTGGTCAACGAAATATCAAAAACTAATTAAAAAATGATTTTATATCCATGTTTTTCTGTTGTTTATTTTTCTGTTGTGTTATGGTTGTCTCTCTGTTTCTCTTGTGTGTAGTGCGAGCCGTCCGTTGTACAAATGCGTTCATCATTGGGTTTGCGGCTGTCTGTGTCTGTTGTACCGTTGACACTTGGAAAATGTCATCAGAATTGTCCATGACCATTTCAAAGATTCGCTGAAGTGGTTTTTGTAGTTGGTTCGAAAGGTACCACCGCGAATCGACGGAGGCTCGGCCTTCACGGACATCTTCCGGAGTGATTGCCCTTTGAAATGTTTTTTCACCTTTGTACCCTGGTCTAATCAAATAGTCGATTCTGTCTCCTGGTTTTGGTGCAATGTGTGCTGGTTGGGTAGCAATTAATCTTTTTGCCAGTTCAGTGTGTGGTGAGGGATTTTTGTAGTCTTCCGGTTTCCGAGTCAGCTGTTTGGACATGGTTAAATCTTCTATCGGAATCTCATTCTGCAGTAATTTGACTACAATTTCCCGAGCATAGTCGATAGCACCTTGGATATCGTTGTCTTTGCAGAGCTTCACTAATATTATTTTTTGTGTTTTGCTGACAATTGGTGCAAAATCCCGTCGTACACATTCAAATCCTTTGACATCTAGCTTTGGCATGAGTCCGGGCTCAAATTTATGCCCAGCATATCGTTTTTTTCCTTTGAGAAGGAGTGGATAATAGAATTTCTCATACTCTAAATCATTTGGTGGTAAAAATGCTTTTGTGCAGTACTTGCCCATTTCAATGCCTATTTTATCGACTTTGACAATGAGTTCTTCTTGTGAGCAATTCGTGTCACACATAGAGGCCGGAATCTCGGCAAATACTGAGTCAGTATCACCGTAAACGATTTGTAGACCATGGTCCTTGTATTTGTCTTCGCACATCCATTTGGTATGATTGGCCATGCCCCTTCCAACGCGGGTGACGGAAGATGCAATACGTTTTTCGCTCAGATATCCCATGCCAGCCCCTGTAAAGCCATAGACTGAATTGGCACACACTTTTAGAGCCAGCTGTCGACCGTCGAGGACAGCATAGTCCATGGATTTTTCAGCGTATTGCTTCCTTAGTTTTTTGACCCGTTTCCGTTCGTTAAGCAATTGTTCCAAAATCTCCGGCAGAATGCCGACTCTTTTTTTGGTAGTGACAAAACACACATCGGTTTTCTGCAATTTGTATTCGAACCGACCACCTTCGGGGTAGTCAAACGAGCGCACTGGGCGGACTTCTGGATATTGATTGTTTGACACATCTTTGACCAAATGTGTTTCTGGTGTCCATCGAAGCTGTTGTCGTTGTGCTTCGCTGTACGACGGGATGAGTGTCGAAAAGCACATGTTATAGGCTCTCATAATAGAAGGATATAAGGATGCAAAATCCAAAGTCACTACAGGCTGCTGGTAGTATCCAGGCTTGGGCGTGATGACAACCGCACCTTCGAAGCCGCCCTCAACTGGTTTTTTTTTGAACTCATCCGGTAGAAACCAACGATGATGAGTGGCGTCTGTACGACATCGAGTTTTGACCTGCCGCAACATCAACAGTAGTGTGCGAATCTGCTGACCTCTGTGTAAAATACTCGTCAACGGCACGCCAGTGACTTGTGCCATCTGAACAGCATTCACCAACTTGCAGCGTTTGATAATAAGCTGACAAGGTAACCATGCATCTTTTACACAGTACTGGGCCAAAAAGACCCGACCTTCTGGTGTCTGTTGGTATTTGGGAATATCTTCGTAGGCAATCTGAATTTTCTTGGTACCGAGTAATTCTTCACAGACATTGTCCAGTTTATAAGACCGTAGCTTATGGTCGTTCATCACTACACGGTACAAATCCATCCAATCTCGACCTTCTATCCATGCTTCCCACGATTCTTGTCCGCCGCGTTGTTTCGAGTGGGTGTACCGTTTCTTCAGGGTGGATGGTCTATCAACACGAGAAAAGGTACGGACCGAAGAGCAGCGTTCACAATAGGGTCCGTCATGGCGCGGACACAAAGCTTCTATGCGTTGAAGCAGATAGACATTATCAAAATTGAGGACGTTGTATCCTGTAATGACATCCGGGTCATATTCGCGAATAAATTCAGCAAATCCCTGCAACATTTCAAATTCATTGGTATATGAATGTACTGTGGTAATTGAGGGGTCATAGCTATCGGTTTGCATTTCGGCAGACAATATCGGCAATTGCGAACACTGCCCCTGTCCCTTCAATTCAAACATAAAGACAGTTTGTATCATTTTCATATCCAACATGTTGAACGAAGTGACACCAATTGTAGTGATGCAGTCTCTGGTGGGGTTTGGAAATTCACATTCTTTAGTGAGAGGGTTGATATAGGGCATTGCTTCAATGTCATAGGAACTCACTCGGAAAGGCGCCATGGGAATGGGAGGGTCAGCACATGGCATGACGTCGGTTGGAGAACAAGCGTACTCCACCTTGCATGACGTTTTGCTCAACGCTATTTGCCGGGATTGTGGCGTTATAACATTCATCCAGGAACATGCTGGCAATTGATGGTCAACCATCCAGACAATTTCTGGCTGAAACATGGTTTCGTATAGTTCCATATCACTCAAGTTTAAGCGGCTGGGTAGTCTGGGAAGTGGATGCTTGTCAACATGTTGCTGCATCTGAAAACGAAATATACGAATTCTTTTGTACACAGCATCGGTGTCCTTCAGTATGTTGAGCAGGGCACGCCAGACATCATAACGTCTCACAGTGAATTTCCACACCGTCGGTGGGGCAACATCTCTGACATGGCGAATGTTATAGCCACTGCACTGACTCCATCGGATATCACCAGCGCCAATTTCAGCAGTTTTCCAACACCATTGCCAATAACTCAAAATCTCTGCTCCGGGCTTATCGCAGTCATTCTCTTTCTTGTAGCGTTTACAAGCACTATTTGAACGCTGCATAGAGGTAACCCATTGTACCCATTCCAAAACGACTTGTTGATTGACTGAACAGGTTGCAAAACCATACGCCTCAACCCCAAGTACACGAACAGCAGTGGAGGTACCATCGGCTTGGCGACCATACAACATAACATCGATTGTGTTGTTGTCACCTCGGTGTCGTGCAGTACCAATGTGCTGAAACGTGAGAACCATTTTCATACAAATTATAGAATACTTTATAGGTAAAACCACTTATGATTAGAATAATATTTGTATCTGATTCATTGTTAAACTTTTTGTATTTGCTCGTGCACGTGGTGTTGTGGGAACACCGAAAGGTCGTGAGCTTGTTTTTTTGCTGCTCAACTGGTTGAATTTGTACATACATTAATCCAGTTTTTGTCTTTCAAACTCTACTAGACTAGGACTCGGAACAATGTCGGAACTGTGGCCACTGTGCTTGTTGGCACATGCCGCAGTCCCAGCCTATCAATGGGAACGTGTCTTGCCACATGTACCACCCCTTCCTTATTGTGAAACTGTTGCTAAACTTCCGGTATAAATTCTGAATTGCCATCGATTCTCCCCACTTTTTTGGCCTTCCGGAACCAAATTTTCTTCGACAGTTTGGCTTTAGCCATGGTAAAATAGTCCGAATGTCCTCGATTTGTTATCCGACCAAAACGGGTAGTGGATTTAGTCACTATATACACCCACTATAGTGGAATAGGTAGGTAGTGGGTTACCATATCGGTTCTCTTTATTCGTCATCTTGATATACATAATTATTTAGGACTCCTATGTGTTTGGCTTCTACTCTATTTTGATGCTTTTGTGTTTTCGATTGCGCAAAATTTCCGTTGGGAACGCCTCTAGTTTTAAGTTTAATATACCAATTTCCATCTTTAATCCACTTTCCACCCTCTGGGGACTTACTGTTTTTCTTTGTAATTTCGTAAACATCAGCCTCCTCAATAGCCTCATCAGCCTCCTCAATAGCCTCATCAGTTAGTTGTAGTACATTTTTTTTATTTTTTTTGCCCACCGAAGGCCTGCGTCGGCGGCGATCGGACTCGCCGCCATCACCGTCAGAACGGTCAGACTCGACATCAGAACGGTCAGACTTACCACCCGAACGGCCAGACTTGGGTTGCTGACTTGAGTGAGTGTTTTGTGACCCCCCCAAAGTTTTTTGTGACTTCCGAAAAATTAGTGTAAGTACATAAAGAGCAGAAACTGCGATACCTGTCATGAAAACAACACTTGTAGTGGCCATCGTTATCCCTACCATGTACGCCATATCTTTTATCGTGTCTGTGTAAAGTTGTTCCAACCATGCTTTCGTCTTCGCCCACTGGTTATTCTTGCTTGTTAATTGGTATTTTTTTAAAATTTTATCGGTATCATCATTAAACACTTTGCGCAAAGCTGATGCTTTGTTATACAGTGCCTTTATCACGTCATTCTTACCATCACTGATGTCACGTTCCAATTGAGACAATAGGCTGATATCCGAGATGGGATTTATTTTTTCTAAAAGTTGTTGCAAGAGTCCACGGGAAGCTTCAATTGTTTGGTCTTTGTCGTTGATATTTGCTTTTTCTTCAGCTCCCGTGCCACCTTCTTTTATGGTTTCAACTGTTTCAGCACCGTTTGCAGATAACCACAATGCTGCAAGATCATGGACTTTTTGTTTAGTCGAATCTTTGGAGCGTACAATCAAGATCAGTTGCCTTTCTGCTATTAACTTGACTGTCGACAGAAACTTAGTCAAGTCGTCTTCGGGTGCCAAAGGTTTGGCTGCATTCCACCCGCCCGGGGATTGTTGTAGTCGATGAAGACAAACATCAAGCGCAATGTTTTGTTCTTCTTGACTTGCCCCTGTATGTACTACAATTGAGGCCATCTCTTTTTTTACGATTGCTCTGAGTTTGTCAGTCACTGCACCTTTGCGGTACTCTTCTAAAAATTCCACATTGGTTTTCAATGTGTCTGCAAGGGTCAACGCAATGATCAGTCGTCGAATATCTCCGGGTGTTTTTGCGTTTATGAACTCAGTCAATGCTTTGTTCGATTTATCCAATTTTTGTTTGTGGAATAGTTCTTGGTCTGCGCGATTTTCAACATCGTACATCTGTGGTGGGATTAACCTTTTCAAGGACGAGGACATTTCTTCCTTGAGTTGGTCTCTCATGATAGATACAACGGTTTCGTAGTCGTTGTTCACCGATGCCTTGGTTTTTTTTCTTGTTTTTTTCTTCTTTTTTTTCTTCTTCTTTTTTTTCTTAACTGAGTCGTCATCATTGTCAACCAACGTTTTGTCATGACTCTTAACCAACTCTGTCCAGTTAAGGCCATCCGCATGCCATTTTTCTGGAGCCTGTCTTTGCATATCTCCTTGCACGGCCGCAAAGATAGCAGCGACAGCGAGCGCAAACAACCCTAGCACACCGAAGCGCGCCTCTGCCGCCACCAAGTCGTGCGGTGTTGCGGCGGCTGTGTCGTTCCACCCACGCGACAACGCCAATGCTTTGGCCTTGGTGTCTTTGCCAACACCCTGCAGGGCGTCCAACCACCTCTCAAAGGCGACCCCAGGCTCAGAAGGCATGTGGTGTTCTGTAACCCATCGCAACAGCTTTGCTTTGTCCGTCTGTTTCAAAGTAGAAGGCGATACGAAATATTTATACGACATTAATTTTTACAAAGAGAGTCTCCACTTATATAGTACCATATCGGTTCTCTAATAAAACACATCTCTAATTTTGTTGTGTATTTGTTGTGTATATGTCTTGTCGATATTGATGTTGTAGCACACGTTGTTGTAGTTTTCCAACATATAAAGGTCTACCAACAAAGGAAAGCCATGGTGGTAGAACAAGACATTGTCGACTATTTCCTACAAACAAGTAAAGGGATCAAAGCCACCGCCGGGTACTTTGGTCTGTCTCGTAGTTATGTCGGTGCTTTGGTAAGTCGAGGTCTAAAAACCAAGAGGATATTCATGTCCAGGCACAGATTGATATTTATGTTTACCCGAGAATTGACACAATGCTAATAATATCAAACACAGCACTGAGGTACTGACCAGAATAATCATAATAAAGACAGTGTCGGTCCATGTAGGTCCTGGTACAATAGGCGCAGACCATGGGTCGCAGAACCAGCGGCCCTTTTCTGTTGTAGTAAAATTTCGGGGACAAGGATAACTGTTCGATTCCCAACCGTCGTCCGAATAGTAGGCATGTTGTGCTGCAGCACATAGGTGTTTTGCACCCGTGTGACCAAGTGCACATGGCCAGTAGTGCGTCAGTTTGGTATGACCGTTGTCCGACTTTCCGTTTTCAGCTATCCAGTGCTTGGAATTGGTGGCAAAAGAGACCTGGGCTTCCTTGTTTGCGGTTGCGACTGTATGCTGTTCACGCCACTCGCCTTCGTTGTCAAAACGGTATACTTTATTGTTTGCTGGGTCAGCAACAATGACATTACTACCAACAACACCAATATTTTTACCAATGTAGTTGTTTTGAAACTCTGGAGCAGCGACATACGTTCCTGTTTTTCCATCTAAATAAGTCATGTCCGATGATGTCAGATAGTCCAACGGATTGCCGCGAATATCATCAATCGAAATACCACCGGATTCTTGGCAATTCGACAATCCATCGTCCCCTGATGTCTGACAAGTATAGAGAATGATAAACGGGTTGCTTGTATCAAAGTACAGTGGATAGACTGAAATAGCCAGTGTGTGACTGGAAGCAGCCATTTCTCGTCCAAAAGCCTGATATGTAGCTATTTCAAGCGGTAGTTTCAAGGGTGTAAAGACACTGGGTTGCCACCATGCCAGTTGTTTGTTATCATATGGCCATAGGACATTATCCCATACATAGACACGGCCATAGTTGGCCCCGTCGTTGTCTTCCATGAATCTGTTGGTATTCCCCGGTGCTGAAATGTAGAGTGCGGACCCCAATTTATTGAGTTCACCGGTGAGTGTAACGGCATACCCAAATTGTTGAAACACTTCGCGTTTTTCGTCATAGACTTTTTGTTCCATCCTGCCGAGAGTTTTGTACCATGGTACTTCTAGTGGTAGGCATAATTTCTGTACTTTGACAACATCGCTGTTATCAAGCACCTTACTGGTTGACCATTTTGCTTTCCAGTCTACAGTGGAATAAGCTGGGATTTGTGCTGAAGCCCATGGAGATTTGAGTTTACCATAGTAATTTTTAAAATTGTCGATGCCCGAGACACATCCCTCCTCTTCTGGATAGCAACTCATTTCATAGATTGACCTACAAGAATGAAGTTCATTACCTTCAAAAACAAAAGCATAACCCATTGACCCACCATTGCCTTGAATGTCTGTGGGGGTCCCAGGTGCTCCAACCACCCATGTTTGGCCTTGTATATCTAACGAGAATCCGAAACGGTCCACAGCATTGGAAATGGGAATCCTTCTAACATTGTCAAGACCTGTTGCATTGTAGGTTTGACTGAACACATTGTTCTGAATGTCCTCTGGTATGATGTAGGTAATATTGTTGGTATCTGGTCTCCACAATGCAACTCTGTTGTCAGTGGGAAATCCAAAGACAACTAAATCACAGGCACTGTTGACCACCATAATATTGCTGAAAATGTCAGTATTGAATGTTGTCATTACATTTTCTGATTTTTCCATGTTTGTGACACTGATAAGTTGTGTATTGTCATGTTTCAAAAGTACAGTACCATTTAACCCAGAGTATACTGTACAATTGTCTGACACTGCAATATTGGTAGCTATTTTTTCAATATTAATGTGTTCTTCAAGGTAGGCATTTGTAGAAACAAGGAGTACTAGGATATAAACAAGTTGTAACATTTTAGATAAAAAGGGTGATTATATAGTTACTTTTTTTTGCGCATGATGCTTATCTCAACTTGTGGTTGATTTGAATTTTTTTTTGTCGCAACTACTGTGTTGTGAAAGAGTCCTGGTGTACAGTCTATCTCCATGGTGTTTCCTTGAAATTGAAATATGAAATCACCTTTGCGAAGACCTGTCTTGAAAGCAATGCCTTCTGTCTCGATACTGTCAATGTAGAGTACACCTTGTTGTGTATCCCCGACTTGAAGTCCCCATGTATTGTGTGTGGGTAGATGGAATTTGACTGGTTGACAATTGGTAAAGAGTGCCATGCGTGCATGTTCGAGTGCTGCAGAAGTGGGTGTAAATTTCAATGTCTCTGCCCCTATCTGTGGTACTGGTGCCAGGCACAGTTCATATTTTTTGAGCATTGCTGCATATTTGAGAATCACTAGCTCTGTGACATCGCGTGTTTTTCTGTATTTGTTGCGGTCAACTTCTAGCTGTGCCTGTTCTTGAATCGCAGGCAATGAGCAAACGGTTTTATAATGAACACGGTGTTCAAATTCCAACACTGCACAGTAAAAGCAGGCGGCCGCCAAAGCTGCACCCCCATGTGGTAATTTCCGAGCATTGTCTGAATTTTTACCGTCATGAATATGATGATAAAATTTTTTCAATTTGGCTTTGGCTGACCGTACCAGGGCATCAATTGCGGAAAAATTCCAAAACTGTGCTATGCCGTCAATTTTTTTACGAATGCGCCAATAATTTCTCAAATGTGATGTCGGCCGTTGGCTAGCAATTTCGTACCGCCGGCCATTTTTGGTCAGAATTGTATCGTTATGGTCCATACCAGGAGTACATTCCCAATTGGCCTTGTTGGCTTTTCCTGAATCGTTCAAATACAATGTTCCCATGTGTGATGCTGATGTTTTTTGTACTACACCACAACCACCACAGGTGGCATGGCCACGACTCTGACTTTCCACAAATTGCCAAGAACTGCGTTTACAATTGCTGCAGAAACGGGTTGGATACATCTCAACAATGATTGCGTCTTTTGGCGACTCTTGCAGCATTTCATGCAGCTGGATCATCGTCGTATTTCTCTTAATATTTTTTTCCCCGATTTTTATAATATAACCCGAACCAGCTTTGGTGTCTTTTTTGTGGACATTAGAAGACTTTAAAGCGTCGGAACTGAAGCGCTTTTCAATTGTGGGCACAATGACGCCATTTCTAGAGTAAAAGGCATGCACAGTTTCTTCAATATAAATTCGGTCTGACATGTTTCTTCGGTCTGACATGTTTATTATAATAGATGAGATGTTAATACAGAATTTACTTATTCGTACTCTATTCTATTTTTCTCCGCTGACAATTAAATAGCGAACATGTGTTCTTTTTATGTCCGTGCAGGAGTGTTGTTGCAATATGACCAAAAGACGCCGGTCAGAGAGCCATGACCCATTCGGAGTTGATATTGGCAAACATTTGATGACTGTCAAGCAGGAGTTCGCTGTTGGCACCAAATCACACCATTTGCAAAACTATATTGAATCTTTTCAACAGGGATTACCTGTATTTCAACATTCTCGCGATATACTGTCAATTGAGAACATCGTTGGTATTTTTGCCACACTTACAGGAAAAAAGGAGCGGGTGCCTGTGGCAGCTTTGCATACAAATCATACTGTCTCGCTCTACGCTATGGCGCACCGTATCAAAGCAGCACTCCACACGCTCTCCACTGTTGTACTACAAGACGACAAGTCCAACACCTTCAAGACAGTCATGATTCGAAATTCAAGACAGCACCGAAGTCATCCAGAGGTGGTCCTGGGTGCTGTTCATCAAGGCCAACCAGTGGTACTCAAATCAACAATAGAACCACAGAAGCAGCTCCAGTATATACTAGAAGCTGTCATCCACTACTATATTGCCGCGAAATGTCCACAATTTTTCCCAAAGCTGCATTTTATTGGCTTCACACAGGATGACAGCCTAGTACTGTGCTCGGAGCAGTTGTCGTCCGTATCCGTCACCTCATTCATGCGACGTCGTGAGTTAACTGACCACGACGTCTGGAAAATGCTCAGGGATGTCTGTCAAGCATTGGTCGAAATACAACAGAAAATCAAGTTTACTCATCGCGATTGTCACATCTCCAATGTGTACTATGGAGACTCTGTACAATTTATTGATTTTGATTGGTCCTGTTTGCAGCAACGTGGTCGCAAGATTTCAGTGCCACAGTACTTGTACGATACAACACGCACTCAGTACTGTCACAACAAGTCTGTGGATTGTTGCGTTTTCCTACGGACTTTGGGACCTGCTGCAAATAAATTCACAGTCTTTATGAACAAGGTCTACACACCACTCATGCTCAGATATCAAGAACAAAGTAAACAATTCATGAGAAAGGAATCCATCCATGACTCGGCTGCATTGCAGCTCTACAAAATGTCTACATGCAACAAGACTATGCGCGGACATTACTCACACAGTCATGGATTGAATCGACACCCACTGGTTTTTGAATACATGATGGGAACTTACGAATGGTCATCCATGACACCACAAGCTATACTACATTTTTTAGAATTACACAAAGTCTAATTGATTTTTTGGTACTATTTTTGTCCTTGTATATTTATCTACATTCCATCCCAACACCAGACAAAACAATGAAAATAGCCAAAACACCTGCATGAATAAACATATTTTCTTTAACTCTACCTCTTCCTCCATCATTAACACTGGTACTGATGCCAATGCAATAACAGCAAACAACAATGCCAACAAATGAAATACAATTCTTGGCTTCATTTACGATTAAATGTCTGTTCCATACATCCTTTTCGAATTAAGCCCTATCTAAGGACATTTTATGCTGTTTCCAAAGTCTAGCCAATTGTCCTGACTTTTTCCCATTTTTTGGTTTTTTCTTTTCGGGGACATGTTTTATTGTGACCCAACGACCATCGGTGGTCTCTTTCATCTCCAAATACAATTTCCCTTTCGATAGCACCCTCAGAGACTTCATTAGTGGTCTTGAACACTTCATTAGTGGTCTTGAACCTACTGATGTATTGACGGTTGACATTATGTTTATTTATTTATAGAGGAAAAGAAGAAGACACACATATATCTAAAATATGTGAGTATATTAAGGCCATTCTTTTCCGAAGAATGACTGATTGTTTTCGATTGTGTACAAATGTTGTTACTACTGTATTCTGCTTATCACTGTGCAGCGATTGCATTAACAACTGTCAGTGCAGCCAAGGCCGTAAGAACAAGTACAAACACATTCCACCTCCACCTTTTGCCGTCGAAATGTTAAGACAAGAGACAACAACGGTGAAAGAGCTCAATGATGCTAGCACTAAACTTTCAGCAATCAAGAAAGCTATCAAGGCAGGGACAGGATTCTTTCAAAATGTTGACAATTTGCCACAATTAAAAAAGGAAGAAATTCGTCTTACAGATTTGGTTAATAGATTGGGAAAAAAAATCAATCAGGAAAAAGTCAACAAAAGAATCAACTTTTAATTTTGAGCACTATATAAACATGACAGTCAGAAGAAACGCCGATGACATCTCACAAACCTGTCGAACGTCCAAAGCCCACAACAAAAGAAGAACTCCGTACATGGATTGAA
>TARA_B110001450_G_scaffold256350_2_pt1 | contig 12125 bp, 12 predicted proteins | sample TARA_B110001450 | Tara Oceans TARA_B110001450 (sample SAMEA4396538) | marine metagenome | biome: Polar Biome; feature: [SRF] surface water layer (ENVO:00010504); material: water (ENVO:00002006), including particulate matter (ENVO:01000060) such as... | depth 5 m | reverse complement strand
AAAACAATGAAAACAATGAAAACAATGAAAACAATGAAGATATAATATATAATTCTTGCGAAAAAGTTTTTTATGATAATGGATTTATAGAAAAATATCAGTATATTGATTTACCATACTTTAATAAATATAATAATGACCATTTATGTTTACAAGCATTATGTATATATAATTTATCATCGCCCATATTAGCGTTAGCAGTTCCTATATTATTTTTAATATTGCCATTTTTTATAATAAAATTACAAGGACACGCAATTACGTTAACAAAGTATATCGAATATATTAAAGTATTATTTAGTCAACATATAATTGGTAAATTTTTTTCAGATTTTACCGACGCATCATTAACATCAAAGATCTATTTATTATTTAGTATTGGTTTTTATATTTTTCAGATATATTTAAATATAATTGGTTGCATAAAATATTATAAAAATATTAAACATATACATGACACATTATTTTTAATAAAAGATTATATAACACGATCACTTAGTAAATTTAATAATTTATTAAAATATACAAATAATTTAAACAAATATCAATTATTTAATAAAAATTTGACAGATCATAGTACAGTTTTAAATACCTATTTAAATGATTTGAATTCAATAAGTGAATATAAAATGAATTACAAGAAAATAGTAGAATTGGGTCATCTTATGAAGTGTTTTTATAAATTATATAATAATACAGATTTAATTAATTCAATATATTATTCTTTTGGATTAAATGGTTACATTAAAAATATAATTAATATTCAAAAACAAATTAAATCTAAAAATATTAATTATTGTACTTTTATTACTAACGAATCTAAAGAAAAAACTACTTTCAAAAATTCATATTATGTTGCTTTAAATAAAGATATTAGTGAAAATAAATTAAATATTGTAAAAAATTCATATAAATTAAATAATAATTTAATTATTACTGGCCCAAATGCATCAGGTAAAACAACTTTGTTAAAATCAACATTATTCAATATAATTTTATGTCAACAAATTGGGTGTGGATTTTTTGATAAAGCAGCTGTCAAAATATATGATTTAATTCACTGTTACATAAATATACCAGATACGTCAAATAGAGATAGCTTGTATCAAGCTGAAGCAAGAAGATGTAAAGAAATATTAAATATTATTGAAAATAACAAAGATAAAAATCATTTCTGTGTATTTGATGAATTATATAGCGGAACCAATCCGGATGAAGCGGTAAGTAGTGCATTAAGTTATTTAAGTTATTTAAATAAATATAATAATAATATTAATTATATTTTAACAACTCATTATTATAAATTATGTAAAAAATTGGAAAATCCTATAAATAAAAATTATCATATGAAAATCGAAAATGATATAAGAAATAACGATTTTAAATTTACTTATAAAATTAAAAAAGGTATTAGCAGAGTTAAAGGTGGTCTAAAAGTTTTAAAAGATTTAGACTATCCAGATAATATTATAAAATCAATGGAAAATAATATGAATTTAAAAAAAAAATGATATATTCGTTTAACATTTTAAAAAAAAATGTCTATAAATTTTAATGATTTCGTTATTAAATTTTATAGATACAGGATTTATTATTACTTTAGGACTATTATTATTGGTAAGTGGCGCAATTATGTTATATTGTTATAGAAGATTAAATATATTAGAGAATAGTATTATTGAACACGGAAAAATTCTGCAGTCTTTTATTATGAATTATAATAATCAAATGATGATTAGTTCATTAAATAATAATGCTTCAGATAATGGAAATAATGGATTACAAACACAACAACAACCACAACAACAACCACAATCATATGGAAATAATGAATTAACAGAACATAATGAATTACCAGAACATAATGAAATAAAAAAAATAGATTTAGACAATAAGATAAATGTTTCCGATGATGATTCGGAAGAAGATAGCGAAGACGACGACGAAGACGACCAAGAAGACGAAGACGACCAAGAAGACGAAGACGACGAAGAAAATGATGCAGATGACGATGATAATTCAGAATATTCAGAAAATGAAACAACAAAATTAGTGTTTGAAAATCATAATATATCATTTGATGCTTTTGCTACCAATTCTATGAATAATATTACGGAATTAACTTTTGATAATAGTAATGATGAAATAAACAATGATGAAGAAGATTTTTTAAACAATATTAATATCCCAATTAATATGGAGACTTTAAATGTTTGTTCAAAACTTATCAAATTAAACAATGAAAATTTACATGATATTCAGGATGTATTTGAAAGTTCTGATGAAAAAAAAAATTATTCTAGAATGAGAGTTGATGATCTTAGAACATTAGTAGTAACAAAAAATTTGTCAGATAATGATGTTGTGCAAAAAATGAAAAAAAATGATTTAATTAAATTATTAAACAAATAAATATTTTTATAAAAAATAAAAATTAAAATATTAATTATAGAAATTTTATTATATTATAAAATATATAATATAATGAGCTGGGGAACTTGCTATCAAGGATCAAATAACATTCATTATAACTTTCCACCAATTATGAATGACGGGCGCAATTTTTCATCTTATGAACCAGGAACTGCTATAGATAATATTCTTAAAGATAAATCAAATGTTAAAACAAATTTAGATTATAGACGCTACTTACAAAATAATGCTGATTCAATTATAAAAAATAATCAATTAAATGCATGCGATGAATGTTCTGCATGTCCGCATATAGATAACTCTAATCCTATTTTAAATTCGAACGATAATAATCAATTAAATCAACCATATATTTTTAACTCTATATTATCAAATAATCAACCATACGGATACGAAACAAGTGATTTGAAAAATATATATATATCAAGACAACAATTAGAAGCTAAAATGCATGCGCCAAGAATAAATATAGATACTAATGAAAATAATTAGAAGCAAGAAATTTTATTGAAATAGTAAAAAAATAATATATATATATTATAAATGAATTTTTTAGATAATTTGATGACCCCATTAAATAGAGATCATTGTTCGCTATTTTATTATTTAGGATTAATTAGTTTATTATTTGCCGTAATTGCTTTATTTGGATTAGTAGCTAATTTATTTAATAGAAAGTCTATGAGTAGCGGAGCAGTAACATCGTTAGCTATGTCCGTTTTATCTAATTTAGTAATGTATTATTTTGCAAGAATCCATTATTCAATATGTTTAGCAGCTTTAAACTAAATAATTTATAAATATTTATTATTTAAATAAATATGTATAAATATTTGTATATAAAATATGAATAAAGAAGAACAAATACAATATGAGCGAGATGGTTTCGTTATTTTAAAAAATGTTATTTCAAAATCAGATTGTATAAATTTATTAAAAAAATCGATTAATCCAGTTTTGCGTAAAAATAATATCTATTATACAGGAAAACGTTATAGGAAAAATAAAACAGGTACTGCTTTTTGGGGCAAAAATGGTCACCCAATTCACAAAAAAAATAAACGCTGGCCGGCGTTATTTAATAACAAGAGATTAAATTCTGTTATTGGAGAAATGCATCCTCATTTAAAATGGAAATGGGTTTATGGTGCAGAAGAAGGATTAGGTTGGATTCATATTAGATATCCATATACTAGGAATAAAGAATGGACAGTTCCAAAACATGGTTGGCACTTAGATGGAACCACAGATGATGATAAACCATGGTACAATCAATCTATAACTATATTACCACTTATAAATAGTATTACTCCAAATGGGGGTGGGACAGCAATAATTCCCGGTTCTCATAAACTAATAAATTATTGGATTCATCATTTGCAAAATAGAATTTCTCTTAATGATTATATACAAAAAAATGTTGATATAGAAAATTCGAAAAATAATATTATTGAATCAAATGGTGATCAAGGTGATATTTTAATCATGCATCCACATATGATACATGCACCATCTAATTGTTATAAAAAAAATAAAATTAGAATTACATTTAATTTATCAACGGGATATGGAAACTAATATTAACAAAATTATGATAACTCAATATCCATAAAATATGATAATATAAATGCTAAAAAAAATGGAGCTATAATAAGATCTAGTGAAGAAAATATAGCGATAACAAGTGCTATTAATGCATGTTTAACTGCTACTTTTAATTTATGTTTATTATCATTCTGTTTAATAATTGACAAATCGGTATAAAATATATAATAACTACTAAATAATATCATAATTAAAAAAAACATCAGTCTATTATTTGTAATTAATTTAGTAAATTTTTCTCGCTTTTCCTTACTGGTATAGATTATATATCCAGTACATAACATAAATATACATATATAAAATAACATTGATTTCCTACTGTCTGTTTTTTTTTTATCAGTTTTATTATCTGATTTTTCATTTGCAAAATCTTTTGATATATCTTTATATATTTGCTGTATAATATCCATTATTATATTATAATTAATATAAAAAAATTTAATAATAATATTTAATAATAATGAAAATTCTTAGTTTTGATATTGGGATCAAAAATCTAGCGTATGTTTTATTAGAACACAATAATGACAATAGTAAATGCTTTACTATTTGTAAATGGGATATAATTAATTTGTGTAATATTATCCCAAATTGTTCTAATTGTAAAAAATCGGCTAAATTTACCAAAAATAATATATATTATTGTCGTCAACATACAAAAAATAGCAATTATAAGATTCCCAATAACAATTCTAAAAATTTGACAAAACAAAATTTAAATACTTTACGTGAATTTGCCAATGAAAACGATGTGAGTTTTAATAAAAATGTTAAGAAAACTGAATTATTAAACTTAATAGAAAAAAATATGCAAGACACATATTTAAATAGTGTAGAATCTGTAAACGCCAATAACATAAAATTAGTTGATATTGGTATTAATTTAAAATTAGAATTAAATAAACTATTTTTAGAAATCGATCTCTCGACAATAGATTTAATTTTATTAGAAAATCAAATAAGTCCGATTGCTAATAGAATGAAAACTGTTCAAGGTATGATAATGCAATATTTTATAGACAATAATAATTATAATATTGAATTTATGTCTGCAGCAAATAAACTCAAATTATTTATAGAATCAAAAAAAACAACTTATGTAGAACGAAAAAAATTAGGAATTCATCATACTCGCGAATTACTATATAAAAAAAATATGGAATCTTGGTTGGAATTTTTCAATAATCACGGAAAAAAAGATGATTTAGCAGATTGCTTTTTACAGGGAATATATTATCTTGCAATATTTAACAAATTAGAAATTTAGAATATTTTAATCAGATATTTCCTGTTTTAATGCATCAGAAAAAGCATTCACATATATTCCTACTAGACTATTCATTATACCAAGATTAAGTAATGTTAACGATGAAAATAAAATAAAATAAAGTTGGTTATAATTAATGATTAAAATTGCATCGGTCCACCCAGCACCAAAACAAAATTTAGTAACTGTTATATATGATATACCTATGTTTGCAAATTGTAATGGAAATTGCTGACCCAATACCGAATATAAAATAACAGAATACAGATATATTATATTTCCCCATAATAATAACATAATAAATACCGGTATACTAAAAAAAGTATTAAATAATGCGTTTATCATTAGATATGTTTTTTTTACTTTTTCATTTGACATTGCTATTCTAGAAGTTGTACCAGCAGCAAATAAATGTAATGATCGAATTCCACGAATTTTGGCCCATCCGGAGTTTTGAATTATAAAAGACCAACCCATAATAAAAGCTATTATGTCGATCCAATTATAAAAACGATTAAGTGATTTTATAGTATTTATTCCACCATTTGATAAAACATTAATTATTAATTTGGATGATAAATATGAATGAATCGCTATACTATACCATTGTTCGGGAAAAGATAAAAGTACTAATTCGGGTATAATTATATACAAACAAGAATACCGATAACATTGAGCAGATTCAACATTTTTAAAAAATTGGGCAAATGAAGTTTCTATATATTTCATTTATTTATTTAAAATATGGTATTAGTTTTAAATAGTTCTATTAAATTTATAAAATACAATAAAATACAATAAAATACAATAAAAATAAAATATTATGTTTTAATTTAATTTATAATATTTTATTTGCGTCTTACTTAAAAATTTAACTTCTATTTAAAACATAATATAATAATGGACGTAGTAGAAATTAATCCAGACATTTTAGATATTGGAGAAATAAACATACCTCATTTTAAATTATCAAATGATTCGGATAATGACGCTGATATTGATGAAATGATATCAACTAAACCATCGGTAAATTTTGGTTCGGGCATTGAACTATTAATGAATGAAAAAAGTAAAAATGAAAAAAAAGCAAGTACTAATATAGAAATAGATGATATTACAAGATTAGAAGATGAATTAAATGATTTAACGGATTTAACTAATAATATAAATACTGACAAATCAGTAAATTTGGCTGGAGGAGGAGGCGGAGGAGGAGGTTCAAATAAAAAAACAATATTTGGTTCTTTATTTAATGATGATAAAAGGGACGGGGCAAATGTTAAACCGGTTACAGAGAATTTGGATTCTCAACATCCAAATTTAGGTAAATCAACATCTGATTTGAATGAAGATAAAACATGGGATGGGTTTGGTAAATTTAATAATGTTCCGGTAAATTTAGAAAAAACTCAAAAAGAACCAGAATTAACAAAAGAGGAAGAACTAAGAGAAAAATTCAAGTATTTAAGAAAATTGGAAGAATTAGAGAAAAAAGGAGCTAGCTTAACACAGCGTTACAATATGGATTCAAATCTCCAGGAAATGATGGGTGAATATGAAATGATTATTGCCGAAAAAGAGAGATCAAATTCTGTAAAATTTCAAGGAAAAATGATGATGGCATGTATTACGGGTCTGGAATTTTTAAATAATAAATTTGATCCATTTGATGTTAAATTAGATGGTTGGGGTGAACAAATAAATGAAAATATAGACGAATATGATGATATTTTCGCAGAATTACATGAAAAATATAAATCGAAAGCGAAAATGTCTCCCGAATTGAAACTATTATTTCAATTAGGCGGTTCAGCAATGATGGTTCATATGAGTAATACATTATTTAAATCTTCAATGCCGGGCATGGACGATATTATGAAACAAAATCCTGAATTAATGAAACAATTTACACAAGCAGCTGTAAACACTATGGGACAATCTAATCCTGGTTTTGGTGGATTTATGAATAATATTTTTAATGACGGTAAGGGTGGAGGTAATAGTGGAGGTAATAGTGGTAATAGGGGCAATGGTAGAGGACCAAATACAGTATTTGGTCAAAATGTAAATATGGAAATGCCACCAAATGCCAATATGGGACCACCACCGTCACCTATGGAAACCAAATTACCGGAAAGAAGTCAAAGAACAAGTAATATTCCAAATAGACCAGATTTAATGAGTGCACGCAGTGGTGTCTCGATAGATGAAAATGAAGGACATTCAAATAATGAGCCAAGAATTACAAGACCAGAAATGAGAGGACCTACATCAAAACAAACTGACATAAATAGTTTATTAAGTGGATTGAAAACAAAACAAATAAATGTAAATGAAGCGAGAGAAAATAATGAACTGAGTACAATCAGTATTGAAGATTTAAAAGAATTAACTGGAGCAAAAATAGCAAAATCAAAACGCAAACAAAAAAGTGACAAAAATATAGTAAGTTTGGATATTTAAAATATTATATTATTATTATATTATGTTCAGTTATTTCAAACATCCAAATAACTTGAAAATGTCATATTTTCAACATTTTTTTATATCATTAAAATATTCACGAAAATTGTTTATATGTTCAATAAAATCATTAGTTCACGCATTTATTCCATCTTTATTTACAACAAGCACTACAGCATTAATAATGAAATTAAATAGTGAACTATTAATGTTAAAAAATAATTAAAAAATAATTAAAAAATAATTAATAAATAAGTAATAAATAAGTAATAAATAATTAAAAAATAAGTAATAAATAAGTAATATTAATTATTAATAATATTAATAATTAATAACATGGATAATTTTATGACAAAACAAATCAACGCAGATTATAGCAATTTAAAAACATTTGTAATAAATTTAGACGATTATATAAAAAATTTTAATAAACAAAAACCATTTTTAGATAAAATTGGATTACCAATTGAACGATTTTCAGGAATAAATGCATTGAAAGATGAACACATAGAATATAATAATATAATTACAAAATATGCGAAAAATTTCTCACCAAAAAGTGTTATAGGTTGCTCACTCAGTCATATATTATGTTGTAAACATATTTATAACGAATTTGTAACAAAAAATAGTAAATATGATTATTATTTGATGATGGAAGATGATGTCTTTCCATTGTATGATAAAAATGAATTTTTAAAAGTATTAAATATAAATTTATTTGAAATAACATTATTAGACAAAAACTGGGATATAATACAATTACATAGTGATGCTTTTTTTCCAACATACAAAACGTATATAACACATTATGCAACAGGAAGTACCGCTGCTTATTTAATATCAAATAAGGGAATAAAAAAAATGATAAAAGAAAAGGTTAGAAGTCATCTTGATTTTGAAACCCAAAATTTTATAAGATATAATAAATATCGAGTAAAAAAAAATTTATTTTATACCAATGAAAAAAATAGCTTAAATAGATTTATAAGCAACGATAAATATACTTATTATAATATGTCATTGTATTTAAAAAGCAAACTTTTGCAAAATTTTAAAAATTATATACCTTTACGTGGTGAAAAAGTCTATGCAAATTTTCTAGAATTCAAATTATTGAGATTACCATATATAAATAAAGAATATACTGCAAATGAAATAATAGATTATTTTTTAGGTGCTATTATTTTGAAAAAAATAATAAAAAGAATTAAATATTAAATAAAAAATACTGTTTATTATTATTTATGAGCGAAGAAATATTTAAAATGGACGAAGATTCAGAAAATGTTTATAGTATAGTTTGCGATAAAGGAGATATGTTATTAGAATCAACGTTAATTAATAATAATAAAGCTTTTAGACTTAATTTTATTTTAAATAATATTGATCCAGTAAAAATAAATCTAAAAAATTTATTAAGTCATAATATTTATGAATTGATTGAAAAATTCAATCCTGATTTAATAGAAAAAATCCATATATTAAATATATATAATGAAGATGAAGCAGATATTATGATGTTATTTAAGCATATAGCCAAAGAAATCGGAATAAAAAAAAAATATATATTATTTAATACCACACGTACAATAGATTTTAATAATAATGTGATTGAATTTAAAAATGAAGATATCAGTTTAAAAAATAAAGAATTAAATGATAATTATATATCTAAATTAAATTTAAATAATTATGAGCCACTTATTTATAAACAGGGACATATTCATATAAAATTAGAAAATTGTAATCTAAATCTAATTAATTTAGCAAATGAACAAACGTTTAATGATAAAATAAATACACGATTTACTACTGATTTTCAAATTTTAACAACAGATGATTTACCATTATATATGGAAAATATTGTAGGATTAATGATAAAAAAAGTATTTTATAATTTAAAACAATTTATAGACAAATTATAAAAATGTTTATATGAATACTTATATGAATAATTCTAAAAATTTGAATTACTTATATTATTTGAAATATTATATAGGCATGTTTTTAAGATTTTTTAAAATATTTGCTATATTAATAAATGAATATATAAAATTTAATTTTACTAATTGGATATATAAAATTAAAAATTTACCACCACCAACGGGTGTATTATTAGTATCTAATATTGCTAATAAATTGGAAGAAATAAATATTGTTTATCTTAAAATATTTCAATCTTTGTGTATCAATAAAGATTTTTTAAATGAAGAACAAAAAAATTTTTTATTAAAATATACAGACAATGTTCCATTTAAAAGTTCGGATATAGATTATGAAATTTTAGATTCTCTGGAAAAAAAATATAATATTAGACTTGATATATCTGAACCTTTAAATTCTGGAATAGTTAGTATAGTGTTTAAAGGTATATATGGAAATGATAGTAATAAAGTTGTAATCAAAGTTCTAAAAAATAATATACAAGAACGATTAGAATCTGTTTTTTTTGAATTAGAATTTTTATGTAAATTGTTAAAATATATACCGTATGTTAAATCGTTGCATTTAGATGCTATTTTAATAGACAATAAAGAATTATTACTAAACCAAACAGATTTTATTAAAGAGGTGGATAATATAAAACATTTCAAAAATAAAAATAAAAACATGAAAGAATTTAGAATACCACTAGTATATGACGATATAACAGACGAGTTTAATAATGTTATTGTTATGGAAAATATAACTGGCTTAAAATATTGTGATGTAGAAAAATTAGATAAATCTATACAAAATGAATTTGGTAAATTAATATTAAAATTTGGATATGTTAGTGTTTTGTATAATAATGCATTACATTGTGATTTACATCCGGGTAATATATTTTTTTATATTAACGAAGATAATGAAAATAATGAAGATAATGAAGATAATGATTTACCAAAATATCAACTGGGTTTAATCGATTTTGGTATTGTAACATTTCCTTGTAAAAAAAATCAAAATACATATTATAATTTTATTAATACCATATTTGTAAAAAAAAATTGTAAAAATTGTTTGGATTCTAGTATTAAATATATAATTGAACCAATAGAAACTTATAATAACATATCAGATAATGATAAAAAAAAAATGGAAGAAAATATAATCTCGTATTTTACATCATATTTTGATAAAGATGATAGTTTACAATTTATATTTGATATAACTCGGTGTCTAGATGTACATAATTTAAGATTATCAGAAGAAGCAAACAAAGTTTTTTTATCAATACAAATCGCAAACAATTTAGCCGTAAATTTGTGCGATGACATAAAGACACAACAAGTCGAAGTATTTAATCAAATGAATAATATTAATAAGTTACTTAGTATAGAATAAATATTCAAATAAAAAATTGAAATAAATAAAATTTAATAATTTATTATTAAATATCATAATAATAAATTATGAATTACATACTCATTGACACTAGTTATCTTATATTCTATCGGTATTATGCTATTATTCAATGGTGGAAACACGCAAAAAAAGACGAGGAAGTCCCATATAATCCTTATGAAAATACAGAATTCGTAGATAAATTTACAAAAACTTTTCTTGCATCAGTTTCAACTATTAAAAAAAAACTAAAAATCCATAAAGAAGAATGTTGTGTAATTGCCGGAAGTGATTGTCCACGCAGGGACATTTGGCGAAATAACTTCTATGGAAAATATAAAGAACAACGTTATAAAGATGATGTGTTCATGGGAGGACTCTTTTTCAAACATGTATATTCTAATAATTTTCTAGAACAAACGGGTGTTAAACATATTTTGAAATTCCCAAAATTAGAAGGTGATGATGTTATTGCTATTACTAAAAATTTTATTCGCGCAAAATATCCAGATTCTAAAATATATATTATAACAAATGATCATGATTATTTACAGTTATTAGATGAAAATTGTAAAATTTTTAATCTACAATTCAAAAATTTAAGTGAAAATAAAAAAGCATTTACTGATCCATATAAGAACTTATTTTATAAAATTGTTTTAGGAGATAAATCAGATAATATTGAACCAGTTTTCAAAAAATGTGGATTAAAAACAGTTGAAAAATATTATGAAGATCCAGAATTATTTCAACAGGCTATTGAAAAAGAATCAGTGCAAGAAAAATTTGATTTAAATAAAAAATTAATTAGTTTTTCAGAAATACCAGAGGAATTAGTACAGTCGTTTATTAAAAAATATCAGGACATATTTAATGATCTTTAAATATATTTGAAAAAAATTATCATTAAAATAAAATTATAAAAATATTTTTTACCTTTTTTGAGTTTTTACTTTATATTTTCTCTTTTTTTTAGTTAAAACCGGTCTTTTTTTTTTATAAAGTGCGCTTTTTTTTTTGTTATTTT
>TARA_B110001450_G_scaffold73568_1_pt1 | contig 12135 bp, 10 predicted proteins | sample TARA_B110001450 | Tara Oceans TARA_B110001450 (sample SAMEA4396538) | marine metagenome | biome: Polar Biome; feature: [SRF] surface water layer (ENVO:00010504); material: water (ENVO:00002006), including particulate matter (ENVO:01000060) such as... | depth 5 m | reverse complement strand
TTAATCTAAAAAGCAAATATTATGGAGATTTAACTTCAGAAGTGAAGATAGACCCTTATTTAAAAAAAGTAGATATAATTTTTATTTGCACAAAATTTCCTTTTTTAAAAAAAAATTTACATAATATTAGAAATAAGAAAGCTCTAATAATTCCATTTTTAAATGGTCTATCTCACTTTAAAATTTTAAAAAAAAAATTTGGAAAAAATTGTTTTGTATCTAATATTGGTAAGGTCGTTTCAAAAAAACATACTAAATATGAAATTATACACGTATCAAATAATCAACCAGAAGTTTTAATTTCTTCCTTTAATAAGAGAAAAGATGATGTAACTAAGGTTAAGAAAATTTTAAATGATATTAAATTTAAAATAAAAATTAAAACAAAAGATCAGAATGTTATTTGGAACAAACTAATTAGACTAAGCGCAATATCATCAATAACTTCTCTATATAACTGCAATTTAGGGAAGATTAGAAAATCAAAATTTAAAATGGATCAATTAAATATGCTTTTAAAAGAAAGCTTACAAATTTCTAAAGAAGCTTATGGTTTTAATGAAAAATATAGCAATATTCACAAAGTTATTAAATCTTTTCCAGATAATCTTACAACATCATTGCAAAGAGATATTAACTCAAATCTTAAATCAGAGTTAGAAACTCAAATAGGGGCTATCCTAAAATTATCAAATGATTATGATGTTGATATGCCTATGCATAAAAAAATTTATCTTGAACTTAAAAAAAAATGTCAAAAAAAATATTAGCTATAATAGGATTACGATCTGGTTCCAAAGGATTAAAAAATAAAAATATAAAGAAACTTTCGGGAAAACCATTATTTGCTCATATTTTAGATGCTGCGAAAAAATCTAAACATATAAATAGAATAATACTGTCAACTGACTCTACGAAATACAAAAAAATAATAAACAAATGTGGAGGCGAAACTCCGTATATGAGACCAAAAAAATATTCTAATGATGACTCTCCAGAAATACATTTTATAAGAGATCTATTAAACTATTTAAAAAAAAAAGAAAAATATGTTCCTGATATAGTTGTAAGATTATTAGCAACTTGTCCTTTTCAAAAAACTACAGATATTGACAAAGCCATAACTCTTGTTTTAAAAAATAAATATCAATCCTCTGTGGTCATTTCAAAAGCGAAGCAGCACCCTGGAAAAGCATTAAAAATTGTTGGTAAAAAAAAAAAATTTGTTACAACTTATTTTGGAAATAACCCTTTAAAAGTTGGATCCAAGTTAAATAGACAAGAATTTCCAGACGCTTATTTTAGATCAAATGTTTTAGTTTGTAAAAAAAAAGTAATTGAGAAATATAATTCACTGTCCTCAAACAAGACTGGTTTTGTAAAGATTCCTTACCAAATTGATATAGATTGTTTAGAAGATTTTAAATACGCAGAATATATTATAAAAAAAATATAATATTTTTTTTCATTAATTATATATGGTAAATACAAGTTAAAATGTATAAAACTTTTTAAACAACAATTTATGAATACAAAAAAATTATATAAAAAATTAGGAAAAACTCCTTTAATTATAGCTGAGGTTGGTCAAAATCATCAAGGCTCTTTGAGCCTAGCAAAAAAATATGTAAAAGAATTTTCTAAATCTGGAGCAGATATTGTTAAATTTCAAGCTAGGGATAACAAAACCTTATTTTCAAAAAAAGCATATAATAAAAATTATGATAGTGAAAGTTCGTTTGGTAAAACTTATGGAGAACATAGAGAGAAGTTAGAATTAAGCTTTAAAGAACTTAAAGAAATTAAAAAAGAATGTGAAAAAAAAAATTTATATTTTATGGTCACACCATTTGATGAAAAAAGTCTCAAACTAGTTTCAAGATTAAATGTAGACATCATAAAGATTGCGTCGTTTGATCTAGGAAATCTGCCTTTTATAAATCTAATAGCAAAACAAAAAAAAATTGTGGCTATAAGTACGGGTGGAGGAAATTCTAAAGAAATAGAAGAAAGTGTACGTGTACTTAAAAAAAATAAAATTAAGATAATTCTACTTCATTGTGTCTCTGAATACCCTTGTCCTCACGACCACCTTGGCCTAGAAAATATTAATATTCTTAAAAAAAAATTTCCTAATTGTATTATTGGAATTTCAGATCATTTTAATGGAATCTTATCTGGACCAATTGCTTACCTTCAAGGTGCAAGGGTTTTTGAAAAACATGTTACATTAAATAGAGCGTGGAAAGGTACAGATCATAGTTTTGCTTTAGAGCCTGAGGGTTTTAGAAGGTTTGTAAGGGACATTCATAGATCTCCTGAAATGTTAAAATCAAAGAATAAAAAATTAATTGGTAAAGAGCCAGTTTTTATTAAATTAGGAAAATCTTTAATTACAACTAAAAACCTCAAAAAAGGTGAAAAGATTAAATTAGAAAATCTAAGTGGAAAAATATTTGAAAAAAACTTAATTTTAGTTAGGTACTCGCATAAGATAATTGGACTCACTGTTAAAACTCCAATTAAAAAAGGAGATCCAATACTTTTAAAATTCCTAAAATGAAAAAAAAACAAGTTAAAGTAATTTTTCCATCAAAAAAAACAATTGGTAAAAGAACTTGGGGCAAAGAGACATTGTTAGCTCTTATACCAAAGGTATTAACACTAAAATTATTAGAAATCAAAAAAGGTCAAAAAGGTGGAATTCAGTATCACCACAAAAAAAATGAATGTGGTTATGTTCTGACAGGAAAATTATTAATCAGATTTGACAAAGGTAACAAAAAATTATCAAAAAAAATATTATCTACTGGAGATGTTTTTCATTTTCCGCCAGGTTCCATTCATCAAGAAGAGGCTATTACCAATTGTAAGATTTTAGAGGCATCTAGTCCACATTTTAATGATAGAGTTAGAGTGGATGATATTTATGGATTTTCTAAAGAGTTAGGATTACCTTCGACTAAGAAAAAAAATGTGATTAAAAAATGATAATCACAATATTTTCATTTTATTTAAAAAAAAACAAAATTAACTATTTATTTTAATAGAAAGCCCATAATAATTGTTAATTTATAATTTGATATTGAAATAGATTAGTATAAAAATTGCCATATGAGAGTTTTATTGGTCTACCCTAATGACAGAATGGATGGTCTTATATCAGTGGGAATTTCAGTTCTCTCTGCTCATCTAAAAAATGCAAATCATGAAGTTGAGCTTTATGATACCACTTTTTATGATACAGGGAAGCGAACTGGGGACTCCTTTAGAGAAGAGATGGGGCAAGTAATACCTGTTGATTTGTCAAAACATGGTGTTGTGAGAGAAAAGATAAATCTAAATGATTTACAACAAAATTTTAGAAAAAAAGTTTTAGAAATGAAACCAGGGTTAATTGGTTTTTCAGTGCTCGAAATTACATATGATCAAGGATTAGAGTTAGCAAAAGCAATAGAAGATTTGGATATTCCTGTAATATTTGGTGGAATATATCCTACATTTGCCCCAAGAATTGTTTTAAAGGAAAATTCTGTAGACATGATATGTGAGGGTGAAGGAGAAGAAATGATAGTCGAGCTTGCAAATAATCTAGAACAAAAAAAAGATATTACAAAAATTCTTAATCTCACAGTAAAAAAAGATGGAAAAATTTATAGATCAGGAATTGAAACAACACTTGATCGTTTACCAAATGGAGACAATATATACGGGGAAAAAGCAGGACTAAGACGACCACAAACAAATATGCCGAAAACTTTATTGCCTCCTGATTATACAATTTATGATGATAAAAGATTTTGGAAAAAAATGGGTGGTAAGGCTGTAAGAACTGTCGCAATGGAACTTAGTAGAGGCTGTCCTTATAAATGTACTTTTTGCTGTGTACCAATGCAACAACATCAGCATAGGTCTTCGAGGGATAAGTATGCAGAATACGCTGGGATAGATAAAACTATAAATAATAAAAATGACCCGTATCATAGAGAAAAAACAATACCTCAATTTATTGATGAGGTAACAACTGCACAAAAAAAATATAAATTAGACTTTATATATTTCACAGACGAAAGTTTTTTATCAATGAGACCAGAAAGATTTGATGAATTTATTGAAGCTTATCAAAAAATAAAAGTTCCATTTTTTATTGAAACAAGGGCTGAAACTGTAAAGCCAGGTTATGCAAAAAGATTAGAGCAAGTAGGATGTGCTGGAGTTGCAATGGGGGTAGAGAGTGGAAGTATCGAATTAAGAAAAAGACTTTTAAAAAGAAATATGGCTGATGAAGTAATTGTCAATGCTTTTAAAGAGTTTTCTAGAACATCAATACGAATATCTGCAAACAATATAATTGGCTTCCCTACCGAAACGAGGGAAGATATCATGAAAACTATTGAACTAAATAAATTAATTAGCGCAGATAGTGTTGTTGTCAATGCTTTTAGACCTTATTCTGGAACTGAGCTAAGAAAAGTTTGTATTGAAAAAGGTCTCATTCCTAAAGAAGAAAGAGCTGAGGATAATAGAGCTTATGGAGCTTTTGATAACGGTGCATTAACGTCTGATGAACTTGAAAATATTAGAAAAGTTTTTGCTTTATACGTAACTTTTCCAAAAAATAAGTGGCCAGAAATAAGAAAAGCTGAAGATGATGAAAAAATTTTTAATAAACTAATGAAAGAATATAAAGAAAATGATTTATTATTAAGGATCAATAGAACTAAAGACAATACATCTGAAAAAGATATTGTAACTGCAAATGAAATTTTCATTAACGATGAAGAAAGTATTGCTATCTAAAAGAAATCAAAGTAATTAATTTAAAATCATAAACAAAAGTTTTTAATTGAATAAAAAATTTAAAAAAAATAAAGGTATTCTTTTTTGGATTACTGGAGTTTCTGGTGCAGGTAAAACCTCTCTGGCCAAAACAATATCAAAAAAAATTAAATCGAAATATGGTCCTACTGTTTCCATTAGTGGGGATGAGTTTAGAAAAATATTTGATTTAAATAAATTTACAAAAAAAGAGAGAGAGAAAAATTATATCAAATATTTAAGGTTTGCGAAGTTTATGACAGATCAAAATATAAATATAATCTTTGATTTAATTGGATTATATCATAAAGCTAGATCGTGGAATAGAAAGAACATAGATAACTATGTTGAAATTTATATCAAAACAGATATTCAAAAAATTATTCAATTTAATAAAAAAAAAATTTATAAAAATGATAGAAGAAACATTATTGGGCTTTCTATAAAAGCTGAATACCCCAAAAACCCTGACATAATGATAGAAAATAATTTTGATAGACCGATTAAAGACCTTTCAAAAGAATTAATAAGAAAATTAAATATTTGACTTTTTTAAAAAATTTTCATATTCAATAATCATGTTGAATCATGGTGGGGAATCAGCAAAAGAAGCTGGCTGTACCTGCAACCGTAAAGTCGGAGTGCCACCCAACATAGTCCGCTGTTGAACGAAGGCCAGGGAAAGTCTAGTTCTACAATTTTAATTAACATCGGCATTAAATTAATTAGTTTCATATATTTTGTGAAACTTTAACGATGGATGTGTTGAATGTTTTTGAGATTATTATTATTTATTTTTTTATTTACCAATGGAATTAATGCTTTTGCATTAGAAAATTGTAAATGGGACAACCAAAAAGGAGTCCCTTGTTTAACCGTTAGCAAAACACCAAATACTTCTTCATATAATGCTCAGGGAATAAATAAAAAAATTTTTACCAAACAACAGATTATAGAGTCAGGTGCGACTACTGCCTTGGATCTATTAAAAAAAGTCTCAGGTTTAGATTATTATTCAACTGGACAAAAAGGACAACAAGCAGCAATTTTTATAAGAGGCTCTGAGTCCAATCATACACTTGTTATGTTAAATGGTATTGCAATAAATGATCAATCTACAACAAATGGCCTACATGATTTTGGTCAAGACTTTGTGCAAACTATTCAGCAAATAGAAGTTTATAAAGGATCTAATGGAGCACATTTTGGACCTGATGCAATTGGAGGAGCTATTAATTTTGTAACTGATGTTGATTATACGAATAGTTATTCTGTAAATGGTTTTAATTTAAAAAATAATTCAGTAGATTATAATACAACAAAAATCACTGACAATGGATGGCATCTAAACTTTAAGGGAGCTGCAAATCAGAGTAAAACTGATAGTGCATTAGCTAAAGGTCATGAGGCAGATGGAACAAAAAATTATCAAGTAAATTTAAATGGAAAAAAATGGTTAAGTGATAATCTGAAATTAAGATCAACTTTATATTATAGAGATACCAAGTCTGATTATGACTCTTCTGCTACGAAAGAAGAATCTGTTACTGCAGATAATAAAATGTATGCCATCCAAACTGGACTTGAAAGAAAAACTGAAAATTCACAAGATAATCTTATGCTTCACTATCACAACTACGATAGAAAATATTATGAGCAAGGTAGGAAAAATAAATATTATAGTGAGTCTTTAGTTGCAAAAGCTGAAAGAGAGTTGGTTTTTAATAACAAACTTTCATATGGTTTTGGAAGTGAATACAAATATGATTGGGGTCACTACCTGACAAAAACATTTGCATCACAAACAAAAGGACATCTAGGTAATCTTGGTTTATTCGCAAATACAGGATATAAGTTTAATAAAAATCAAATGTTATCACTTCATGTTAGAAATGATGATCATAAAGAGACTGGTGGAAATAAAACTTATAAAATAAACTTTACACAATTTTTGGGTCAATTTAAATTAGGAGCAACACATTCTACAGGATTAAAAAATGCTAGTTTGTACGAGTTTTATGGCAATACAGGAAACATAAATATTAGACCTGAAAAAAGTGAAACTAATGAACTTATTGGTGAATATAATTTTTCTAAAAATATAAAATTTAGCTCAACTGCTTATAGAACTAGAATGAAGGACAGAATTAAAATCAAATCAGACTGGAGTGCTTATGAAAATAAAATACCTGATACAACTCAAGAAGGTCTTGAAAGTGAAATAACCTTTTTAGGTAAGGATCAGCATATCAGTATTGTTTCGCACTTTGCTAAGAGTAGAACTACTACGGGTGGGCCAAACTCTAGAAGACCTGATTTGTCTTATGGTATTGATTATTCTAAAAAATTTAACTTGCCTACATATGGTCTATTTGATTTAAATTTAAGTCATAGATACATAGGTGATCATATAGATTGGACTGGATCAAAAAATGCATTTGTGAAAAGTGTAGATTTGGTAGAAATGTCAATCAAAAAAAATTGGTACGGTAATTTAATATCTTTAAATTTTACTAACTTACTGAATGAACGTTATGAAAAACCGGCAACATACTCTCAAGATGGTCGAGCGGTGAATTTTAGTTGGAGAAAAACATACTAAATTGATTAATAGTAATTAATAATGGATTTGTCTTATATAGATCTTGTAATCAATGTGCTATTGGCTAAAATTAAATTGTGAATTATCTTAAATTTTCTTTTGGAATATTTATAGCTTTAGCTGCAAGTCGATTTATTCCTCATCCTCCAAACTTCACAAGTTTACTTGCCTTAAGTTTTTATGTGCCTGCATTATTGGGAGTTAGATATTTACCTGTGTTACTAACTAGTTTTATGCTTACCGATCTATTTATTGGCTTTCATGGAGTTACCCTCTTTACCTGGGGAAGTGTCATTTTTATTGGATTGGGGTCAAAGTTTTTTATAAAAAACATTTATAGCAGAATTGCTGGATCTTTATTAGGTGCTACCTTGTTTTTTATAATTACTAATTTTGGTGTATGGTCTCTTGGATCATACGGTTATACTTTAGTAGGGTTAATGACGAGTTATACTTTAGCCATACCATTTTTTGCATATAGCTTGATATCAACTTTTGTCTTTGCAGGAATTATAGAGAGTGTTTATAGGTTTATTTTAATAAAAAAATACACATTCTTTTCTAATTAGATATCACAGAATTAATATATTTAGAATTTTTTGTAAAACGCAATGTCAAATTTTTTAAATTATTCCTAACATAATTATCATTTGATGAGTCATATTTAATTTCTATAATAGGTCTCGAGTCAACTTTGCATAAATCAAAATTATCAATTTCTCTTAAATTTTTATAAAAAATCTCGTAATCAATAGTAGCTCTAATTTTTTTATTTTGTGAAACAAAGTACTTTCTTCTGTAATGTGTAGATGAAATTATTCTATATTTTTTTAGAAAACTTAGCTTTTTAGACAATATTAAATAAATTAAATTTAAATTTTTTTTAGAAAAATTTTTAAAAAAATTATTAAAAGCATATATTTTTTTTGTATTTAAGTGACCTTTTTTAAATTTTATTTCAAAATTAGGATTTTTTATTTTATCGATTTTACCATACCATCTTAATCTAAGTTTTTTTTTAAAATTATTTCCATCTAAATTTTCTCTCAGTGAGGTGAGGCTTTCTTTTTCAAAATAAATAGAATTTACAAATCTATCTTCATATTGTTTTATAAAATTAAAATTAGATCTTATAAAAGCAGACTCAACTTTTTCTATATTGTAGTTTTTACTTAATACAAATTTTCTCTCAAATCGAAATTTAATATCTTTCATTATAAATCTGATTATAGATAATTTTAATCATCTTTTTTATCTAATAGTTTAAATTTTTTTTTATAAATTACAGGAATTAGTTTGCTTGAGATCAAGCCAACTGTTTTATCATTTAAGACAATTTTAGATTTATGATCCTTTACCCATTTAATATGATAATTATCTATATCTATTTTATCTTTCAAATAAATTTTTGATGGAGTGTATTCGATTTTTTTTTCATATGCTGCAAAAGGAAACATCACATTTTTCATTGTAATATTTTTTGCATCTATTACAGATCCATCTTTACTCGCCAAACCTACATAAGATTTGTCAGCCATAACATCTGCTATATTTATTATAGAATTTTCTCCAACACTAACAAGCTTGTCTCCAATATTTTTAAAAATTACATTTTTAATTGAAGCATTTGATCCTGAGAAATCTATAGCATCGTTGTATATATTGATAAATTCTAAATTCTTCATTTGCCCTTCACTAAAATCGACGTCTATTGCATCCGATGAGTTTTCAAAAAATCTAGCATTATCTATATAAAAACTTGAATTAAAAATATTAATTGCATCTTCTGATCTGATTTTTTTTACATTAATATTTTTTAAATTAACATTTGTGTTATTAAAATTTATGGCACCATAAATTAGATTTCCTGCATAGATATTGTCTATATTAGACGAAGCAAAAGTTTGATAATTATTATTAAATCCATAAAGGTTAGCAATGTTTACATTTTCAAAAATTGATAATTCTTTTGTATCTGTTATGATGATTCCACCCCCAAAATTGCCTTCTTTTCCTTCAATAAAAATTTTTTTTTTATCTTGTCCAATAACTTGCCATGGTGAATTTGAATAGATGAACGCATGATTACCTAAAATAATTTTTTGTAGTGGATCAATTATTACTTTATGGTTTTTTGGTATAAAAACAATTTCATTAATCTCAGTAATATTTTTTTTAAGCTTTAATAAATTTTTTTCATGCAATTGAAAATATTTTTTATAATTTTTAATTTTAAAAAAATTATTAAAATTATTTGAGCTATTATATTTATTTATCTCGTAGAATAAATCTTTATTGTCTAATTGATTTGTAAATCTAACCTTGTCACATTCTTCAAACATTTTTGAGTTATCAAATTTTATAATGTTATTTTTTTTTGAAAGATCAACTAGATCTGAAATATTATGAGTATAAGAATTGCAAAAAAGTTTAGCATTTTTAAGAACAATATTATTATTATCAAATGATGAAAATTTTACTTCTTCATGGTTAGATTCTATAAATAATTTTGTTTTATTTATTTTAAATTTATTCCTTAAAAAATTTGCTCTTCTATAAGTGTCTTTTTTATCAAAATAATATATCCCTATGCCTGATTTTCTCGAGCTATCATAGTCATATATATAGTTATCTTCATATATTCCAGCTGTGATTCTCTTAATATCTTTTTTTCTTTTACTAAAAAACTCATCTAAAAATATTTTTTTCCCTATTTTGTTTATTGCTTTAATATATTCTTCATAAAACTCTTTATTTATATTCTCTCCACTATAAAAAAAACCTCTTGTCCATTTTAAGCCTTCTACTTCTTTTGATAAATCAAATATTGTTTTGTTTAATTCTGGTTTTAATAAAATAATGCTTTCATCAAAATTAGGTAATAATCTATGTCCATCATACCCAATTGGTTCAATTTTACCATTTATAGGATTAAAATAAAATTTTACACTTTTTAAAGCTGCTCCATGATATGTATAAGTAAGATCAACAACTGCAAAAAACCAAGCCCACTTTTTTATATCAAATATGTCATTAGAACTTTCTGTTTCATTAAAATAATTATTTAAATTTTGTGTTGCTTTTTGAGCAACACTTATATTTTCTGGTTTTGTCCAAAATTTTTTATTGTATAATTCAAATTTTGGTGTTTTTACATCTTGCTTAATTTCCTCATAGATAGAAAATATAGGACCATTTCTTCTTTCATTTCTTTCTAAAAGAGTTTTGCCAAAACCTTCTTCTAAATTGTAATAACCCAAATACTCACCATTTAAATAAAAATCATAAAAATCATATCTTATTTTAACTAAGTTTCCTTTTTTTAATATTTCATGAAAAATCCATTCATGTAAGTAATTTCGTATTCTTGGTTTCTGAAGTGAAAATTTACTAATGTGATTAAAATAATTGTCTTTTTTTAAACTAAGTTTGTAGGAAGATGAACTTCTATTTTCAAAGTGTATTTTTCTATCTCCTTTAAGTCTTATATTAGTTTTTAAATTTTTTTCGTCATCATTTATTGAGCCATTCACTGTAATAAATTCTGCATGTCCTCTATTGGAAGAAGAATTTAATTTTACTGACTTAAGAATTTTTTCCCTATTTTGCTCTATCTTATAAATATTTTTCTGGTTAATGTTTAGGTAGATTTTTTTTTGACTAATAAATAATGCACTTACTTTGTGATAAAGTATTTCTGGGTAGTGCATATAATTAATAACTCCATTTAGATGTGCATAAGAAATTACTCTGTTTTTATTTCTTTCCCAATATCCTGTATTCAAAAATAAGTATAAAAATAAGGTAAAAATAAAAATACTGAAAAAAAAATATACTTTAAAAAAAAGATTTTTAATCAATCCATTTTTAAAAAAAGGGGGAAAATTTTTTTTCTTTAGCCTCATAAAGAAATAGAATCATCATTCGCAAAAATAATTTTTGAAAAATTGTTTTCTTTTTTTAATTCTCTTGTTATGTTTGTGATTGATTTAGTATTCAATAAAGATAAGTCAAAGTTAATATTAGTATTTTTATCATTAATCGACATTGAACTTAAAACTATTTGTTCACAATTTTTTGTTAGGATATTCATTGTAGATAAAAATAATTTTTCAGAATATTTTTTGTTACTTATTAAATTTAAAATTATAGTCTCCTGGTTCTTTAAATTCTTAGAATTGTCATAAAATTTATTATAGATACTGATAACGATTAAGATAAATAGAATCCCTGTAATGGTAATTTTTATTTGCCCAGCTCCAGTTCCTAGTCCCGCAGATATTACCAAAAATAAATAAACTAGTTCCTCTGGTTCTTTAATTGCAGCTCTAAATCTTACAATTGATAATGCTCCAACTAAACCTAGAGATAGGGCTAAAGATGATTTAACGATCGTTATAATAATGCAAGTTGTTATTCCTAAAACTATAAAATTTTTAGAAAAATAATGCTTGTTATTTAAACTTTTAGAAAATTTATTATAAACAAGTTGGATCAGTGCAGATAAAATAAAAGCAACTATAAGATTTTTTAAAAAATTTGAAAAATCTAAATCTAAATTTTCATTTAGAACAAAGTTTGCAATATTATTTTCCATTTCTTATCTGTAATTTAATGAATTTTATACCACTATTATATAATTAAGTTTAACTCTTTGATGTTTTAATTATTAATAAAAATTTTTTTCAGTGCATAAATCAAGCCAATTGAGCTAT